>Ga0180435_10003416_pt1 | contig 15905 bp, 29 predicted proteins | sample SS_ome_3_FD_132467 | JGI IMG/M metagenome (GOLD analysis project Ga0180435, IMG submission 132467) | Hypersaline lake sediment archaeal communities from the Salton Sea, California, USA - SS_3_S_1 metaG | ecosystem: Environmental > Aquatic > Non-marine Saline and Alkaline > Hypersaline >... | reverse complement strand
GAACTGCTCCGAGTCCATACCGAGACTGTTTTTCAACCTGATGATGTCGTACGGATAGAGATCGAGCTCAACCGCCCGGCAGCAGATCGTAAAACACGAAACACCAGGATGACAGTGAAAGGTAAACGGGTCCTTGCCAAGCGGCGTCATCCCTTCGGGAAATTGTCTGGAATCAGTCATATGGCATACCAGCAATTGGTCCTGCAGGGTAGGAAAGATGTCCTGCTGGACAAGGAGAGCTGCGGTTGACTGCAGTTCCCTCTGCCAACTGCAAAAGATGCGCCGCACAGCGGGCGATATCGGCTCACCTGCGCCGGAAATAAAAAAAGCCGGCAGAGAACCATGTTCATTGCCAGCTTTTTGATTGAGTTATCGGAGAACGCTATATCAGCTTTCATCGCCCTCATCGTCACCGAGGTCCTCCTCGTAACCGACCAGCTCGATGATAGCCATGGGAGCCGCATCGCCCTGACGCGTGCCGGTTTTAATAATTCTCGTATAACCGCCCTGACGGTCGGCGAACTGCTCCTGAATCTCATCGAACAGCTTGGCCACGACATCTTTGCTCTGGATATACCCGAGCGCCTGGCGCCTTGCGTGCAGATCCCCGCGCTTGGCCAGCGTGATCATTTTTTCCGCGATCGGCCGCAGTTCTTTCGCTTTCTTCTCGGTGGTCACGATACGCTCGTGTTCGAACAGGGAGGTTACCATGTTTCTGAACATGGCTTGGCGGTGCGAGCTGGTCCTGCCGAGTTTTCTGCCGGATTTTCCGTGTCTCATGATGTATTCCTCAACTGATAATCGCTCAGCTCCCGGTATCACCGGGCGCGCTTGTCGCTGCTTTTTCTGATATTATTCTTTTTTCTTTTCAGGAATCTCGGGACGCTGCCAGTTATCGAATTTCATACCCAGCGTCAATCCCATCTCAGCCAGGAGCGTCTTGATTTCGTTGAGCGATTTGCGCCCGAAATTCTTTGTTTTCAGCATTTCCTGATCGCTTTTCTGGGCCAGATCGCCGATAAAGTAGATCTCCGCGTTCTTCAAACAGTTGGCAGAACGCACGGAAAGCTCGAGGTCCTCTACCGGTTTGTCCAAATACGGATTCAACGGCGGGGCATCGTCCTCATCCTCATCCTCTTTTTCAGGCTCGGCCCGCTCCTCGTTGAAGTTGATGAAAATTGACATCTGGTCCTTGAGGATTTTGGCTGCGAACGCGAGCGAATCTTCAGGCGTTACGCTCCCGTCGGTCTCGATTTCCATCGTCAGCTTGTCGTAATCGGTCATCTGGCCGACACGAGCCTGCGAAACAACGTACTGAATCCGCTTGATCGGCGAGAAGATCGCATCGATCGGAATCTGCCCGATGGACAGATCATCCTTTTCCTGCTGTTCGGCGGGAAGGTAACCTTTGCCCCATTCAACCGTCATCTCGGCGGAAAACTCGGTGTCGCCGGTAAGCGTACAGATAACCTGGTCGGGGTTCATGATCTCGACGTAGGCGGAGGGAGTAATATCTCCGGCCTTAACTTCGCCCGGCCCCTTCTTCTCGATCACGATCTTCTGGGGTTCCTCGCAGTTGAGCTTCAAACGGATCTGTTTGATGTTCAGGATAATCTCGCTGACATCTTCCATCACGTCCTTGAGCGTGGTGAATTCGTGCAGGGCCCCTTCGATCTTAACCGTGGTTATTGCCGCTCCCTGGATAGACGAGAGCAGAATGCGTCTCAACGAGTTGCCGATGGTAGTGGCAAACCCGCGCTCGAGCGGCTGGCAGACGATCTTGGCATAAGATTCCGTGTGCCGGTCTTTGTCGGTTTCCAGCTTTTCAGGCTTAATAAGCTCGTGCCAGTTCCTGTAAAAAGGTATATTTTCGTCGGCAGCGTGAGTCATATCATCCCTTGGTCAATGTTTATAGCGACCCTGTAAAATTGCCTGTTCATCCATGCACCGCGTTGCCGATGTTAATTTTTCCACGAAACACACGTAAAGACCTGCAGAAAAATTTCCAGTGGCGCATTGTTTTTGAACGAGAATCGAAATGTTACAAAGTTGCCTTATGCTGTCCTCATTTCAGCTCTGGCCTGCGATATGGGGCATGCCTGGCTGTTGACGGAACTTTTAATTGATAACGACGGATCACCCGGAGCAAATGATCCGGGAGTCCGCCGAAATTCCAGTTTTCTCATTATTTCGAGTACAATTCGACAATGAGCTGCTCCTGAATCGGCATGGTCAATTCTTCGCGATTCGGCAGCGCTTTGACGGTCGATGAGTACGCTTTTTTATCGAGTTCGATCCAGCTCGGAACGCCGCGCCGCTCAACGGCCTCGAGGCTTTCGTTGATCAGCGCGTTGGCCCGGCTTTTTTCCGCGATGGTAACAACGTCGCCTACGGAAACCTGGTACGACGGGATATTAACCTTGCGCCCGTTTACCAGCACGTGCTTGTGGCGAACGAGCTGACGCGCCTGGTTCCGGGATGACGCATATCCCATCCGGAAAACCGCGTTATCAAGCCTGCGCTCGAGCATGATGAGCAGGTTTTCGCCGGTTACGCCCTTCTGCAGGTCAGCCTTCTTGAAGTATTGTCTGAACTGACCTTCGAGCATACCGTACATGCTCTTGACTTTCTGCTTCTCTCTGAGCTGAATTGCAAAATCAGATTGTTTTCTAAAACGTGCCTGACCATGCTGTCCGGGTGCAAACGCCCTGCGCTCGAAAGAACACTTATCCGAGTAGCAGCGATCTCCTTTCAGGAACAATTTCAGTCCTTCACGCCTGCAGCGCCGACACGCTGCCCCTGTATCTCTAGCCAACTTAGCCTCCGTTGATTATATGCTGAAAACTTCCCAGAATCGGTAACTGAATTTTTCGACGCGGATTATACGCGACGCCGCTTCGGCGGTTTACAGCCGTTATGCGGGATCGGGGTAACATCGTAGATACGGGTCACCTCAAGACCGGCGGTAATCAGCGCACGCAATGCCGCTTCCCGTCCCGGTCCGGGTCCCTTGACCTTAACCTCTACTTTCTTCATCCCCTGGTCGGTCGCTTTCCTGGTTGCATCGGCAACCGCATTCTGGGCAGCGAACGGTGTAGACTTGCGCGACCCCTTGAAGCCGAGAACGCCCGAGCTACACCAGGACACAACGTTTCCCTGTTTGTCGGAAATCGTTACGATGGTGTTGTTGAAGGTAGAGTAAATATGAACGATACCTTCGGGAATATTCTTTTTAACCTTGCGCTTAGACCGGATTTCCGTCTTCTTTGCAGCAGCCATTCTTCTATACCTTTATCTCGTGTTATTTCCGGCGTACGGCACCGCGACGGGGGCCTTTTCTGGTCCGGGCGTTGGTTTTGGTTTTCTGGCCTCTAACCGGTAGTCCCTGGCGATGACGGCGACCGCGGTAGCAACCGAGATCCATCAGCCGCTTGATATCCATGGATATTTCACGGCGCCGGTCACCTTCAACCACGAAGTCATCTTCGATCACCTTCCGGATCCGGTTTACATCGTCACCGCTGAGGTCATCGCTGTTCATCGTGTACGGAAGATCGACCGCATCGAGAATCTTCCGTGCCGAGGTCAGACCGATACCATAGATGTAGGTTAAGGCCCGATCCATGTGTTTGTTTTTGGGAAGGTCAACTCCTGCTATACGTGCCAAGATGTTTCTCCTTTAAAGAATTATCGGGATCCTTATCCCTGCTTTTGCTTATGTTTTTTTACCTTGCAGGACACGCGGACGACACCGTTACGTTTATACACTTTGCAGTCGCTGCACATCTTTTTTACCGATGATCGTACTTTCATGGTGCAACCTCAATTATTTCTTTTTCCTGGCATTCTTTGCCCTGAACGTCACCCGACCGCGCGTCAGGTCATACGGAGAAAGCTCGACGGTAACCCGATCTCCAGGCAGAATTTTGATAAAATGCATGCGCATCTTCCCGGAAATATGAGCCAGTACCTTGTGTCCATTATCCAGTTCAACCCTGAACATGGCATTGGGTAACGGTTCAATGATCGTACCTTCAACCTCTATCGCTTCTTCCTTGGCCATAGTCTTACCTGAATCAGTCTACTTTCCACAATCGTCAAAACAGACTATTATAATACACAATCTAAAAAATGAGAAGTAATATTTTTCTTCTCAGCTGAAGGCTTCCCGGGAGCTCAATACCAGCGGTCCCTCAGCAGTTACCGCCACCGAATGTTCAAAATGCGCCGACGGCTTGCTGTCACAGGTAACGACGGTCCAGCCGTCCCGCAACACCTTCACTTTGTGCGTGCCGGCGTTCACCATCGGTTCAATCGCTACCACCATACCTTCCTGCAGCCGGGGGGTAGAATTGCCCTGGGTAAAGTTCGGTACCTCGGGCGCTTCGTGCAGCGATGACCCGATGCCGTGTCCGACAAATTGCCGCACGATGGAAAACCCGTGTTCTTCGACATGGTTCTGCACCGCCGCCGATATATCGGCGATGCGGTTGCCGGCGACAACCTGTTCTATTGCTTTTTCCAGGGACTCGCGGGTCACCGTGAGCAGCTTGTGCTTGACGCTGTCAATCCTGCCCACCGGTATCGTCACCGCCGAGTCACCATAATAACCTCTAAAGAGCGTACCAAAATCAACCGACAGGATATCACCCTTCCTGAGCTTTCGCTTCCGGGATGGAATTCCGTGCACGACCTCTTCGTTGAGCGACACGCATAAGCTTCCGGGAAAACCACGATAGCCCTTGAATGCCGGAATCGCACCGCGCTTTCGGCACATATCCTCGGCCAGCTGATCGAGTTCCAGCGTCGTAATGCCGGGTTCCGCCGTTTTCTGCAGCATCGTCAGAACTTCCGCAACGATCTGGTTGGCCTCCCTCATGACCATGATTTCATCACGACTCTTGATCGTGATCGGCTTCCCGCCGGACGTATCCGCAGCAGTCACGTCTATCTCCGACCCTTGATCCGTCCCGCCTTCATGAAGCCTTCATAATTTCTCATCACGAGGTGTGACTCAATCTGCGAGATCGTGTCGATGCTGACACCGACGACAATCAGCAGAGCGGTACCACCGAAATAAAACGGCAGGCTCAACTGCGAGATCAGAATCGTCGGCAGTACACAAACCGCGCTCAGGTAGATGGCGCCAATGACGGTCAACCGGGTCAGGGCTTTATCTATAAACTCAGCGGTACGCTTGCCCGGCCTGATACCGGGAATAAAACCGCCGTTTTTCCTCAGGTTTTCCGCTACATCATCGGGCTTGAACTGCACCGCGGCGTAGAAGAAGCAGAAAAACACGATCAGCCCGATAAAGCATATATAGTAGTATACCGATCCCGGCGACATCGCCGCCGAAACCCGCTGTACCCAATCGATCTGGATAAAGCTGCCGATGGTCGCCGGAAACATCATGATCGACGACGCAAAAATCGGCGGGATTACGCCGGAAACGTTGATCTTGAGCGGCAGATGCGAACTCTGCCCGCCGTAGACCTTGCGCCCGACCACCCGCTTTGCGTACTGGATCGGGATCCGCCGCTGAGCAGTTTCAAAGTAGACAATCAGGGCGATGACACCGAACATCAGCAGAACGATAAACGGCACGAAAAAAATCTGGATTTCACCGGCCTTTACGAGTTCGACCGAGTTGATGATCGCCGACGGTCCCCGGGCGACGATACCGGCGAATATAATCAGCGAAATACCGTTGCCGACGCCGCGCTCGGTCATCTGCTCACCGAGCCACATCAGGAACGCGGTACCCGAGGTCAGCGTAATCATGGTCATCAGTTTGAACTGCATACCGGGATCGAGCACGATCATTTCACCGCCGGGACCAGTCATTCCTTCGAGACCGACCGCGATGAACGAACCCTGGATGACGGACAGGACCACCGTACCGTAACGGGTGTACTGCGTTATTTTTCGCTGCCCGGATTCACCCTCTTTCTTCAGCGCCTCGAGCTGCGGAATTACCACGGTGAGCAGCTGCATGATGATCGACGCACTGATATACGGCATGATACCAAGCGCGAAGATCGAGAAATTCTCGAGGGCACCGCCCGAGAACATGTTGAACATGCCGAACAACGTCCCGGCATTCTGCTGGAAGAATGCGGTAAGAGCCTCGGCGTTGATCCCCGGAGTAGGCACCTGTACCCCGATTCGGTAGACTGCCAGCATGATCAGGGTGAACAGCAGTCGTTTTCGTAACTCGGGAATCTGTGCTGCGCTTTGCAATCCGCTCATAATAGTCCTTAGACGCTAAAAAGTGATCACCCGCTTGAGGTGATCACTTCTCATAATACTTCGTATCGCTATTCCGCCGCAGGAGCAACGTCTGCTGCAGGAGCTTCCTCGACAACCGTACCGCCGGCCTTTTCGATAAGCTCTTTGGCCTGGCCGCTTACCTTGTCGACTCTGACGGTCAACGCTTTGGTAATTTCACCATTTGCCAGGACCTTGACGAGCCGGCCGTTCTTCACCATGCCGGCTTCTGCAAGCACCTGGCTGGTAATCTCCCGGCCCGCGTCGAAAGAATCGAGCTGGGTCAGGCTGACGATGTCGAATTCCCTGCGGAACTTGTTGTTGAACCCGCGCTTCGGCAAACGCCGCTGGAGCGGCATCTGGCCGCCTTCAAAACCGGGTTTTGATTTATAACCCGACCGGGACTTCGCACCTTTGTGACCGCGTCCGGAGGTTTTTCCGTGGCCGCTTCCGGGACCTCGGCCGACCCGCCTGCGATCTTTTGTCGAACCCTTCTTGGGTGAAAGATTGGAAAGATTTATCATTTATTGTTCCTCCACACGGACAAGGTGCGCGACCTTGGCAAGCATGCCCCTGATTTCGGGCGTATCTTTACGGGTAACCGTCTTCTGCATCTTCGTGAGGCCAAGCCCCGTCAACGTCGCACGAATCTTTTCGGTACTGCCGATCCCGCTCTTGACCAGGGTAAAGGTAATTGTATCAGCCATCTGACTACACCATTTATTGATTTATATGAACTATCCCCACACGACAACCGGCAAACGATCGAGCCCTGCTCAGGCCATGATCTCTTCCACCGTCTTGCCGCGCAGCTCAGCAATTTTCTGAGCGCTTCTCAACCTTCTCAGACCGTCCAGCGTCGCCTTGACCATATTGTGCGGGTTATGGGACCCGAGACATTTGGTCAGGATGTTGGACACCCCGGCCGCCTCGAGTACGGCACGGACCGGGCCACCGGCAATAACTCCGGTACCGGCGGATGCCGGCTTGAGCAGGACTTTGCCTGCCCCGTATCGCCCGGTGATCTCGTGCGGGATCGATACATCGGTAAGCGACACCGAACCCATATCCTTGCGGGCCCGCTCGATTCCTTTACGAATAGCCTCCGGAACCTGGTTGGCCTTGCCCAGTCCATACCCGACCTTGCCGTTGCCGTCACCGACTACGACGATCGCGCTGAAGCTGAACCGGCGACCACCTTTGACTACCTTGGCAACGCGGTTAATATAAACAATCTTCTCAATGAGTTCGTCGGCTGCTTCGCCTTTAGAACGTTTAAACTCAGACAAGGGACACCCCCATTAATATACGTTAAAATTCCAATCCGCCTTCACGGGCTCCTTCAGACAGGGCCTTGACGCGACCATGATAGAGACAGCCGCCACGGTCGAACACGACCTTTGAAATACCGGCAGCCTTCGCTTTTTCCGCGATCATGATCCCCACCTGCTTCGCAGCAGCGGTTTTTCCTTTTTCCTCGCCGCCGTCAAAGCCCTTCTCGACCGTCGACATCGATGCCAGCGTGGCCCCGGCCGAATCATCGATTATCTGGGCATAGATATGCCTGCTGCTTTTAAATACGCGCAGACGCGGCCGCTCGCTCGTTCCTACAACCTTTTTGCGAATCCGTTTCACCCGCTTCTGCCGGGCAACGGTGCTGGGATTTGTTTTTGCCATTGTCTTTATCTCAACCAGTTAATAAATATCTTTTCATCTGCCCCGGATTACGCCGCGGCGGCAGCACCGGTCTTACCGGCCTTGCGCTGGATGTATTCGCCTTCGTAGCGAATGCCTTTACCCTTGTATGGTTCGGGCTTGCGGATATCCCGAATCTGGGCGGCCACCAAACCAAGAAGCTCCTTGTCGATGGATTCAAGGGTGATCACCGTATTGTTGTCGACATTGGCGGATACATCGTCAGGAAGCTGAAATTCAACCGGATTCGAATACCCGACGTTGAGGGTCAGCGTTTTACCTGACACGCCGGCACGGTAGCCCACGCCTTCGATGACCAGCACTTTCTTGAATCCCTGATCTACGCCGACAACCATATTGTTTATCAGTGACCGGGTCAGGCCGGTGAAGGCATTGATCTTCTTGTCGGATGCATCACCTTCGACGGTAACCATGTTGCCGTCGACCTTGAGTTCGATTTCAGGGCGGATGCTGCGTGCCAGGCTGCCCTTCTTACCGGTAACGGTAACCTCCCGGCCTTTTACAGCAACTTTGATGCCCGCCGGAATCTCTATGGGCATTTTTCCAATTCTGGACATGATTTCCTCCGTTAACGGTCGTCTACCAGACCTGACACAGGACCTCGCCGCCGGTGTTTGCCTTGCGGGCGGCACGGTCGGTCATCAGACCCTGAGATGTTGACACAATTGAAACTCCGAGTCCGTTCAAGACAGTGGGAATAGAACCGGTTTTGGCATACTGCCTCAATCCCGGTTTGCTGACGCGCTGGATTCCGGTGATGACCGATTCCCCGTCGGGACCGTACTTGAGATTGATGATCAATGTGCCCTGGGGCCCCTTGTCGGTTTCTTCCCAGCCGACAATGTAGCCTTCTTCCTGCAGGACCTTTGCCACATTCACCTTGATTTTAGATTTCGGCATCTCGACCGAATCGTATTTTACCATTACTGCATTTCGTATCCTGGTCAGCATGTCTGCCAGGGGATCGCTCATTGACATAGCGACGCTCCTTCTCTGAATATCACTCGTTAACGGTACCGGTACCGCCAGCCTCTACCAGCTGGACTTGGTTACGCCGGTAATCTCACCTTTCGATGCCAGGGTCCTGAAACAGATACGGCACACGCCGAATTTCCTAATATAGGCCCGTGAACGTCCGCAGAGCGGACAACGGTTATATTTGCGAACCTTGAATTTAGGTTCCCGCTGTGCCCGAGCTATCATCGATTTCTTAGCCAAACCAACCTCCAATTGTACCGAATATGCGGTTGTTACTGTTTTTCTGTTATTTCTTAAACGGCATTCCCATGAGTCTCAGCAGTTCCAGACCTTCGCTGTTGGTCGGCGCCGACGTGACGATGGAAATGTTCAGTCCCTTTATCTTATCGATCTTGTCGTAATCGATTTCTGGGAAAATGATCTGCTCCTTGATTCCCAGAGAGTAGTTGCCGCGCCCGTCGAATCCTTTCGGGGACACGCCGCGGAAGTCGCGTACGCGGGGCAGCGCGATGTTGACCAGCTTGCTGAAAAAGTCATACATCTTGTCGCCTCTCAGCGTTACCCGGCAGCCGATCGGCATTCCCTCGCGCAATTTGAAACCGGCGATCGATTTCTTCGCGTTGGTAACCACCGCCCTCTGTCCGGCGATCAGCGTCAACTCCTGTGCCGCACCTTCTACAATTTTCGGATTCTGCACGGCTTCGCCCAGTCCCATGTTCAATACAATCTTTTCAAGTTTCGGGACCTGCATGATATTGGTATAGCCGAACTCTTCCTTGAGCTTCGGTACACAATCGTTAAAGTATAGTTCCTTAAGCGCACCCATTTATAACTCCTGACGTCACCTGCCGTGACCTGTTATTTGCTTTCGATAGATTCGCCGCATTTCTTGCAGAAGCGAACTTTTGTTCCATCTTCCAGAACCTTCCTGCCGATCCGTCCGGTCTGCGTACATTCCGGACAGATGAGCTGCAGGTTTGAAACGTGGATCGGTGCCTCGCGCTCGACAATCTGCCCCTGCTGGCTCGCATCCCGCGGCTTCGTGTGCCGCTTGATCATGTTGACGCGTTCTACCGTTACCTTGTCCTCGGCAGGAAAAACGTTCAAAATCTTCCCAACCCGACCTTTGTCCTTGCCGGCGATCACTTCGACCTGATCGTCGGTTTTCAGGTAATTTCTGCCTTTTGCCATGGTTTTGCCTACTTTCCGTCTCTTATCTTAGATATCCGCGTTACAGCACTTCAGGTGCCAGCGAGATAATCTTCATAAAACCCTGATTCCTCAGCTCACGGGCAACCGGCCCGAAAATACGGGTACCGACCGGCTCACCAGCGGCGGAGAGGATAACAGCGGCGTTCTCATCAAATTTGACCCACGTATCGTCCGGTCGTTTCATTTCCTTTTTGGTCCGAACGATAACGGCGGTCATGATGTCCCCTTTCTTTACCTTCGCATGGGGAATCGCTTCCTTGACGGTTACGACGACGACGTCGCCGATGCCCGCATATCTTTTTCTTGTGCCGCCGAGCACCCTGATGCACAAGACTTTGCGCGCTCCGGAGTTGTCGGCCACATTCAGCATTGTTTCTGTCTGTATCATAATCTCACCTGACTCTCTTTCCGCCTGGGCGGGATGTCAATCGACCCGAAATAACCAGTTATACCGCCTGCTCAAGAACAGACTTGACCCGCCAGCGCTTCCGCTTGCTGAGCGGCCGGCATTCCTCGATCAGGACGACGTCGCCGACGTTACAGCTGTTTTGGGGGTCATCGGCAAGATACTTGACGCTGGTCTTGACGTATTTGCCATAAAATTTATGGCGAAATTTTCTCTCGACACGGACGACTACCGTTTTGTCCATCGCATTGCTGACAACAGATCCCGTCCTGGTTTTCCGTATTTTTCTCTGTTCGCTCATATCTATTTCACTAACTTGTGATCGGTTCCCGTATTAAGCCGGCCGTCAATGACTTAACTGGCGGCCTTCTCGTTGACAACGGTTCTGATTCGCGCAATATCTTTCTTCAGCTTTTTCATCCGCGACGTATCTTCCAGCGGTCTCAGCTGGTGCTGGAAGGCCAGATTTCCCAGCTCTTCACGAAGTTCCGCTTCTTTCTTGATGAGGTCAGCCTCATCCATCTTTCTGATCTCTTCAGCTTTCATAGTGTGCTCGCTTTGGAAATAACCTTCGTAGCAAAAGGCAGTTTGTTGCCGGCAAGCGTCAGGGCACGTACCGCCAGTTCCTCGTCGACACCGGCCAGTTCATACAGGATCTTGCCCGGTTTGATCGGGGCAACCCAGAACTCCGGGCTCCCTTTACCTTTACCCATCCTGGTTTCCGCGGGCTTCTTCGTAACCGGTTTGTCGGGAAATACACGGATCCAGACTTTACCGCCACGCTTGATCTTACGGTTGATCGCGACACGGGCGGCCTCGATCTGCTGGGCTGTTATCTTGCCGCTGCTGGTCGCTTTCAGGGCGTACTCGCCAAATGCGATAGAAGAACCACGCTGGGCGGTGCCCCGCAGCTTGCCCGTAAATACTTTCCTATGCCTTACCTTTCTGGGACTTAACATGTCTTACTCCGAACATTATCTGAGTAGAGATTACCGCACGCGGTCTCTCAATTTTCGTTTTCCTGTTCATCCAGGACCTCGCCGTGAAAGATCCAGACCTTCACGCCGATGATCCCGTATGTGGTGTTTGCTTCCGCCAAGGCGTAATCGACATCGGCACGCAGCGTGTGCAGCGGTACGCGGCCTTCACGAACCCACTCACTCCGGGACATTTCAGCACCGCCGAGACGTCCGGCACAGGAGATCTTGATTCCCTGAACCCCGAACCTGAGCGCCGAGTTGACCGCCTTTTTCATCGCCCGCCTGAAAGCCACTCTGCGTTCGAGCTGGGAGGCAATCGATTCGGCCACGAGCTGCGCATCCGCCTCGGGCCTTCTCACTTCCTGGATATCCAGGGAAACGGGCCGGTCGACGAACTGCTCGAGATCCTTTTTCAGGGTCTCTATTTCAGCTCCCTTTTTCCCGATGACGATACCGGGACGGGCGGTGAACAGTTTCACTCTGATCTTGTCGCCGGTGCGTTCAATTTTTGTTTTCGACAAACCGGCATGATAAAGACGTTTTTTCAGGTACTTGCGGATCTTCTGATCTTCAATGAGATACGAAGCGTAGTCTTTATCGGCATACCAGATCGAATCCCACGTTCGGGTGATATTCAATCTGAGTCCTATTGGATTAACCTTCTGGCCCAAAATAATCCTCCAACTGAGTAGCTTTTCCTAATAGTTCACGTATCAGTTTATGCTGAAGCCTACGCTTCATCCAAAATCACGGTTATGTGGCTCGTCCGCTTGATGATTCTCGTTGCCCGGCCCATTGCCCGCGGACGAATCCGCTTCAGGGACGGCCCCCCGTCCACGGTAACCTTCTTGATATACAGGTTGTCGACATCGACCTGGTCGTCCTGGGTTGCATTGGCAACCGCAGACTCAATCACCTGACGCAGAACCCCTGCCCCTTTCTTGGGCATGAATTTGAGCGTGGTGATCGCCTGATCGACATTCATTCCCCGCACGACGTCCGCGACCAGTCTTGCTTTCTGCGGCGAAATGCGGATGTATTTTCCTACGGCTCTCGCTTCCATATTATCTGCTCCAATTTACTGGTGTCATCCAATGTCGTCTTATTTGTTCCGATCAGATGCGTGACCGTAGAATGTCCGGGTGGGTGAAAACTCACCGAGCTTGTGCCCGACCATATTCTCGGTAACGAAAACTGGTATGAACTTTCTGCCGTTATGCACCGCAAAGGTCAACCCGACCATTTCCGGCGTTATATCGGAACGCCGCGACCAGGTTTTGATTACCTTGCGCGACCCCGACTCGACTGCGTACTCCACCTTTTTCTGCAGATGATCATCGACAAACGGACCTTTCTTTACTGAACGAGCCATGTTTACTCCTTATTATGATCTGCGCTTGACAATCATCTTGTCAGAGGCCTGTTTTCTTCGCGTTTTGTAACCTTTGGTCGGCTTACCCCAGGGGGTACAGGGATGGCGGCCGCCGGAGCTCTTGCCTTCACCACCGCCCATCGGATGGTCGACCGGGTTCATCGCCACCCCGCGCACACTGGGGCGTTTGCCGAGCCACCGGGTCCGACCGGCTTTGCCGAGCTTGCGGCTCTCATGTTCACGGTTGCCGACCTGACCGATGCAGGCGCGACAGAGACGGTGGAACTTGCGAACCTCACCGGACGGCAGCCTGACGAGTACGTATGTACCCTCTTTTGCCATCAGCTGGGCCGCTGCACCGGCGCTGCGGACGAGCTGGCCGCCTTTGCCGATCTTCATCTCGATATTGTGGATAATGGTACCCAGCGGGATGTTTGCCATCGGCAGACAGTTTCCGGGCTGGATATCCGCATTTTCACCGGCAACAACCTGGTCGCCGACAGCGATTCCATCGGGGGCAAGGATGTATTTTTTCTCGCCGTCGAGGTAGCTGAGCAGCGCAATATTGGCAGACCGGTTAGGGTCGTATTCGATCGACACCACCTTGGCGGTGATATCAATTTTATTGCGTTTGAAATCGATAATCCGGTACTTGCGTTTGTGTCCGCCGCCGCGATGACGCGACGTAATCCGGCCGTAGTTGTTACGACCTCCGCTTTTACCAAGAGTCGTCAGCAGGCTCCGTTCGGGGCCGTTGTCTGACAGGTCCGGGTTTATGGTGGACACGTGATGTCTTTTACCGGGTGATGTTGGTTTATATGTTTTTATGGCCATGATTTCCCAATTGCTCCATCCGTTTCGTTGGACAACTCAAATCTACGATTGCTTCGTTTTTACTATCACCTGCTACAGTTCATCGACGAAACTGATCTCGCCTTCGGACACCGTGACGTAGGCCTTTTTCCAGTCCTTCGTGTGACCGATGTAGCGTCCAACTCTCTTCTGCTTGCCGCGCATGGAAGCGGTGCGAACATTGCCGACTTTGACGTTGAACATCTTTTCAACCGCTTCCTTGATCTCAATTTTGTTTGCATCAGGGTGAACCTTGAACACAACCTGGTTGTTCAGCTCCTGGCGCAGGGCCGCCTTTTCAGTGAGGCAGGGCCCCTGTAAAATGCTGTGAATGTTTTTCATGCCGTTAACCTCTCTTCCAGGCTCTCGATGGCCGGCTGCAGGACGACCAGTTTCTCGTGCAGCAGGATGTCGTAGACGTTCAAGCCGTCAGTCTTCAGAACTTTGTACCCCGGCACATTACGGGAAGACAGGTTCAGCTCTTCATTGTCCGACGCGATGACGATCAGGGCGTTATTCACCTCGAGGAGCTCCATGACCGTCACGAAATCCCTGGTTTTGATCGCGTCCATCTTGAAATCGTCGAGGACCACCAGGTTGCCTTCCTGGAACCGTGCGGACATTGCCATCGAAACCGCCTGCTGGCGCACTTTGCGGTTCAGCTTGAAACTGTAATCGCGGGGTTTCGGACCAAAGGTGGTACCGCCACCGCGCCAGATCGGGGACTTTCTGGTTCCCGCACGGGCTCGGCCGGTACCTTTCTGCCGCCACGGCTTGGCTCCCGAACCAGCGACCTCTTTGCGGGTTTTCGTGCTGGCGGTTCCCGCCCGGCGGGCGGCGCGCTGCTGACGCACAACATCGTGCAGCAGGTGGGTCTTAACCTCACGGTTGAAGATCTGGTCGTTCAGCTCGACCTCGCCGACCTTCTCGTTCTTGATATTTTTTACTTCTACCGTTGACATTTGTTTCTCCTTGGAGCGGTCCTGGCTGATTATTTAGTGAAGATCTTCAGCAAACCGTTCTTGGCTCCGGGAACGGAGCCTTTTAAGAGCACGACATTCTCTTCCGGACGGATATCGACGATCTTGATGTTCTTCTTCAGGACCGTGTCGTTGCCCATGCGGCCCGGCATCTTCTTGCCCTTGATGACCCTCGCCGGCCAAGCGCTGCAGCCGATCGACCCGGGAGCCCGGTGAAAACCGGAACCGTGAGCGGCACCGCCGCCCTTGAAACCGTGACGTCTCATAACACCCTGAAATCCGCGTCCCTTGCTTTTGCCCTGGACGTCGACCAGTCCCCCGATTTCGAAGACTGTATCGAGCGGCAGTTCCTGGCCGACTTCAAATGCGGCAGGATCTTCCACGCGAAATTCGCGCACGTGATAGAAACCGTCTTTCCCAGCCTTCTTGCAATGACCGGCCTGCGGCTTGTTTACCCGGCTGGCTTTCTTCTCATCGAAACCAAGCTGAATGGCGTTATATCCCTCTCCTGCAACGGTTTTTACCTGAAGAACCGTGCAGGGTCCGGCTTCGACGACAGTGACGGGAACTGCGAAACCCATCTCGTCGTATACGCGGGTCATTCCTATTTTCTTACCCAATATACCTAGTGTCTTTGGCATGATCGTACCCGATGCTACAATTAATCTGTCTGACCTGCTGATTACGGCAACTTGATTTCGACGTCCACACCGGGGGACAACTCAAGTTTCATCAACAAATCGATGGTCTGCTGGGTCGGTTCAAGAATATCCAGCAGTCTCCGGTGCGTGCGCATCTCGAACTGCTCTCTTGACTTCTTGTCCACATGGGGCGACCGCAGGATACAGAACTTCTTGATCGAAGTCGGCAGCGGAATCGGTCCGGCTACGGAAGACCCGGTGCGCCGTGCAGTATCCACGATCTCGTGGGTGGATTGATCCAGCAATTTATGGTCATACGCCTTGAGGCGTATGCGGATTTTCTCTGTCGGTATCATCTATACACCTCAGCTCAAGATTTCACTGATAACGCCGGCACCTACCGTACGACCGCCTTCGCGAATGGCAAAACGGAGACCGACGTCCATCGCGATCGGGGTGATCAGCTCGCCCTCGATGGCCACGTTGTCGCCCGGCATT
>Ga0180435_10003415_pt1 | contig 15909 bp, 25 predicted proteins | sample SS_ome_3_FD_132467 | JGI IMG/M metagenome (GOLD analysis project Ga0180435, IMG submission 132467) | Hypersaline lake sediment archaeal communities from the Salton Sea, California, USA - SS_3_S_1 metaG | ecosystem: Environmental > Aquatic > Non-marine Saline and Alkaline > Hypersaline >... | reverse complement strand
CATCGCCGCCGGCGCGACGATCGATCCCCAGATGAACGGGATGATGTAGAAGAACAGGCCGCCAAAGACAAAGATCAGCAGCGGAAACCACTTGAAGAGCGACTTGTCGCGCGCGGTCATGCACCCGATCGCGACGTGCGGCCACGCGAAGGCGAGGAGACCTACGATGAAGGTGCCGGCGAGCACGATCCGCACCATCGAGAATCTGAAAAACCGGGTACCCCAGCTCGTGGTGCAGTTTAGCGCGGCGGTGACCTCCGGGCAGTTTTACGTCACCGAGCTGAAAGGAGAATGATATGCAGACCATTCTGCAACGCCTCGCCGGCGCGACGGTCAGCTTGGCGGCCTCGATCGTTGCTGCCACCGCCAAGACCACCCCGCACAACGACGATCTGTTCGGTCTGGTCGATAGCCAGGCTTCGAATGTGTTGAAAAAGATCACCTGGGCGAACATCAAGTCAACCCTGAAAACCTATTTCGACTCGGTATACGGTTGGGCCTATTTGCCGCCGGGCACCGAGTTGAATCACGTCGGCGACGTGTCGATCACTAACGGCGACCTTGAAGTCGGTGGTGCCGTAAGTGCAGGCTTATCGGAAGTTACACAACCGGCCACCGACACCCTGACAGCACAAGAGGTCCGCAACACGATCATATCCAATCAAGGCCAAAGTGCCGAGAACACACAAACCCTTCCGGCTGCTGCTGCGGGCCTCAACGCGCTGTTTGTCATAGCAACTGCGGGAGCCGGGGCGTTCCACGTCAAGGCCGGGGCATCGGACAAGATCTATTTCGATGGAACCGCCCTGGACGATGCGGACAAAGTGTCCTGCGCAACTCCGGCAGTCGGTGACATGCTCAGTCTGGTGACCTTTAAGAGCGGGGCCAGCACATACGATTGGATTGCCCAGACCGTCGCCGGCACCTGGACGGATGGAGGTGCCTGATGACGGCTGGCATCCACGGCATGATGGCAGCGGGGGGTGGCGCATCCTGGACACCCGCCCAGGCAACGACAGACGGCGGCGTATCGCCAGAACACTGGTACCGCGCCGACGACGCCTATCAGGAGTCGGCGCGCAGCAACGTCTGCGACGAAACTAACGATGTCGTGGGCAGCATCACTGATAAGACAACAAATGCTGACCATATTAGTCAAGGCACCGCTGATAACAAGCCATTGTGGATCGCTAACGTAATCAACGGCCACCCGGTCATTCGCTTTGACGGCTCTAATGACACAATACAGGGTGCCTTTACAACCGGAGGCTCTCTTTCACAGCCTAACACAATTATAATACTTGCTAAGATGGCTGCGGATGAGGTCAATGATAATTTGCATCACTTTTACTGCGATGGTGATGACGGTAGCAATAGAAATATCGTAATGAAGAATTCGGGACCTATCCCGGACAAAGTTAGCTACAACGCCGGCACAAATCTTTATGGTGATCCACCAACTGGTGATTTTATTATTTTCTTAGCCGTGTTCAACGGCAACAGCGGTCTTGGCTATAAAAACGGAATTCTTGATGCCTCTGGAGCGATTGGAAGTGATGCAATCGATGGGGTGACTCTTGCGTCAAAGTATGATGGAAATTACGTCGCATCGATAGATTTCGTTGAGTACCTTATTTATAATTCCGTTCTTTCCGTTGCGGATATGAATCAGATCGGCAACTATGTGGCAACAAGGTATTGGTTGTCGTGGACGACGATAGAATAGGGGGCAGAAATGACAACCAGATGGGTTTGGAAAACCCACGTTATCGTTCCTATCGCGGACGTAGAGACAATCCGCGCAATCGCGGCAGACATCGACCCTGACCCGGCCAGCACCGGGGGCTTCACGGTGCGATTGAGCGCTAACGGCGAGGAACCGGCAACCCATGTCTACGGCGGTTGGCCGATGACCGAGGCTATGCGGTCGCAGGCGGACGCTATCGTGGCGGCATGGGAAGCCAACGGCCTGAGCGAATGCCCGCGAGTCTGGCGCTGTTACGCGGACACGTCGGCGCTGGCAAGCAGCAACGTGTCTGCCATAGGTGATAATGCGCAGCACTTCGACACCGATGACGTTTTGGCGGCAGCAGGATTGCAAATTATCCGGCCGCCAGACGAGGAAGGGCCGTAGGGATACATGCCTATAGCACTCGACGTTTTCTTTCGTAAACTCTACCACGGGAGAACGCCATGGAGATGTCGCGCGAAGACATCCAGAAAATCATCGATGAGGCGGTCAGTAAAATGGCTGAAACCTGTGGCGGCTGCGCATGCAATTTGAGCCCCGAACCGCAACGTGAATCAGTGCATCTGTGGGGCATGATCAAAGATTTGGGAAGCGGGGATCATGCCAAAGGCATAGAGGCCATGAGGTCGGCCACGTCATTCGCAGGCGAATTGCAAGCGTTGTATCGGTCCGACGACTATAGAGAAGATATGCGTTTCGTGCGGCGCTGGAGAAAGGCATGCGAACGTACCGGCAGTATTGTGCTGGGCTGTATCGTGCTGGGCGTTATTGGCCTGTTAGGCGCTATTGGTGCGTCTGGCTGGTGGAGCTGGATTGAGTCGGGAGGAAAATAACCGGCTCCAGTGTCCGGCATGCGGACACAGATTTGTCCCAATGATGACGCCGGACATGGTGATAGATGATCCCGAAGATTCCATTGTGATGTCGGCGTGGAAGCAAAGATGGCGTAGCAAAATGAAGGCCGCAAACGGCTACTATAACAGACTCCACGGAGGCAACGTGTCATATCGCTATTCAGTTCAATCTCAAGAGAAACTGTCAACCGTGGATCCGAGGCTGGCCGGCGTGCTCGTCGAGGCACTGAAACTCGGGATTATCGACATTTACATAAATTTTGGCGCCAGAGACGAAAAGACTCAGAACCGTCTCTTCTCAGAAGGCAAAAGCAAGGTCCAATACCCTAACAGCAAACACAACATCGGTGAAAAGGCCGGCCGCGAACTTTCGGAAGCGGTTGACGCGGTTCCGTACATTTCCGGCCGCGGCCCCTTATGGGACAGGGCTTTGTGCTGTTTTCTCGCGGGTATCGTGTTAACCACGGCACATCGCCTCGGTGTGCCGATTCGTTGGGGAGGCAACTGGGACCAAGACGGTGAGCCCCTACTGGATCAAGGGTTCGACGACTTGGCGCATTTCGAGCTCGTCAGAAAGGAGAGGTAAAATGGCATTCGATCCGATCACCGCGGCTCTGGATGTTGGCGGCAAGATCATCGACAAAATATTTCCAGATCCAGAACAGCGCGAAAAGGCCAAAATTGAAATGCTGCGCCTGCAGCAGGAAGGGAAATTTCGGGATATCGAAGTTCGCATGTCGGCCATTTTGGCCGAGGCCAAAAGTGCCGACCCATGGACCAGCAGAGCCAGGCCCTCCTTTCTTTACGTGATTTACATTATGATCCTGGCATCTATACCCATGGGCGTTCTATCTATCTTTCGGCCCGACATGGCCAACCAGGTGGCCGCCGGCATGCAGGCTTGGCTGGCCGCGATTCCGACCGAACTGTGGACCGTGTTCGGCATCGGCTACACCGGCTACACCATGAGTCGATCCATCTGGGACAAGAAACTGCCCACGAAATAGCGGACACATCGGCGGACACATTGACGCTTGGTTGAGGTGGGCTTGACGATATTGGCAATGAAGATTTGTCTAATAAATTCAGTGGTTGGCACGGCACCCACTGCCCTCTCACGCCGGTAACGGGGGTTCGAATCCCCCTGGGATCACCAGCACTTACGTTGTCTTTGGCCCGGTGGACACACCGGGCGGACACACTAAGCCTCCGCGGCGGCCTCCGCGGGGGCTTTTTTTGTGGCCGAGAAATCGACCTCGACCAGCTTGCCTTTGCGGGTCAACGAGCGTTCCAAGGCCCGGCCTACGTCCCTGAGCAGGCCCATTCGGCGCAGGTAGCGCTCGGTTGTGGTGGGGGACTTGTGGCGCAAAATGGCCTGGATTTGCCAGATCGGCGTGTTGTCGCGCCAAAGGACGGATGCTGTCATGTGCCGGATGGCATGCATGCCGAACACAGTGACGCCGGCACGCTTGCAGAGGCCTTTCATCCAGCGCTGCCGATACTGGTACGGCTGGCCGTATCGATCGGCGTTGGCCTCGTGATCATCGAGACAGACGAACACGTATTCGCTCTCCACTGGCCGCGTATGCAGCCAATCCTGCAGGACCTGGTGAAGCGTTTCGGTCATCGGTATCCAGTCGGCCTCGTAGTGGCCACCGTCACGCTTACGAGTCCACAGGCGCACCAGCCTGCCGTGGAAGTCCAGGTCCGTTTTGCGCAGCCTGAATATCTCCCCCCGCCGGCCGGCCAGGTGCAAAAACGCCAGCAGCATGACGCGGTCCTGGCCCTGGGCGGCGTCATAAACGGCCCAGAAATCAGACTCCGGCGGAACGTATCGAGGCGAGCGCGTTTCCGGGCGCGTGGGAACGTCGAACGGATTGGCCAGTTGGGGAAATTCGGGAAGATAACTCAGCGCGTGGGTCCACGCGGCCCGTAGGTTCTTGCGGTCCTTGTTGGCCGCGTTGCCCGACCTGGCGGTCTGCTGGTCTACCAGGTACCGAATGGCAGCGTCCCTGGATATCGTGTCGATCGGCGCCATCGGGTCTATCGACGGGTGGGCCAGGAACCGCTTGAATACGTCCCGTTTTTCTTCGTAGACTTTTTTGACGAAGGTCGCCTGGGCATAGGTGCAATAGTCGGTACCCCACTTAAGCAGGGTCCAGTAGACCGTGGGGGTCGTCTGGTTTTTCATCCAGGCCCTTTTGGTCTCTTCCTCCCAGATCGCCGCGGCCCGGTAGCTCGCCGTTGTGTCGTCCGGAAACAATTTCTCCTGAATCAGCTCGCCGTCCATTTTGGCGACGCCCTTGTAACGACTGCGGCCTCTTTTCTTGATGAGAGTCGGCATCGATCACCTCCATAACCAATTTTTCAAAGAACCTGACGGTGGTCCTTCGGCCCGAGCCGACAGTGACGCCGCGCCATCGCCGAGCATGCATTTTCACGAGCCTGCAGTCAACCCCGAGGAAAACGGCGAGCTCGTCGGCGCTGATTACCCTCCCGTAGCGCTGCTGCAATGACTCGAGGCCGGTCATGATGTCGCTTTCACCCGGTGCTGACATGTATCGTTGGCGCATTCGATTTCGGAGATGAGCGTGGCGTCGTATGATGTTTGGTCGTCGGTGTACAAATGCCATCGATCACAACCACAGAGGCTGCAATGTATTTTAAGCCTGGCGGATTGGCTCTTCCTGATGTCGGTGACGTTCGGCATGGTTGCCCCTTAGCGTTTCATTCCAACGCAGTTTTTCTGCTTCTGTTTTTATCTTTTCTATGATGACGCCGGCCTCTGTGTTCTCGATCATGCACTCGTCTTCAAGGTATTCTGCAAAAGCATCGAAGTTCTGATCGAGAAAGCCCACAACCAAGTAAAGGTCCATGAAGTCCATGGAGTTTTCCCCTGGAGCAACGGGTTACGACGGGATAATCGCCAGCGCTACGGCCCCTGCATGGTGCTGCAAATACGTTTAAACAATGGGTGCCGTTGGGCCATATCCCTACGCTCTATGCTCCAAATACAGCGCATGACTCCCTTTAGGGCATCCGTTGCGTAGATTTTCACCAACGATTCGCTTCCAGTTGTGAGGCTTGCTGGCATCACTTCCGAAGTCCTCAAAGAAATGATTGCTCCACAACCACCAATCGGGGGCCTCAATCCATGATCGCTTATCTGGTATGAACAGCCGGGACCGTGGGTATCCCGATTGTGTCGTGTGCCCAGCCACCAGCAAAAAGCCCTTGCGCCCAAAGAGCTTGCCGGCGATCCGTGCCCCCATCTTCCAGTGGTCCGCTTTTTCCTGCGGGTCCGTCAGGTACTGCTTGCCGATGTGCCCTATGTCATGCAGGAAGATACAGCATAGCTCCCACCAAGACGGCCAAGACCGATATTCCTTGACCCATGCTACCAAGACGCAAAGCGGGTGAATCAGGAAATGGTGGCACCCGATCAGGTATGAAATTGTTCCTTCGCTCATGTGTCGTTCTCCCCGTCGAGTAGATCTTGATTTCATTCGGCACTACAACACCGATTTGATGATGTAATGTCGATTTACAAGTACGCCGGCGAACAGGCGTCGAAAACCCGTTTTACCATTTCAGGATTCGTCTGCACGTAGATCATCGTGGTCTCTAGAAATGAATGGCCGAGTTGATGTTGCACCATGCGGACGTTGGCGCCCCTGGCGATAAGATTCGATGCCAGGCTGTGCCTGAGCAGGTGAGGGTAAATTCTCTTTTTGATGCGTGTCCTGGATGCGACTCGTTTGACCAGACGGCGCAGCGCGGTGGTGGTGTACTGGTTCCCGTCCCGAATGGTGGTGAACAGGTGATCGTCGGGTGTGCGCGGGTGTGCGGCCAGGTATTCGTTCAGCAGCGGCACGACCTTGCCATCGAAATTGACACGCCGATCTTTGAGCCCCTTGCCCTCGATCACCCTCAGCTCTCGGCCGGCCATGTCCACGTCGCGCACGCGCAGGTTGCATAGCTCTTCGTTGCGAATTCCCGAACTGGCTACCAACGAAAGGATCGCCAGTTCCCGGACGTCCTTGCATGCGGCGAGAAACACGGCCACCTCGGCTTCCGTTAAGGGTTCCGGTGGCACGCGCTTCGGCTTGCGCGGGCGGGTGAACGTCATAGGGCTGCCGATAAACACGGTATAATGCTCCAAAACGCGCATCACGTTGGTGATGTGGCTGTGGGATTTTCCGGAACTGCGAAGCGTGCCGATGAATGTCTCGGCCTGCTTCTGGGTCGGCTGGTCGGTGCCCATTTCACGGATCGCCATGGCAGCCACACGGACATAATTGGCCACCGTGTTCGGCTGCAGGGCTTTGGTTACGAACAAATAGAGACGGAAGTCCTCGATGCTCGACGGTGCATCGGTTTTTTCCAGTTTTGGCACATCGCCGGAGAGCCTGCGGGTGTTGTCTACGACAAGTCTGATCATGGTTCGATCCTCAGCAAATATTGAAAAATGCGGCGTTTATCAGCCGGAAGTAGCTGTTGATCTCGTCGTGCCTGGCGCTTCTGTCGAAATGCCGGCTGAAATCATCGTGGCCCAACCGCCGGTATGCAGTGAACAGCCAGTCGACATCCCGCTGGCTATGCGCAGGCGGCTTGGTACCCGGGCGGTCGCAGGTGAAGGGCTGCCCGGGCCTGCCGGTCGTAGTTGGACGCATCGTCAACCTCCCACAGGCTGCTTTTGATGTAGTAGTCGGCCCCGAGGTCTTCCAAAAGATCGATGCACCGGCGACGAAATCGCACCCAGTCATGGGCGCGTTCGACGGATGGAAAGCTGTTGATCTTGCCTACCAGCCAACGGTCGACCACGTCGTGATAGCGGCGAATGATTTCCAGGGACTGCACCGGATCGATCACCGGCTCCAGGGACACCCATGTTCGAATATTTTTGACCGTGGCAATCTCCAGGGACCGGATGCGGCTGTCGAAGCCGGCGGCGCCCGGTTCCCAAGCGGCCAGCATGGCGGCGTCGTGCAAAGTCAAGGTAACGCCGAATGATGCGTCCGGATTGCCCTCGAACAAATCGAAATCCCGCGTGGCCATCATGCCGGCTTTGGTCAGCACGGTGAACGGCAGGTCGTGGTCGCGCAGCGTGCGCAGGACCCTGCGGGTGAGCATGTCGCCGGGGTCCTGATAGGGGTCTCCGATGAAGGACACCAGGACCCCGGCCCGTTCCGGCGCCGTGGCCAGGGCCCGGGCGTCCTTCGTGACACGGACGGAGATATCGCTCTTCGGGGCCGGGGAGGCAAAGTATTCGGCGGGCTTCTTGCGCATGATTCTGGGGCCGTAGCAGTAACGACAACCAAAGGTGCAACCGCGGTAGATGTTCAGGGCCAGCTCGGCATATTCGGCGGCCGGGCCGCCGGGGCGGTAAATGATCTGCATGGCGCGCCTCCGATCAGGTGTTGAGATGTTTTACGGCCGCCTCGTAGGCTTCCTGGAAGCCCCGGTTGATCGGCCGATACAAAGCGGTCTGCATGTCGCGCGGCAAGCGGCGGTAGCACTCGAAGCATACGGCATATCCGCTTTTCTTCGACCGGCCGCACTGGCACTCTTCGTTCTTGAGCGCCCTGATGTAAAATCCAATTTCAGCCGTTTTCATCGGCCACCTCCGTCTGTTGCGGCCAGATTTCATCCGGCACGAGACCGGCCAGGGAGAACGTCCCTTCTGTGAAACAGGCGACCAGGTCGCCTTTTTTCAGTGCATTCAGGCTGCGGACTTTGGGGTGCTGCTTTTCCACGTAGATGGCAAGGTTTGCGGCCTTGGGCTCACAAAATTGGCCTTCCTCAACCACGCCAGCCTGGGTCATTGTGCGCCCCTCGCCGTCGATTAACCGGAATGCTTTCAACAGGTCGACCAGTTCGCCCTTGGTTTTCTTACGAAGGTATTCGAAAGACACTTCGAAATCCCTGGCCAGGTCGATGTTCATGTGCGGACAGATCAAGTCGAGTTCCTCGCAGCAGAAGAGGTCCATGGCCACCTGGACGGCCATGTCACGCAGTTCCCGATAGGCGGTTTTATGATTCATGCGTTTGATTTCTTCCCAGGCGTCGCAGATCCGAATCTTAAACCAGGGGTTATGCTCGGGCACCTCGATGCCGTTTCTGCCGGCGAACCAGACATGGATCTTGCTGTCGTTCGCCATCAGCAGGGTGAGCAGGGCGAGCTGCAGCGGTTGCGGTTTGTTCCGCGAATTGTCGAACGACATCAGCGCCATGCGCGTGGGCATGATCTCCCCGTAGAATTCCTTGCGAAAATGCGGTCCATGCCAGCCCACCCTAAGACCGGCTGCCGGCTGGCCGTCGCCGCCATCGGGAGCGTCCGGGCCGGCGCCCTTGGCGTTTTTCGGCGGCCGCTTGCGGATGACGCTGTCGAAGCACTTTTTTTCTCCGATGCAGGTTTGGGGATAAGAGCTCGACCCGTCCAGCTCCATCAGCGTGATGTAGTTTTCACACTTGGCGCAGGACTTGACGATTGTCGCGTGATCGGCACCGGTGTGGTCGAGGTCGTTGAATCGGTCGTATGGCGTGTCCGACTTAAAGCGGAACCCGGTGGTCTTGTGCTTCTTGTAAAACCCGGTGCGCTTCCAGTTGGCGGTTAACCAGTTGTTCTGCTTCTGTTTGAAACAGTGCGGATTCAAGCAGAGCGTTTTTTCCGACTCGAGTTCGAAGAGTTGCTTCTGCACGTCCGAGTTCTGCTGGCAGCTCAGGCAGCCCTCCTTTTCCAGGTCGAACCTGGCCTTGGACAGTTCGGGGGACATGTTGTCGAGGCGCCGCTTGAAGTCACGCACCGTCGGTGTCCACCCGCGATCAAGCTCTTCCTTGAAAGCCCTGCCGACCTCTTTCTTGTTTTTCAGCCGGGTGAGCTGTTCGAGGTGGCCGTACTTGATTTTGCCGCTGTCCCATGCCTCGAGCACGTTCTTCGGCAGCTTCTCCACTACGGCCACCCGCCGGCGGATGTATGCCGCCCGGATCCCGGTGCGCGCGGCCAGGTCCTCGACGGCGTCCTTGCCGCGGCGCTTGAGGTAGGCGGCAAAGGACTCGGCCTCCTCGAGCTCGGTGAGGTTTTCGCGCTGGAGGTTTTCGATGGTCATGATCTCGAAAGCCTGGTCGTCGTCCAGGGCCCTGACCATGGCCGGTATGGTCGTTTCGCTGCCGTCGTTTTCCGAAACGATGCGCATGCTGGCCCGCCAGCGGCGTTCGCCGGCGACGAGCTGGTAGGCCTTGGCCTGGTGCCCTTTTAACGCCGACACCGGCCGCACCAGGATTGGCTCGATCACACCTTTCTCGCGGATCGACGCCACCAGTTCGTCGAACCTCGGGCCTTCGAACTTGCGGCGCGGGTTGTCCGGGTGCGGCTCGATCTCTCCAATGGGTATTTCACGGTATTCCTGCATCAATTGCCTCCTCTTTACTCGTTGACGGCGCAGCGGTGTTCATCTACCGGCGTGCCGCCGTTTTTCCAGCACTGGTAGCAGAGCCTGGTCAACGTGACGCCGCCGTAGTGGGCGCCACCAACCCGCACGGGTCTTTTCGGAATCTTGCGCATACCGCAGGCGCGGCAGTATTCGGGACCTGTTTTTTTCTCCTTGGGGGCTGATGGTTTCGGGATGATTGGTTTCGTTGCTGTCTTCCTCGGCGCAATTTTGACGCTGGCCGGTGCCGTTGCGATCGGCTTCTTGGGAGACGCAACGGGCCGAGACGCGTCCTTTCGTTTTGTGCCGGGCTTGGGGCCTTTTTTGGCGTGGGGCATGCCTTTGGTGATCTTGGAGACGGTCATCATATGGACGCGGTATCGGTCGGCGATCTGCTGGTTGGTAAGGCCTTCGCTTTTCAGGCGACGGATATCGGCGTGATCTTTTTCGCCGAGCTTTCGCTGCCCCTTCTTCTTGTCGGTCCTGATTTTTTCATCAACCGGTACCGTTGTGTTTGTCATCGAGTCTGGCGTCCGGGGTTCGGTCTCGGACGGCGGCATGGGCACGTCAACCTCTTCCGACACGGCGCTCGGCGTTGTTTTCGGCATGGCGTCGTTAAGAATGTCGCGTACCTGGTCGGCGATCGATTGCGCCAGGGCCGGCTCGATCGAGGGGCGGGTAAGAATGTCCACCACGAAGAACTTGTCGACTTTCCGAAAATCGATGGTTTCGAGGTAATCCTTGATGAAGCGGCGGATGGCGTCCGGCAGGATGTACCAGGCGTCCCCGCCCTGTGCGGGGACGCGGCGAGTGCCGCGGCGTTCGGCGGCCAGGCGGCCCTCGGTGATGGCGCGGGTAACGAAGTGTTCGTCTTCTCCGAGGCCCTTGGCGAGCTGTCTGCCCGAATAGCCGGGGAGCTGCGACGGCAAGAACAGGCGCTTGCGCTTGAGCACGATGCCCGTGGTGGATCGCTTGAAACCTGCCGCGGCCAAATGCTTCTGAATGTTTTCAGGCGACCGGTGGGCGTACTCTCTCAGTATGGACTCTTCCTCCGGTTCCCAGTCCGGCGATTTGGACGTCTTGGCGATGTACCCTTTCGAAATGGCATGACGGGTCACCTTCCAGCGGGGCAGGCCCAGCTCGCGGGCAACCCTGGCCACGGCGCCATTTTCAGGCGCCTGGCGGTACAGATCCCGGATCCTGGCGTCCGCTTCGGCGGTGATATTGTGCTTGCGGAGTTTTTGCGGACGGCGAAAACCCTGGTTTTTGCACGCGTTCGAGCAGAACCGGGGCGGCTGGCCCTCGGGACGGTAGGCGCGGCCCTTTTTGCCGCAGACTTCGCAAATGTAGGCGTAGGTCGGCATGTCAGGCCCCCAAGTCGTCCAGAGTGTCGGGGTTGGCGATAAGCGGGTCGGCGTGGTTTAGCAGGTGGTTGAGCTCGTGACCGGCCACGGCCTGGTTGATGACGATGCGGCCCTTGACCTGCCGGCCGAGCAGCCAAATCTGGTTCGGGCGGCGGGCATAGCCCTGGATGTCCTGGTCGCTGACGGCGCGGGCCCAGTCGAAATGCCGGCGGTCGCCGACGATATGCACCTCCACCCTGTCGAGGCGTACGACGCGATGCGGGTCGCTGCAGGCAGGCAGACTGTCGAAGGACTGACGGTATACCCGGAAGGCATGGCGGCGATAAACCGTTGCCGTCGGCTGGCAGCAGGACGGCAGACAAACGACCCAGGCCACCAGCGGCGCCAAAAGGCCGCAGACGACAAGGACCAACAGTTTGGCGTTACGTCCGGGCATCATTTTCTCCAGCACGCAGCAATTTTTCAGCCAGCCAGGCGGGGATCTCGATGCGGCCGGGCCAGAACTCGACCATGCGGCGGGAAACCCAGGCGTTTTTTCCGGTACGCTTGAGGGTCACTTCCACGCCTCTGTCGGTTGTGCGGCCGATGGCGGTGATTTCCAGGTTGACGGTGCGGCTTCGTGCACGCATGCCGGACTCCGGGCGCAAGGGTGGTGTGCGGGCGGCGGGCGCAGGCTGGGCGGGTCCGCCATGGCGAGCATGAAGAGCACGATGAAGAGGACCACCAGCATCATGGCCGCCGCCTCCAGGAGCGCCCCGCAGAGGCGCTCGACGACGGTATGTTTCATGGCGCTAACGGATGATGTGGTTGAGGTAAAACTGCACGGCGCCGTAGACGGCGAACCCGCAGAAGGCCCAGGAAAAAACAAGCAAGGCGGCACACACGGCAAGGCGTTTCATGGGAACCTCCGAATCAATGCCGTTATCCAGGGGTGCGTTCCGGGTCCGGAGCGACCGGCGGCCCGCCTGGCCTTTTGCCGGGGCGCTTTCCGGTCATGGTGTCCGGGGAACCGCCTGGCCCGCTCGCAGCGCAGCCTGCAGTAGCCGGATCGCGGTGGGGGGCGGTGTGGCCCTCCGCGAGCGGCCCGCCCGACTGGGGCGGGCCGCCGGCGCAACGTCACTCCGCTTTCCTTCGCCCGACCCTTTCCTTTCCGGGTTGCCGATTCTCCTGAACGGGTTTCCCCGGGCGGCCGATCCGCCCGGGGACTGACAGGAGGTAAGATGCCCGATCGCCCTTTGCTGCGATCGCTAAAAGGGACTTTAAATCACACGGCAGGTGAATGTCAAGCACCTTTTTTCAGGCAAAAAAGCCCGTCCATTTGGACGGGCTGTATGGGGCGGGCTACGACGGGCGGGTCAAGGTGTCAGAACCATTTGAATCCTTTGGCCATGATGCCGGCCAAGCCGATAGCGACCGTTATGAGGGCGGCGAACAAAGTTCTGAAATCAGCCCGTTGGTCTTTTCGCAACTCTCTGAAATCAGCCCGTTGGTCTTTTCGCAACTCTTTGATATCTGTTTTTATTTCGCTGATGTCGGTTTTGATGTGATCAACATCGGCTTCAAGCTTGGCTATGCGGGGCTCCATGCCGTCGCCTCCTCCTCCATCATCTTCGGTCAGCACCATATCGTACTCTACCCACGGATCGTCAATGATATATTGCCGCCGATGAACCAGGTACCCTGGCGCGGGCGAGGTCGAGACGCTCGCCATGGTTTCAGGCTGGTCCGGCACCGTTTCCGGCGTGTCTGCGGGCCTGAGGGGCACCACGTTGCCTCGTGGCGCTGATCGATCCTGTGATGCGCTCATATGATACCACTCCCGCTTAGGACTGTCCACCGAAGTTGGTTTCCAGCAGGTCCAGAAGCCTGGTCTTTGCAAATTCGTCGGCAAAGTCTATGACGCGTCCGAAGGTATGGTCATCGATGCCGTCGTCCTGGTTGTGGTTGTTTACGTCAAAACGGACCTTGATCGACTGGGCCGGCTCGCCCTCGTCATTTTTTGCAGATACGTACAGGTGGATGTTCATGTCTTCTTCGACCAGGGTTGAACGGACCTCCAAGAAATTGCGGGTAAAACCATTGAAAATGTCCATCCGGCGACAAAGCCAGTCGACCGCCGGCGGATCGACGTCAAACGCCAAAAAATAGACCTTGCCGACAAGCTTGACCTGATCCAGGCCGATGTTTTTAGCGGTCAGGTAGTGTTCGTACAGATGTTTGCTGATGCCGTTAAAGGAGTGGCGGTCGAGCTTAACCGGTTCGGTGTAGCTGACAGACCCCTGGGCCATCTCGACGGAGCGGTCGTCCTTGGGATGGTGGATCATGACGCTGGATTTGTCCGGGCTCATAAACTGTACGCACTTTTTGAACCTGTCGTCTCGTTTGCGCAACGATATCATTAGGTTTCTCATATCCGACTCGGTGATCGGCTCGGTGGGTACGTTAAGGCGCATCGAAAAAAGAATTTTCCTGATGCGCTTATTGGCCTCGCTGAACATCGGCTTTTCGGCAGCCATATCGATCTCCTGTTCGTTCACGGGTAAACCGTTACATGGCAAGTGACGTGTTCGGCGTCCCGTTTTTCGATCCGCACGCTGCGCAGGTCCGGCCCCCATCGCACCGAGTGCGCGAGTTGGGTCTGCTCGCCGGTAATCAGGGTGTGGCGAATGAGGGTCAAAAACACGAACGCCTCGCAGCGGCTCATGGTTTCGACAATGTGCAACCCTTTGGGGTCGATGTCCACCCATTGGCTGCGGTCCTTTTCGTGCACGACCCAGCGGCGGATATAACCCGCCTTGTCGATGACGGCCGTAGCGCCGTTGGCGATCACCTGGAACAGTTCGCGCTGCGCCGGCGGCCGGTAATCGGAAAGTTCGGCTATCCTCGATTTGCCGCCGGGTCGAAAGATTCCCCCGGGGGGGCACCCCCGGCCTCATAGGCGTCGATTTTGGCTTGCAGCTTGAGATTGAGGTCCTGGAGAAATTTGATGGTGCCTTTTAGATGATCGATGTCGTCGCGCGTGCTCAAGCCTTCCTCCGCTTTGCTGGTGTTTCCGGGCGAGTTGGCACCTCTATTGAATGAATCGACTATTTTGACGTTTTCAAAGATCGGTTCGCGTCCATTAAAATCAAAAAACTCCGAAAGGTCGACGTTGTACAATTCTGCAAGCGTCGCTAACTCATTTAAATCATAGTCTATTTTGCCGCCCTCCTTTTTTGTGATAGTGCTTTTATCCTTTGCAAGCCTTGTGGCGGCATGGTGTTGCTTTAAGCCCGCATTTTCTCTGGCGATACGAACTCTTTTGAAATTGAAGCGCATGGGGCTTGACACTCACAAAAAATATGATCTAAAATCACTTTGCTATGAAAATTTCAACAAGCATCCGGCAAAAGAGGCTGTCCCTTGGCTTTACCCAGGGGAGGCTTGCGGACATTATTGGCAAAGATCGGACTACGGTCGCCAAGTATGAACTTGGCCACATCATGCCCCCGGCCGACGTCTACCAACGAATACTTGCGCTGCAGCGCTCCGAACCCGATGCGGCCGCCACCGACCAGGCCGAGCCGCTTCAAAAGGATAGCCATGACCCGGGCCTGCCAAAGGGTTTTTATGCATCCCGACATCCTTGACAATTTCAGCCCCGCTGCCGTGGGCTTTGATTTCGACGGGCCGCGTTCCTGGACGAACCTGGTATCCAGGCGGCCGCACATCCGTTTCGGCATCACCAAGCTCGACGGCACCTGGCAGGTGCGCCGCCACTGCGGGTCGGGCACGGAGGATGATCCGATCGGCGACTGCGAATACAAAGGGCAGATCAACGATCACGCGTTCGGCTGCATGCTGCTCAGGAACATGGGCTATCCCGTCGCGTTTCTGGGCCATAGTAGCAGCCGGTAACCTCGGCATCCGGCAGGCTGCGGTTTTCTTCGCAGACCCGGTCGTCCAGCTCGCAGCGCAGGGCGTCGAGGGCCTTTTTCGCGCGATCTGCCAGTTTCGAGGCTGTCGATGTTTTGCCGTAGCTGTTGGCGGTGCGGACCGCCAGGCTGACCAGGGCGTCGTTGCACAGCTTGAGCCGTGCGCCGTGTTCTTGATGTTCTTCGAACGTGAAACCGGTGAATTTCCTGGGCATAGGGCCTCCTAAGACCAATTTATAGGTCGTATCGGTTTAAAATGTCAACCGGAACCCTCAAGGCATTGCTCGTGCATCGCATTCAGTGCGCTGATGCACTGCCGCCCGTGGACGCAGTCCGGTTGCTGTTGGCTTTGGAAGGAATGACGATTTCCGATTTGGCGAGGTGTGCGGGGGTGACGCGCCAGGCCGTATACCCGGATATTCGCGGCAGGAAGCCCTCGGCAAAGGTGAGGGCGGCGGCAGAGGAGATCTTCGGGTGTGTGCCCTGGCATGATGACCAAAGCACACCCGGTGCGTCTTGAAAATTATTTATTCGTGGAGGTGAGCTAATGTCCGATACCGCGCAAGTGATCGCAGACTACGCCGAACGTTACAACCT
>Ga0180435_10003414_pt1 | contig 15913 bp, 16 predicted proteins | sample SS_ome_3_FD_132467 | JGI IMG/M metagenome (GOLD analysis project Ga0180435, IMG submission 132467) | Hypersaline lake sediment archaeal communities from the Salton Sea, California, USA - SS_3_S_1 metaG | ecosystem: Environmental > Aquatic > Non-marine Saline and Alkaline > Hypersaline >... | reverse complement strand
TTGTCGACTGCCTCCTGAACAGCGGGCGTGATGTCGATCATTTGTGTGCGAGCCTTGGACTGAATGGAAAATTTCATGGTGGCACCTTTGATGGCTTGGTAAAACGTCAATGGGTGATGATACAGGTTGGTATTAGCATATCGCCCGGCCGAGCACAAGAGACCCGTTTTCATGGAACGGCCATCTCTTTCCTGAACCGGATATAGATAAAGCAAATTCGGATAAAAACTGAAATATTTGGTAGTTTCCGGCGATTCTATGTTTTGCAGTTTATTATACGAACATCTCATCCTTTTGAAATTATAACAAATTCAATTCTGGCACGGTATTAGCTATCTACAGGGGAAACCTTAAGACAGGCATGGGGGGTAAAAAACTATCAAGGAGATGAAAACGTGGGACTTAATAAAATTCAGCTGTATTTTAAACTAATCATATTTTCTTTCGCACTAACGCTTTCTCTTTCCGGAACGGTTTACGCCGTTGATCTGACGTTGTCCTGGGACAGGCCGGATGATGACAGGGTCACCGGCTACAAGGTATTCTATGGAGAACCCGGGACCGATTTTCAATCAGAAGCCGAGGAAATAATTGCTTCACCCCATGTTACACATCTGGTCATTTACGGCCTGGATGAGGGACAACCTATCGGGTTTACTCTAAAGAGCGTGGATTCCTTCGGCAATGAAAGTGATTTTTCCGATACGCTCTATCACTTGGCAACATTGGACGGCGATGAACCGGCAGGGATCAAGCCCGAAGAAATAATAATCGACAACGGGGATCCGGGCACATCATGGGAAGGGTCATGGCGGATCTCTGCCGGAACCAGCACCTATGGGAACACATCGGAATACAGTATCGATGCCACAGCCGCCTATACATTTGAAAAGGAGTTGTCCGGCACCTATGATGTATCGCTCTGGTGGACGTATTATTCGACCCGCTGCACCCGTGTGGCTGTCGATATTTATGACGGTGATTATCTTGCCGCATCACTTGAACTGGATCAGCAATCCGATGACGGCAGGTGGAATAGCCTGGGAGAATATGAATTCAGCCGCACAGCCCGTGTGGTGATCCACTCCAGCCGACACTGCACCACCAATGTCGACGGCATCCGTTTTGTGAGTGCGCCTTTTCCTGAAGCAGAGATGTAAAGGATGGGAACGGTAATGATGAACAAAACAGAAGAGGAAAAGCAATGACATTAAACATACTGATATTGTTCGGCCCGAATCAAAACAACGGCTGCGGAAACAACGCCGCCGGTTTATACCTTTTCAACCCTGGCCGATATCATCAGGAAAGCAGACGCATTTGTCGTTCTCAGCGCAGAGGACAACTTCGGTACCCCGAGAGTACAGGACTTCTTCAATACAATGAATGCGCCGGAAAATGATGATTATGACATGTACATGAGCCAGTTTCTCGATGACCTTGAATGGTATTCGCCGGCGCTTAAGGCGGGAAGAAGAAACACGACCGTTCCGTATTAGCGTATCCGGCACCTACGCTTCTTTCTCTGAAGACTTGTATTCACGGCTGAAGGGAATACCCAGTTTCTTCATCCTGTATCTCAGGGTGTTCGGCTTTATGCCCAGTATGGCGGCAGCGCCGCCTTTGCCCTGAACCTTCCCTTCCGTCATGTCAAGCACATGGCGTATATGATCCGAAACAACCTCATCCAGATCCGGCGTTCGCTCCCCGCCGGCTGTTTGGGGATTGTCATAATGTTTTCCGGGCGCCTTCAGTATATGGCGAAATTGCAGGGGCTTTCCCCTGCTCAGGATAAGTTCTCGCTCGACCAGATGTTCAAGTTCGCGCACATTTCCGGGAAAGTCATACTCCATAAGCCGCTCCACCGCACCTTTTGCAAGGGTCGGGAACCCCTTTAACCTGAGTTCCATGTTTTTAGTCTGCATGAAATGGTGCACGAGGGCGGGAATATCTGATTTACGTTCCCTCAAGGGCGGTATGTTGACGGGAAACACCCTCAGGCGGAAATAAAGATCTTCCCGGAACCGTTCATCCTCCACCCTTGCCTCGAGGTTCCGATGTGTGGCGGCAATGACCCTGATGTCAACCTTGACATAATCCGTGCCCCCCACCCGCTCAATCTCTTTTTCCTGGAGAACCCTCAACAGCCTCACCTGGGCTTCGTGGGGGAGTTCGCCGACCTCGTCGAGGAAAATCGTTCCCTTGTGCGCCCGTTCAAATCTGCCGCGTTTCCGGGCAATGGCACCTGTAAATGCGCCTCTCTCGTGGCCGAAAAGCTCACTGTCAATAATGGTTTCCGGTATGGCGCCGCAGTTCACCTTGATAAAGGGTCCGTCAGACCGGGGAGAAAGGCTGTGAATGGCGTTTGCAATTAAGTCCTTACCGACACCTGTTTCCCCAAGAAGGAGGACCGGGCTGTTTATTGGCGCCACCAGGTTGATAAGCTCCATAACGCCCTTAAGCCCAAAGTTGGCCCCGATGATCTCATCACCCACAATATGACGCATTTCCTCCTGCAGATAATGGTAGTCGTCATCAAGCTGGTTCTTCAGCTTCACCACCTCCCTGTACCGGAGGACATTGGACAGGGCAATGGCCAAGGGGTCGTTTAAAAGCCCGATGAGACGGGCATGCTCCTCGGTAAACTTCTTTTTTTTCCTGGACCGGACGGTAAAAGACCCCAGGAACTTGTTGTCCATGATCAGCCTCATGACCAGAAGGGAAGAGTCCTTGTCAACATAGTCCAGAATATGTTTGAGCAAAGGATGACACTCCACACAGTCCACACTATAGACTTCCGGCGGCTTGGCTGCCTTGTAAATATGCTCCGGCTCCTCGGGTACCGGTATTTTAATGTCCGGTATAGTGCCGCCGTCAGCTGTGGCACCGGCCAGGACCCTGAAGCGGGTAAATTCCGGCTCATAGCAGGTAAGGTAAACGTCGTCTGCCGGGATAAAGTCTTTGATATACATGAAACACTGGTGGAGGGCTTTTTCGATTTCCAGGCTTCCGCAGATCCTCAGGGTGGTTTCAATAAAAAATTCTTTTTCACTTATTTTCATCTTGTCTCCGAATATTATACTTCTTCTCATTTTTTCACAAGTTTTGTCAAATGTTAAAAATACCATAGTTTAGAAATACAATATGTTGGAGCCTTCGCCGTCGCATTTCTCCATTTATTTGATTTAATTAGTTTATTTTTTTGGCACACTCTTGGCTATGATGAAACGGCAGAGCATGCTGAAAAAAGGGGACGGAATGGTATGGATTGAAGAAATTAAGCTTCGCGCCGCGATGAACAAGAAAGGGGACGCCCTCCATTATCTTGCAAAAGCCGCAAGGAGCATGGAAAATGTAAAGGGACTGACCAAGACAAAGATTTTAACCCATGCATTTCTGGTGAATGATTTTTCCTTTCAGCTTGTGTGGGATACGGAGACGCCTGAAGAACCGGGAAGCGAAGAAGGATTGAAACTTAGGACGGTGCTAAAGCAGTTCGGACTGGTAAGCCATGATGTGTGGATCAAGGAAAGATAGACAACGGGAAAGGGGGCTGTTGCCGCTTTGCTCATTATGCCTTTTGATAGTATCCGTATTTTCTTACAGCCTGGACCATCGCCCGGATGGCTTCCGCTTTCGCGTTAGGCGGGATCTCTCAGCCGCCGGCCAGGATAAACCCGCCTCCCCTGCCCACCTCTTCGATCAGGCGATGACAATACTCGTCAATCTCAGCCGGAGTGCCGGTCACCAGCTTTGCCGCCGGAACATCGCCGAACAGGCACATACGGTCTCCGATTTCCTGTTTGGCGGCAAAAATATCGGTTAAACCGTCAAGCTGAATAATGATTTTTTTTGCCGGCAGCCGCCGCAGGATGTTTAAGTTTTTCAACCAGTCCCCGTCGCAGTGAAGAATGGGGGTCAACCCCGCATCAATGATTTTGTTCACGATGACTTGCATGCCGGGAAAGGCCAGGTCTTCAAATTGTTTCGGCGAAATAAAGCTGTTTGACGACCGGTGGCAATAGCATTGTACCGTCGGCACCCCCATCAGTTTCGCCATCAGGATGGACATATCCGCAAAATTTTGGGCCAGGTGTTCCGAGGCCCGGCCGATTTTTTCCGGGCATTTGAACAGGTCCATTGAAAAATTAATCACGTTGCGGGCCTGGGAAAAGGTATCAAACGGCATTTCCGCCTGGTACCCGATCTGAACCGCCGCCCCCTGGTTGCGCCACCATTTGAAATCGTCTCTCCAGAAACGGCACTGGTTGATAATGCCGATAAGCATCGTTGCGGCCATACTGAGCAGTGATTTCCCCTCGGCTTCCTGGCTGAAGCGGGGAAGCATGCGAAGGCGGAATAGCACATCCGCCAGAAGCGGCGGGGATGCCAGCGCCCGGTCATAGTCTTCGGGTTCCATGTATTGGATTTCATCGATTTTAGCCATGGCGTTTTCTTCCAGCTCAATGCCGGGCCAGAGTTCCCGCATCATCATGACGTAATTATACAGCAGCCGGGAATAGGGATTGATGTTGTAATACAGATCCCACGGCCCGATGTCCTCCCAGACCGTTTTCATCACCTCCCTGTATACCTTGGGCGTCATCATGTAATGACTCATTTTCCTGCCGGCATGGATGGGCGCGTAATAATACAGCATCAGGGAAAGGGGAACCCGGTCCGGCTCCTCAAGGCGAACCGCTGCATCAACGCGCTCCCGGGCTGTCATGGTGTCCTGTTCGTAGATCAGCTTTCTGTTTTTCACCCGCCCTCTCCTTTTATCTCCCCGTCCGTTAAATTCTTTAAAATAGTGATGCCCTCATAGGCATCCCGGGTCTGGAAATCCACACCCAGCTTTTCCACCAGACTCTGCTCCGTTGCACCGCCCCCAAGGATAATACGAATATTGTTCCGCATACCTCTTTTTTCTAAAGAAGCAACGATGTCTTCAATGCTTTCAAAGGTCGTGGTCAAAAGGGAAGACAGTCCCAGAATGCCTGCGCCGGTTTCTTCCAGGCTGGAAACAAAGGTCTCCGGCGGCACATCGACCCCCAGGTTATGCACGGTAAACCCGCTGGCTTCAGCAAGGATTGCAAAAATATCTTTGCCGAGATCATGGATGTCCCCCTTGGGCGTTCCCAGCACAATCCGGGCGCCAGCCTGCCCGGTATCACCGGCTTTCATGGAGCGCCTTACTCCGGCACTGGCGATTTTAAACATCTCTCCGGCCACGACCAGCTGGGGCAGGTAGTATTCGCCCTGTTCGAATTTTTCACCGATTTCGGCCATGGCAGGGGAACAGGTATCGAGAAACTGCCTGATGCTGACACCGGCGGATACCATCTCCTCTGCTTCCCGGCCCATGGCATCGATGTCAAAACTTAAAAATTTTTCCCTGAATGACTCTAACGTTTTAAACTGCCGGTCGTTCATTGCTCCTCCCCCCGGGTTCTTTTTTTTCCCAAACGTCCAACCGCCGCTCCTGACTTAATGCCAACCGCAGGAAGCTTACAATAAGTCGATCCAGGGGCGGACGATCCTCCAGGATGGACATGTAAATATGGCCCTCCGTCAATGACAGCAGGGCCAGGGCAATGGCCGGGCAGTCCGTCTCCTTGGGCAGATAACCGGCTTCCACCGCCTGTTCCATCAGCGTTTCGATTAACTTCAACACCTTCTGGTAATGGGTATTCACCTTGTCGGAAAAATTTTCTTTCCGGTGTTTCGGTGTATGGACCGAACAAAAGTGGACCAGCTTGTTTAACCGGTCGTTTTTCCGGAACATATCCGAAAACTCCCATACAAACCGCTGCAGTTTCTTTATAAAGGGCTCCTTTGATTGAACTGCGGCCGACAACAGGTCGACATATGACACCATGCAGGTGTCGATCAGCTCGGATAGGAGGGCCGCCTTTCCTTCCCAGTACCAGTAAATCAATGATTTGCTGACGCCGGCTTCCACCGCCAGGTCCTCCATGGTGGATTGCTGATATCCTTTATTGGAGAAAAGATGGATAGCCGCCCCCTTGATCTGCTCCCGCCGCTGTTTTTCTTTGAGGTTTCGCCTCAGCCCTTTGGTTTTTTTTGGATTCGCCATGGTGCATCCCGTTGACCGGCTTCTTATATTGAATATATGTTCAATATAAGAATATAATGGTTATATCAACACCTTTTTTTCATTCCGCTGTTCATAATGACCTCATTTACCGGGTTGGTCGATGTTGAGGACGTTCGGCCCGGTTTAGTCCCAGTTTAATCTTGACACTGTCATGGATGCAGTGTTAAATAAGCAGATTTTTAATTGATAGTACCATTATATTTAATCCTTGCTCCGGTTGTTTGACATACCGGGGCTTAACATCCACAAGGAGGCGTTATGAGACGGTATGAAACCATCTTTATTTCCGACCCCGATCTGTCCGAGGCAGAACGCGGCCAGCTTTTCGAAAAAACACAAAAACTGATCCCCGACTACAACGGCACCCTGATCCTTTTTGATGAATGGGGAGTAAAAAAACTCGCCTATGACATCAAGAAAAAAAACCGGGGCTTCTATGCGCTCATCGACTACTGCGGCAATGGCGATCTCGTTGATGAAATGGAGCGGTCGTTCCGTATTGACGACCGGGTACTTAAGTTTATGACCATCGTCGTGGACAAAGAGACTGACCCGGAAGCGATTCAAGCGGAGATTGCCAAAATAGAGGAAGAGGCGTCAGCCAAAAAGGCTGAAATGGAAGCGGCTTCCCAGAGTAAAGCGGAAGACTCATCCGAGACCGGCGCTGCCGAGGACAAAGCTGAAGAGACATCAACCCAGACAATCGAAGAGGAATAAAAATGGCGTACAAAAAAAATACGAAACCTTCGTTTTCAGGCAAAAAAAATTTTTACCACCGAAGAAAAGTGTGCCGGTTCTGTGCAGACAGCACCCTCAAAATCAGCTACAAAGATCCGAGGAACTTAAAATATTTTATCACGGAAAGAGGCAAAATTATCCCGAGGAGGATATCCGGAACATGCGCAAAGCATCAGCGCGCGCTGACTGTGGCGATTAAGCGGGCCCGGACCATTGCTTTTCTGCCCTATGTCGGGACCGTCAGCAGGTAGCCTCACCAAGAGAGTCCAAAGGAGAAAATGGGCGTGTCTCAGTCTGGACAACAGCATCTATCAAAAGACCTTGCCGGCGGTATAGCATTGACATGCATCTTGTTTGGCATTTCCGGCTATATGCCGATTGTGGGATTTTTCTTTGCCCTTTTGCTGCCGGTGCCGATTCTTTTTTACCGTTTAAAAATCGGCCGTCAAAAAGGGTTGATCATTCCGGTGGTGACCATGGTCATCATGGGGATGGGCTTTGGAAGCCTCTCACCGGATATTCTGTTTTACTTCGGCCTTCTTCTTTTGGGCTTTGTCCTGGGCGAGTGCTTTGAGCGAAACCTGACCATTGAAAAAACAATTTTATATTCGGCAGGATCGGTTTTAGCGTCGCTGGGGTTCTTGCTGATCGTTTACAGTCAGTCCCACGGCGGGGTTTTCAACCTGTTATCGGAGTATATCGGAACCAATCTGAAACTGACCCTGGCTCTGTACGAGGAGATGGATATGCCCGAAGAGAATATCGTTCTTATTTCCAACTCCCTTGACAGTATTCAATATGTGCTGGTCCGCATTATTCCTTCCATGGCGGTGGCGTTAATCCTCTTTGTGGCATGGACGAGTATTCTCCTGGCTCTGCCCCTGATAAAAAGCAGGAACCTTGTTTACCCCGACTTCGGTTCGCTGAAACGATGGAAAGCACCGGAACCCCTGGTCTGGTTCGTGATCGGATCCGGCCTGGCTCTTCTCGTCCCTTTTCAGTCGCTGAAAATAGCGGGTCTTAATTGCATGATCGTACTAATGACCATCTATTTTTTCCAGGGAATCGCCATTGTATCATATTATTTTGAAAAAAAACGTTTTCCAAGGCTGTTGAAAATATTCATTTACAGTATTATTGCCATGCAGCAGATGATACTGATCCTGGTAGTGGGGCTGGGCTTCTTTGACATCTGGCTGAATTTCAGAAAACTCGACGCAAATAACAATGGCCCGAATAAATACACCACATGACATTAAATTTTATTTCATAACCGGAGGTCTCACCAATGAAACTGATATTAAAAGAAACAATTGAAACTTTAGGGATTATCGGCTCCGAGGTTGACGTCGCAGACGGATATGCCCGGAATTATCTTCTTCCACAGGGCAAAGCCATACTGGATACACCCCAGAATCGAAAAACCCTGGAGCAGGAAAAAGCCAAGTTTGAGCTTCAAATTGCAAAAGAAAAGAAGATTGCAGAAGAGATGGCCGAAAAACTTAAAGACGTATCCTGCACCATTAGCGCCAAAGTGGCCGAAGAAAATCGGCTTTACGGTTCTGTAACAATCCATGATATAATCGAGGAACTGGCAAAACAGAATATTGACGTTGAAAAACGCATGATTCTTTTGGCGGAACCCATCAAGGAGCTTGGCACGTATAATGTTCCGATACGCGTGTATAAAGAGGTTGAACCGGAAATTACGGTGACGGTGATCGCCGAATAATTCAACCCTGGCTTTTCTTCTAACTCCTTCCGGGAGTTCAGGCCCCCGGAGCATACAAGTCGGTTTATACGGTTATGGCAAAGACCAGCAGGCCAAAAATGGTAAAGGACCCCTCACTTCATAAGCTGCCCCCGCACAGTATTGAAGCGGAAGAATCTATTTTAAGCGCCATACTGCTTGATAACAACAGGCTGTATGACATTGTCGATATCATTACATCGGAGGATTTTTACAGGTCCGCTCACCAAATCATCTTCGAAGCGGCCTCCGAGTTGTTCAACCAGCATAATGCAGCTGACCTGGTCACCGTAACAAACCGTTTAAGGGAAAAGGGAACGCTTGAACAAATCGGCGGTGCCACCTATCTTGCGACGCTGGTGAACACCGTCCCCCTTGCCGCAAATGTCGAACAATATGCAAGGATTATCAGAGACAAGTCATCCTTGAGAAAGCTGATTGAAAAAGCGAACTCCATTGTAAACCGCTGTTATGAAGAACGGGGAAAAGCGGACGAACTGATTGATTACGCGGAAACATCCATCTTTGAAATTTCTGATGATAAAGCATCCAAGGCGTTCCACTCCATAAGCGAATTGCTTTCGGCAAACATTGATACACTGGAGGAAAGACAGGGAAACAAATCCGCGTTAACCGGTGTGCCCTCGGGTTTTACCATGCTGGACAACATGACATCAGGGTTTCAGAAATCCGATCTCATCATTATTGCCGCCCGTCCTGCCATGGGCAAGACATCACTGGCATTAAATATTGCACGAAATGCCGCGGTGGATTCCAATGTCCCGGTCGCCGTCTTTTCCCTTGAAATGTCAAAGGAGCAGCTTTCCTTGAGACTCCTGACATCGGAGGCAAGGCTGAATTCCGCCAGGTTAAGGTCAGGTTTCTTCTCAAACGACGACTGGGTAAGACTGACCGGCGCTGCGGATATCCTGCAGCATGCGCCTATCTATATCGATGATTCGCCCAGTGTGTCGCCCATGGACATTCGGGCAAAAGCGCGGCGGATAAAAAAGGAAAAAGACCTCGGTCTTATCATTATCGACTACCTGCAGCTTATGAAAACCAGTGTCTCCGGCGAGCGAAGGGATCTTGAAATATCCGAAATATCAAGATCGTTGAAAATCCTTGCCAAAGAGCTGAATATCCCGATCATTGCTCTCTCCCAGTTGAACAGAATGCTGGAGCAAAGAAGCGATAAGCGACCGATGCTGTCGGATCTCAGGGAGTCCGGTGCGTTGGAACAGGATGCGGATGTGGTCGCCTTTATATACAGGGATGAAGTCTACAATAAAGCCGACGATAACGCGAACAAGGGAAAGGCCGAAGTCATCCTTGGCAAACAGCGTAATGGTCCCACCGGAACAGCTTACCTGGCATTTCTTGATGCCTACACGCGATTTGAAAATCTGGCGCCTGCAAGTTTTGCGGATGGCGGATGAAAAAAAAAATATACGGAAATATAAACGGCCTCAAGGCCAACCAGACCCGCCGGCTTGAAAAACTATATAAAAGGCGTACGCCCCCCGAACTGATAATAACACCGGAACTTGCCCGGGAGATCTCCTCGCTTTCATTTGAGATGCGCCGCCAGATAGGTCTTCTTCTGGATCGCTCGGGAAGGACGGCATATGTTATCGTGGGTGACAACCAGAAAATTGTCATTCCGGATATCAGCTCGTTCAGGTCCTCCGCCGGAAGACTTAAGGGACTCAGGTGTATTCATACACATTTGAACAATGAATCCCTCACCCGTGACGACCTCACGGACCTCGCACTGCTGCACCTGGACTTGATCGCGGCAATAACCGTGGAAAACGACGGTGGCGGATCAACAATGCATGTCGGCCACATCCGGCCCGACAAGTCAGACGGCCCGCCCTATATTGTTCTCCCGCCCTTCAGTGTCAACCATCCGGAAGCAGACTGCCTCGACCGAATCAAGGCCATCGAGGCCGAACTCTCCCGCAGTGCCCCCCCCGTTGCCGCCGGGGACAGGCACAAGGAAAAAGCCCTCCTGGTCAGTGTGACGATAAAAGCAAGAAAAAAGGCCGCCGCCTCCTTAGAGGAGTTGAAAGAGCTGGCCGAAACCAGCGGCATTCACGTTCTGGATATCATCATCCAGCAGAGAAAAAAAATTGACTCGAGATACCTGATGGGCCGGGGCAAGCTTAGTGAACTGACCATACTCGCCCTCCAGACCGGCGCATCAATTCTGATTTTTGACCAGGAGCTGAATCCTTCACAGATAAGAGCCATAACCGATCAAACCGACCTCAAGGTTATTGACAGGACACAGCTGATACTGGACATATTTGCCGGGCGGGCCATTTCCAGAGAGGGAAAACTGCAGGTCGAACTTGCACAGCTGAAATACCTTCTTCCTCGCCTCATCACAAAAAATACCGCCATGTCCAGGCTGACCGGAGGGATCGGCGGTCGTGGCCCCGGGGAAACAAAGCTTGAAATCAACCGCCGCCGTGTGAGGGATCGAATACGGCAGCTTGAAAAATCACTGGATTCCGTCAGAAGACACAGAAACCAGCAAAAATCCTTGCGGCGCCGGAAAGGACTCCCGGTCATCTCTATTATCGGATACACCAATGCAGGCAAGTCCACCCTGTTGAACTCACTTACCGACAGCAATATTTTTGCCGAAAACCGCCTTTTTGCCACCCTTGACCCTTCCAGCAGGCGTCTCAGATTCCCGGAGGATATGGAAGTCATCATAACGGATACCGTGGGATTTATAAGCGACCTCCCCAAAGAACTGATGGTCGCGTTCCGCGCCACCCTTGAAGAACTTGAAAGCGCTGATCTTCTTCTTCATGTCATCGATATCAGCAACCCCAGGCATAAAGAACAGGTTGATTCCGTTGAAACGATATTAGAACAGCTTGATCTTTACAGCATCCCCTCCATCCGCGCCCTCAACAAAAGGGACCGGGTGCCCGATGACGTTGTTCAGCGTATGGCCACCCAGTATAACGGCATACCCATTTCAGCAACGAACAAGGAAACGCTCATGCCCCTGATCAGTAAACTGGACGTGTTCTTTAAAAACGATTTGCCTTGACACGGTGCATGAACGATTATAAAAAAACAGGCAGCATGGACATTGATCTTTTACAACGGACAGCCGTCGGTGCGGCATATAAAAGCGCAAAAGCAATTCAGTCCCGCCGGGGACGTGTAACGATCAGGAAAAAGGGTGACATCGACCTTGTAACCGAAGCAGACATCGAGTCGGAACGCATCATCGTCGATACCATCCGTGAGCGGTTTCCTGACCATTTCATCCTTGCCGAAGAAAGCGAAGCCCGGGAACCCCCGGACAGCGACACTGATACATGGGTAATCGATCCCCTTGACGGAACGACCAATTTTGCGCATCAATTGCCTTTTTTTGCTGTTTCCATCGCATATGTCCGAAACGGGGCCCCCATTGTCGGCGTGGTACTTTGCCCGGACACCGGGGAACTGTTCACCGCAGCCAAGGGAAAAGGCGCGGAGTTGAACGGACGAAAAATACATGTGTCTGAATCAACAGACATAACGGAAAGCCTCTTGGCAACCGGATTCCCCTATGACCTGAAACAGCACCTTGTTCCGATCATGAAACGCCTGGAACGCTGTGTTTCCGCCTCAAGGGGTGTCAGACGATTCGGAGCGGCCGCTCTTGATCTTTGTTATCTTGCCTGCGGGCGTTTTGACGGATTCTGGGAGCAACATCTAAAACCGTGGGATACCGCAGCCGGGGAATTGATAGCAAGGGAAGCAGGGGCCGCCGTAACTAATTTTTCAAACGATCCATTTACCATCAATGATGATGAAATTCTTGCGACAAACGGACATATTCACTCGCACATGATTTCACTCTTGGAGTTAAAATAAACATATGAATAAGCTGGCAGAGAAACGAATGACGTCAACAGATCATCTAGGATGTTTCGGCAACTTTAATATCGAAGATGCCATATGCAAAACGTTCTGCATCCTGAGCCTTCGGTGTGCCATTGAACGTGAAAACAACGCCCGCATGGAGATACTTGAAGATATGCTCTCATATGATGAGGGCATAATGGGCAAACTTCAGTAACCCCGGACCATGGTAAGGTTCCGGGTTCTTATCATTTGTTGGGATGCCAATCGGCCGGAAACAGCTTTCCCGGATTTAGAATGCCATTGGGATCAAATGCATGTTTGATCTTTTTCATCAGGGAAAGTTCCACCTCCCCCACCTCTTTTTTGATATAAGGTGATTTCGTAATGCCGATTCCGTGTTCTCCGGAAATTGTCCCGCCCAATTCCAGTGCGTAATCAAACACCGACAACACCGCCTGCTCTGCTTTTTTCAGGTCATCGCTGTTTCGTTTATCCAGCATAATATTGAAATGAATGTTTCCATCACCTGCATGACCGAAGCTGGCCATGGTCAAACCTGTCTTCTTTTTCAGTTCGGCTATCTTTCCCACCATGTCCGGGATCCTGCTTCTGGGGACGACAATATCTTCATTTATCTTATCCGGTGCATATTTATACAGCGCCGGGGAAATCGATTTTCTTGCCTTCCAGAGATCCATCCTTTCGGCCGGTGTGTCCGCCGTCTTAATATCACGGGCCCCCCGTTCCCTGCATAATGTTTTCAGCCTGTCTATCTCTTTCACCGTTTCACCCGCTTTACCGTCCACTTCGATTAGCAGCATGGCCCCGGCATCCACGGGCAAACCAATGTTAAGAAAGCTCTCCGTGCACCGGATGGATGCATTATCCATATATTCAATGGTCCTGGGGATAATACCGCGCTTAATGATTTCCGACACCGTCTGCGCGGCCTTTTCCATTTGTTCGAAGACAACGGCTATTGTATTGACCGCCTCGGGCAGGGGTAGAAGTCTGAGCGTCATCTCCGTAATGATGCCCAGAGTCCCCTCTGATCCCACCAGTAATCTGGTCAAATCATACCCCACGACACCTTTTACTGTTTTAACGCCCGTTTTAATGATCTCTCCGGTGGGTATCACCGCTTCCAGGCCGAGGACATAATCCCTTGTCACCCCGTATTTTACCGCCCGGGGGCCGCCCGCACACTCCGCGAGGTTACCGCCCAAAGTTGAAAAATCCGAACTGGCCGGATCGGGCGGATAAAAAAGAGATTCTTTTTCAACCGCCTTGTGGAAGTGCCCTGTCACAACCCCCGGCTGAACGCGGGCGATGAAGTTTTCCCTGTCGATGTCAATAATTTGATTCAGCCGCTTCAAAACAAGAACAACGCCGCCCCGGACAGGGAGGGAACCGCCGGTCATGCCCGAACCGGCCCCGCGCGGCACCACAAAAAACTTATCCGTATTTGCAAGTTTTAAAATAGCTGAAATATCAGTGGTGTTTTTCGGAAATACCACTGCTTCGGGAATATGCATCCGGCGGGTGGCATCATAGGAATAGCAGACAAGGTCTTCTTTTTCCGTTGTGATGTGACCGGTTCCGACTATCCGGCCCAGTGTTTTTATGGTTGACTTGGATAACGCCATTTAAATTTCGCTTAGAATTTGCCGGACTCCAGTTTTTTACTCAATATATCGACCTGCTTATGAACCGTGCCGCGAATCTTCAGTTCTTTTTCAACGGAACTGATGGCATGGATCGCCGTCGCATGCTGGCGGTTAAAGCTTTTTCCTATAAACTGCAAGGGTTGATCCGTATATTTTCTGGACAAATAAATGGCGATCTGGCGCGGCCTGACGAGCCCCTGTCTCCGGGAGCGTGAAACAATGTCCTTCACCGACACGCTGAACTCGGTGCACACCAGCTTCTTTATGGCTTCAACGGTAATGACTTTTTTTCTTCCGGCAAGGTTCTTAACAACGCTTTCCGCGAGGTTTAAATCGATGGTCGCCCCGAGAAGGGACGATTTGGCCGCCACACCCAGCAACCCGCTCTCCAACTGCCTGACATTTTCAGAAAGTTCGCCTGCCAGGTATTCAGTAACATCGGAAGGAATTTTATATCCGTTCTGCTTTGATTTCTGCCTGAGAATCCTTACCCTGGTTGAAAAGTCAGGCGGATCTATATTGGAAATCAGGCCGCATGAAATTCGTGAACAAAGCGATTCGTTCATTTTAGGTATGTCGGACGGGAGATAGCAACTGGTAAAAATTATCTTCTTTTTTAATTCAAACAAATGGTCAAGCGCCAGGGCCAGTTCCACCTGGGTTCTGTCCTTTCCCGTCAAAAAATGGACATCCTCCAGAAGCAGTACGTCGCACTGGGACTGATATTTCTTTTTGAACTTTTCAATGGAGTTGTGCCTGAATGCATGGATCATTTCACCGGCAAAATCTTCTGCGGTTATATAACACACGCGCTCATTAGGATAGCTGGAAAGGATCTGCTGGCCGATGGCCTGCGACAAATGGCTTTTCCCCAGTCCGGTCTTTGCCATGAGATACAGTGCGTTCTGCCCGGTATTTTTTTTTAGCGCCAGGGAAAGGGCCGCAGAGTAGGCGAAATCATTGTTTGACCCAACGACAAAATTATCAAACGTAAACCCCTTATGGAATATTCGCTTGGCCCATATGTTATTCTTTATATCGGAAAACTGCATCTGGCGTGACCCGGACAACACCTTGCCGGTTCCACAGAGCCCGGCGTCCACTCTGGCGCCGTTTACCTTTTTATCGTTTTCATTAATTTTATCAACTTTTATGATCAGTTCTTTCCCGTTACCGGACAAACTGTGTATTTCAGATTTGATAAGAGCGATATAGCAGTTATCTATTTTCTGTTTAATAATGGAGTTGGGGCATGACAGCTCAAATGAAGCATCGTTCATTCCGACGGGCTGCAGAGGCTCTATCCACATTCCATAAATGTGATGGGGTATTTGCTCTCGCAGTGACGCCTTAACCTTTTCCCAAAAATTCAACATATCAACATAAATCCGGCAATAATATATTCAGCGCAATACAAACGAAATAAATAACGAAAAAAACAGGAGCATTCTGGTTTTTTCAAGGGTTATCTGAAGTTATCGGACAGCACCCTGAGAATTTTTCAATCCTGATTAGTCCATATCAACAGTGGAGTCAAATCAGATGTAGACCGGTTTCCGCGCCCCATGAGGTGCATGACGCAACCCATGCAACAATTCGTTTTCTTTGTTTATTTTAATCTTCAAATCGCAACTGCTCCTAAATACATTATATTTTAAATCCCATTTATATTGAATGATATTAATTGTATGCATCCGAATTCAATTATTTCGAAAAAATTGCTTTTGTCTGATTATCTCCGAATAACTCCTGTTTTAT
>Ga0180435_10003413_pt1 | contig 15915 bp, 10 predicted proteins | sample SS_ome_3_FD_132467 | JGI IMG/M metagenome (GOLD analysis project Ga0180435, IMG submission 132467) | Hypersaline lake sediment archaeal communities from the Salton Sea, California, USA - SS_3_S_1 metaG | ecosystem: Environmental > Aquatic > Non-marine Saline and Alkaline > Hypersaline >... | reverse complement strand
TTGGGCGAGGATGAATGGTATAAATACAATTTATCAAGAAATTGAGATAATACCGACTTTTAGTGCAGCGGAGAACATTTTTCTTGGGAATGAGCTGCTGAGGAAATCAGGAAACATTAATAGGAAGTTGATCAACGAAAAAGCAAAAGAATTGCTGAATAATATTGAAGCTGATTTCGATGTTACAACACCCGTTGAAAGGCTGCGTTTACCACAGCAACAGCTTGTTGCAATAGCGAAAGCATTATCCCTTCAAACAAATGTCATAATATTTGATGAGCCAACTGCTGTGTTTACAAACAAAGAAATAAAAATTCTTTTCAATATAATCAAAAAACTTAAAGAGCAAGGCAAAGCAATAATCTATATATCTCATCACCTAGATGAAATATTTGAAATTGGCGATAAAATCACAGTACTAAGAGATGGTGACCATATTAAGACTGGAGACGTTAAAGAATTTTCAAAAGAAAAGCTTATCAATCTAATGGTTGGCAGAGATGTTGATTTGAGCAAAAGAGACTTTCATGAGGATTTTGGGGAAAATGTACTGGAACTTAAGGGGATTAGCCAAAAAGGTACAGTTAAAAACATTGATCTCAATGTCCGTGAAGGGGAAATTGTAGGTGTGGCAGGATTAGTTGGTGCAGGAAGAAGCGAGCTTGCTCATCTAATTCTGGGTCTTAGAAAAATTGATTCCGGAACAATACTATATAAAGGAAAAGAAATCAAACCGAAAGCTCCAAGCCGTGCTTTGAAAAACGGTATTGGAATTCTACCAGAGGACAGAAAAAATCAGGGACTTGTAACGATTCGTTCAATCGGTGAAAATATTTCTTACAGCTTGATTGCGAAAGAAAATAGAGGTTTTGTTAAGTGGAGAACCATCAAGAGTTCTGTTAAGTCACTTATCAAGAGTGTGGGAGTACGTCCTCCCAGAGAAAAAGTACAAGTAGATTTCTTAAGCGGAGGGAACCAGCAAAAAGTTGTTTTAGGAAAGTTGCTCGGTGGAAATTCAGATCTTTTGATTTTGGATGAACCTACAAGGGGCGTAGATGTTGGAGCCCGTGAGGAAATCTATAAACTGATGCAGGATATGAAAAGGAAGAAAGCAGCAATATTGATGATTTCTTCCGATTTGACAGAGATTCTATCACAGGCGGACAGAATTTTAGTAATGTCTAAAGGTGAAATAGTAGGAGAGATTTCTGCTAAAGAGGCTACGGAGGAAAAAGTTCTTTCATATGCACTAAACCTTGGAGGTAATGGTAATGGGTAAAATTAAGAGGATTTCAGGATTCACGACATTTTTGGCTGAAAACAGTGCGTTTGTTGCGGTTTTAATCATATTTGTTTTTTGTTCGATTTTCTTGCCAAACTTTCTTTCGCCGGTCAATATCTCGTCTATATTAAATCAATACTCCATTATCGGTTTGCTTGCATTAGGGCAGTTATTAGTTGTTATTTCAGGTGGAGTGGATTTGTCTCAGGGAGGCATGGTTGCGTTGTACTCGATAATTGCAGCATCGCTGATGCAAACAATGAATCCTGTGCTATCATTGTTAATAGCAACTGTCTCTATTGTATTGCTTGGTGCGCTAAATGGTGTATTGATCGCAAAGCTGAAAATGCCGCCCTTTATAGTGACATTTGGAGTTCTACAGATTTGCAGGGGTATCGCACTGCAAATCGCTGATACAAAGCCGGTTGCGATTAAGATCGAAGCATTTACTAATCTTGGTTTCCTTGAAATTGCCAAAATTCCTTTTTCAACTATCCTCTGGCTTATCACAGCATTTATTGTTTTTTACTTTCTAAGGAACAGAAAGTTTGGAAGATACATATTTGCAGTAGGCAGCAAGGAGGAAGATGCTCGTCTGAGTGGAATTAAGACAAACTTAATCAAATTCTCCGTATATGTTCTGGCAGCATTATTTGTATCCATTGGAGCATTGGTGTGGACGGCAAGAGTAAAGTCTGGACAGCCGATTGGAGCAAGCGGCTATGAATTGGAAACTATAGCTGCTGTTGTTGTAGGTGGGGGAAGCCTTGCTGGAGGAAAAGGGACTGTTTCGGGAACAATTTTTGGGGTTCTATTGTTTGGACTAATATCCAGCATGTTAAATCTATTAGGTGTTCCACCTTTATGGCAGGGGATGGCAAAAGGAATGATTCTGCTTTTGGCTGTATCAATCGGGCAAATCAGAAAACCATCCGAAAAATTAAAAATCATGAAGGGTGGAGTGGATAATGAATAAGATTAGTAAAAAATTGAGCAGAAATTTTAGAATGCTGAGTGTAGGGCAACGAACCCTTTATAAATCGCTTGCAATTTTTATGACGATATTTATTCTGGCAACAATTCTTTCTCAAGGAGTATTCGTTAGACCATCAAATCTCATGAATCTGATTGTACAGAATGTTCTCCTGGGTACAGTTGCTTTTGGACAGTTCTACGTAATACTAACCGGCGGGATTGATTTATCAGTCGGTTCGGTTATTGGTTTTACTAGTGTTTCTATAGTTCTATTTCATGGACTTGGTGTAATTCCGGCAATAATTTTATCACTCCTAATATCTGTAGCTTTCGGATTTATAAATGGAGCACTTGTGACATATTTAAAATTACCTGCATTTATCGTTACTATGGGAACAATGCAGATTATATATTCCTTTACTCAAGTATTGAGCGGGGGAGCCGCGGTGTATAGAGGATATGATGGAACGCTGGTAAATGAGGGGCTTCAGGAATTCTTCAGATTTAAGATATTAGGTATATCGGTACCCGTATTCCTATATGTTGGATTTATCCTGCTTGCGCTTTTGTATATGAGAACATCAACAGGACATTTTACTTATTCCATCGGAGGAAATGAAGAAGCGGCAAAGTTCTCTGGAATACCTACTAAAAAAGTAAAGATTTCGGCATACCTAATCTCCTCGTTGCTGGCAGGTATAGGTGGTCTAATCTATATATTCAGAGTTGGAGAGGGGAATCCCCAAGCGGGTGTACCATACCCATTGGATACGGTCGCTGCAGTAGTAGTGGGGGGTGCAAGCTTATCAGGAGGTATCGGAACAGTAATTGGGACTGTGTTAGGTGTGCTTACTATAAGCATGCTAGGAAATGTTATGAATCTATTAGCAATATCTCCGATGATGCAGCTAACCATAAAGGGGATTATAATTCTGCTTGCAGTTTACATGAATACAAACAGTAAAAAACAATAATTTGTGAGGACACCTATGAATATTAAAACAGGACTAATTACAGTTGGAGATGATCGCGAAGAATTTTATAAGATTAGAGAACCTCTTGTTCTCAGCGAAATAGAATCGTTGTCGTGGCTTAAAGAGAAATATAATGTTCTGGAATTTGAGCCAATCACATCAGAAGACGATTTTTCTGAAATAGTAAAAACTATCAAGGAATTCGATATACACTCTCTACTAATACATATACCGATTTGGGCGCCTCCTTCATTGACTTTGAACATTTGCCGACAAGTGGATGTCCCGATTATGCTGATTGGAAACAGCGATTCGCAAACATCCAGTACAGTCGGATTGCTTGGAGCCGGCGGAGCGTTGAATCAAGTGGGGATAGAGCACAAGCGAATATTTGATAAGGATAGTTTAGAGGGAAGAAGTAGTATAAATGCTTTTTTAGCTGCATGTTCATCAAAAAGAGAACTCATCGGTCAGAAATATGCTAAGTTTGGCAGCTATAGCTTGGGAATATTTACAGCTGAAGCCGACCCTGCACAGTGGCAGAAAATCTTCGGTGTTGATACAATTACGATAGACCAGCTAGAAATCGTTAATATTGCTGAAAGTCTAGACAGCAAATATGTTAGAAAGCACTATGAGTGGTTCGTTTCCTGCTTAGGCAATGGGGAAGATATAAAAGAAGATGAATTAAGCAAAATTGAGAAGCAAATAAGAAGTTATCTTGCGACTTATGAGATAATCAAGGACAGAAAAATTGATTTTGTGGGAGTTAAGTGCCAGCCGGAAATGAGCGATGGATATGTTTCTCAATGTGCTGCACATATGTTGTTAAACAGTTCGCTTGATACTGCAGGCAAACAGGGTACTATAGTCCATGCGTGTGAGGCGGATTCGGATGGTGCGTTAACAATGCAGATTTTAAAGCTGCTATCTGGAGGTAAGCCGAGTGCGCTTTTAGATATCCGGTTCTATGACTATCATAAAGGCATATGGGTTTTTGCAAATTGTGGAGCTATTGCATGCGATTTTTATAATCCTGAACCAACTAAAGACCCGCTTAAGAATGTAAAGGCGATGCCCCATGTGTTTGGCAAGGGTGGAGGGCTGGCTTACTCTGGAACGGTTTCACCGCAATGTGTGACTTTAGCAAGGCTTTATAGGATTGATGGTGAATATAAAATGACTATTCTGAAAGGTGAAGTTGTAAGCGAAAAAAGCGATCATCCAACCACTAAGCAATTCCCGAGGGCATATATTAGGCTTGAAAAAGACAATAGTTTTCTTGAGGAATTTGGTTCAAATCATATTCATATGGTTTCTGGAGATTACTCAAAAGAGTTAGAATATTTCTGCGATCTTTGCGGAATAGAATATTAAGATTATTATTGGAGGATAAAATGAGTACATACAAATTATTTGTTAACAACGAGTGGGTAGATTCTTCGGATGGAAAGACTTTTACTTCGTATGACCCATCAAATGGAAAGGAAGTTTCAAAATTTTCCTCTGCAACAGCCGAGGATATCAATAGGATCTGCGATTTATCAAGAGAGGTCTTTGAAAGCGGTGTTTGGTCTGATATGGATCCGGATGATAGAGCAGATTTGATGCTTAAAGCTGCAGAGATAATGAAGAGACGTAAAAGAGAGCTTGCGGAGTATGAGGCAAAAGAAACAGGAAAGCCTATCAGCGAGACTTTTAACGTAGACATACCATACTCTATATGGGCATTTGAGTATTTTGCGAACTTAGCGAGAGAAGTTAAAGGCGAAGTAATACCTATAAGCGGGCATCCTGGGAGAAATATATTCGATTTTGTTACGTATGAGCCATATGGCGTTGTAACGGTTATAAGTCCAAATAATTTCCCGCTCCATCTATTAACGAGAAGCTTATGTCCTGCACTTGCCGCAGGAAATGTATGTGTCTGCAAAGCATCATCAACAACACCAACAACAACAGCGATAATGGGCGAAATCTTGATTGAAGCTGGATTTCCAGCAGGAGTTGTCAATATAGTGCATGGTAAGGGAAGCGTATGTGGTGAGGCGCTCGCAAGCCACAAGGAAGTTGATATAGTCGCGTTTACCGGCTCTGAAGAAGTCGGACGTCAACTGATGAGATATTCCGCTGATTCACCTGTAATTAAGAAAACACTGCTTGAACTTGGCGGTAAAGGTCCAGCGATCGTGGAACCTGATTGCGATATAGAAATTGCGACTAATGCGCAACTTGAAGGCTTTACCTTTAACCAAGGTGAAGTATGCTGTGCGATGACAAGACTGTTTTTGCATAAGGACATTTATGATGAATTCTTAGAAATGCTGGTTAAAAAAGCGAGCAAATTAAAGATTGGCGACACTATGGATGAATCCACTCAAATGGGAAGTTTGATAAGTGTTAGCCATTTAGAGAAAGTTGATAAGTATATAAAGGATGCACAGGCAGAAGGAGCTAATTTGATATGTGGTGGTGAAAGATATATGGTACCGCCGTGTGATAAAGGGGCATATTACAAACCAACTATTCTTGAGAATGTTAAACCACATTCGAAATGCTGCAGAGAGGAAGTTTTTGGACCTGTTCTTGTAGTCAAAAAATATGAAACACTAGATGAGGCTATCGGGTATGCAAATGATACTGACTTTGGACTAGGCGCAAATATATTTACCGAGGATCTTAAAAAAGCATATTGGGCTTCAAAGAAGATAAATGCCGGTTCTATCTGGGTCAATATGGCAAACGGCTCACAAATGCCATGCCCTTTTGGGGGTAATAAGAATAGTGGTTTAGGACGAGAATATGGAACGGTTGGTCTGCATGAATACTTGAAAGTCAAGAATAATATGTGGATGATGAGGAGTGATGGTCCAACATTTGGATAACAGTAGTTAATAGAATTAAATATGCATTGAATAATAAGCAGTATCAAGCAGCTAGAAAAAAGTTGCTCGGCTGCTGCTTATTTTTTTACACAAGTTGTACTGAGGAGATAGAAAATGATAGAAAATTCGAACAAAAGATTGGAAAGATTTGCAGCGGAAATAAGGCTTGAGACCCTAAGAGAACTTGGTCATCTAGGCTTTGGACATGTTGGCGGAGAGATGAGCATTGTTGAAACGATTGCTGCACTGTATGGTGAGATTATGAATTATGATCCATTGAATCCAACGTGGGAGGACAGGGATTGGCTGGTGTGCTCTAAAGGACACGCGGGGCCGACTCTTTATGCGACACTCGCTCTAAAGGGTTTTTTCGATAAGGAAGAACTAAAGACACTTAACAAAGGCGGAACAAATCTTCCGAGCCACTGCGACAGAAACAAAACCGTTGGTATCGATATGACAACAGGCTCCTTGGGACAAGGAATCAGTACAGCAATCGGCATCACACTGGGCAATAGACTTGAGAAGAGAGACAGCTACACTTATCTGATACTTGGGGATGGTGAAATAAATGAGGGACAGATTTGGGAAGGTGTAATGTTTGCTAATCACTTTAAAATCGACAATCTGATCTGCTTCGTGGATTATAACCATCAACAGCTTGATGGTTATACGAAGGACGTTATGGACCTTGGCGATATTGGTTCAAAGTTCGAAGTGTTCGGATGGCATGCGCAGACGATAGATGGTCATAATGTGGAGAAAATTTGCGGGGCAGTCGACAAGGCAAAACAAGTCAAAGGAAAACCCAGCGTTATCGTCCTTGAGACTATAAAGGGAAAAGGGTGTACTTTTGCCGAGGGAATTGAAAGCAACCACCATATGGCGTTTACGAAAGAGCAAATGAAAGAAGCTGTTAAGGTTGCTGAGGAAAAGCTCAATTCGTATAATTAGGAGAGATTGATTGATATGAATATTAAACTTGTGAAAAACAGAGAAAAAGATATAAATATGATGCGGGATGCCTATTGCAATACGCTTCTAGAGTTAGCTGAGGAAAATGAAAATATAGTCGTGTTAGATGCTGATTTGATGAGCTCGATGGGTATGAAGCCGTTCTTAAAAAAGCATCCTGACAGGACATTTAACTGTGGTGTTGCGGAGGCTAATATGGTAGGGATTGCATCAGGACTATCAGCAACAGGGAAAGTGCCATATGCTCACACCTTTGGTCCTTTCGCCAGCAGAAGGTGTTATGACCAGATATTTATATCCGGAGCATATGCGAAGTCAAATATTCGAATTATTGGCAGCGATCCTGGAATAACTGCTGCGTATAACGGGGGAACACATATGCCGTTCGAGGATATGGGTATATGGAGAAATATCCCCGAAGCTACGATAATGGAACCTACAGACTGTGTTATGTTGAAGGATCTAATCAGACAGACAAGTGATTTGTACGGGGTGTTTTATATTCGTCTTTTAAGAAAACAACCGATAAGGATTTATGAAAACGGAAGCACCTTCGATATTGGTAAAGGTGTGACGCTCAAAGAAGGGACTGATGTTACTTTAATCTCCAGTGGATATCTTCTAAATGAAACACTTGATGCAGCTGAGCAGATGGAAGATGAAGGTATTTCAGCGAGAGTTATAAACATATTTACTGGGAAGCCGATAGATAAAGATTTGATTATTGAAAGTGCGAAGGAAACCGGTGCGATAGTAACCGTTGAGAATCATAATATAATAAACGGCCTTGGCAGTGCTGTTGCTGAAGTGTTGGTAGAAAACGAACTCGTACCTATGGAGAGGATCGGGGTGAACGACAGATTCGGACAGGTCGGACAAGTAGAGTATCTTCAAAAGGAATATGAGATGATGGCAGAAGATATCATTAAAAATGCAAAAAAAGTTGTTGGTAGAAAACGATGAGAATAATAGAATAACTGAGATGTTTTATATTTACACGAACGTAAAAATGTATTATCATTATCATAGCCAGTTACTGGAATATTGTAAAATGTCGTAGGCATAGAATTTTAATATGGATTGGTGAAAAATCATGACTATTAGTGAGATAGCAAAAATCGCAAATGTTTCAAAGACTACTGTTTCAAGAGTGCTGAACAATAAACCTGATGTTAATCCTGAAACTCGAAAAAAAATAATGAGTATCATTGCTGAGCATGATTTTCAACCTAATTCATTTGCAAAAGCGATATCTCTAAATAAGAGTAATAATATCGGGTTGATAATTCCTTATAGTGCGGAGTATATTTTCTCGAATCCCTTTTATGTTGAAGTTTTGAGAGGCGTATCGACAGAAGTAGATAAGAGTGGATATTATTTATTACTGTGCTATCCTCATGATTTAAACTACATGCAGATTTATAAACAAAAGAGAGCTGATGGATTTATTATAATGAGTCCTGGAGATTTACATAGAAACATCTTAAACGAACTAATTGAAGCTGAAGTTCCCTTTGTATCAACAGCCAAGCTCCAGCTGCCAAATCGAATTATGCATCATGTTGACGTTGATAATAAAAAAGGCGGGATATTAGCATTAAACCATCTAGTTGAATTAGGACATAGAAAAATAGCTTTTGTGGGGAAAGCTAAGTTAACAAGCAGCTTGGATCGCCTTAGTGGATATAAAACTGTCTTATCGGAAAACAATATCGAAATAAATGATGATTATATACATGTTGCTGAATCCTCCTCTTTAGAATCAGGCTATGAGATTACAAGGAAACTATTGAATCTTGACCAGAGGCCGACGGCGGCTTTTTATTCAAGTGATATTATGGCGATTGGAGCGACTAAAGCAGCAGCAGAAATAGGAATAAATATTCCAGATGACTTTGCGATAGTTGGATTTAATGATATTCCAATGTCAAGTGTTCTATCTCCAACCCTATCAACCATTCATCAGCCTGCATTTGAAAAAGGCGTAGAAGCCACGAAGATGCTGATTCTGCTGCTTGAAACCGGCCAAGCACCAATGTATAAAGAATTAGATTTGGAATTGATCATTAGAGAGTCTAGTCAAAAATAAGTATTGATTAGCACTGATGTGGATATTGATCAAAACACAATAATTCTATAAGGAATTCTACGGTTTGTGATTTAGTAGCATGTTTTTATATCACAAATATGTCACGGGAGAAACAGTGACAAACCACGCAGATGCAATCAAATAAGCCTCCAAATGTTAAGCAATTCGGTAATTTATACTTACTTCTATGCCAATGGGAATCCGCCCGGAATCCAGCTATTCCACATTCCGTCCGTTAGGGAAATAGTATCATAGCCCATCATATTCAGAACAGCAACAACTTGCTCCTGTATATTCTGTTGAGCACAGCCAACCAAGGTGAAAAACATTACAAAGTAGTTTGTCGAAAGAAAAACATAAAATTATAGCATTACCACTCCTATATTATACTCCTTTAGCAATTTGATGACAAATATAAGCAAATATAGTTGATTACCCATAATTGAAGTGATATCATAAACGTGTATACAAGCACATCAGATAATTCATACCATCCGAGGCTTTAGCTTCTTGAATATTAAAAAAGGAGACAATTCATTGAATGCTTTTTTAGAGCGAGAGATGCAGCAAGTCAAAAGATTGTAACAAATCGAAGGATTTTATAACACAAGGAGAATACGAAGAAGTCTGAGTAATAATATTCCGAAGCAGTGATTGATGCGTCTGAATAAAAGCTTTTAATAGAGGTTCGCTTAGAAAACTTTCCGATAAAGTGTGGAGAACCCTGTAAAAGGCCAAATAGAAATGATATAATATCAACGTAAATACTGACAATTGCAATATTCGTTTTTATTTTCTGATTGGAGGCAAAAAATGATTAAGAAATCCCTTTTACTCCTGCTGATCATTACGACCATTTTATCATTGTCCTGTTCAAATGACCCTCAGAAAAACATCAATACTTCAAACAAAATCGGTGCTTCGATATGGATGGAAAAAAACATCTTAAGATTGGGTGAAAAATCTACAGTGAACATTTCCGTTGAAGACACTGCCGAATATACCGTCAAATTCAAAGCACAATACGGTGCCGTCCGAAAGAAAAAAAACTGGTTGGAATATACTGCGCCGTCCAAAGCACCACCTGATTTTGTCGATACCATTACGGCTTTAATCAAAGTTGACGGAGAAACCTATCAAAGAGAAACACATGTGCTGGTGCTGGGGCCCGAGTCTGCCAGCCAATGGATCAGTACCGGCGGACCGGACGGAGGGGATATCTCGCTGATTGAAGTCGATCAAAAATCTGCCGGCGTTTTGTATGCAGCCGGAAGCGGCTCGCGGCTGTTTAAATCGATCGACAACGGAGAAACATGGCGTGGTCTTATTGTAGAACCGGACGAAAGCGGTGGAAGATTCTACGAGATCAAGATTGCACCCGCCGATTCAAACATCATATACGCAATCTATAACCATACCCTTTTCATCTCTCATGATGCCGGTGCTTCGTGGAAAAAAGCGATTGATGATGGAGTTCACGATATTGAGACGAAAGAGGCTTATCCCGATATGCTTTTTGTCATGACGAATGAGGGAATGCGAATAAGCCGCGACTTTGGAGAAAGCTTTGAAAACATCACTGGAAACCTGCCGAACGGCGATCAAATTAAACTCATCGTCGTATCCGAAACGGAATTTTGGATTGGAACAGTGGACGGCGGAAACGGCCGTGTATATCGGACGACTGATTCCGGGCAGTACTGGCAAATGGTCGATATGGATTATCCGGCTGATGCCGATGTTCATTCCATCTATTTAGATCCTGACGATTTTAAGACAATCTACGTTTCATTTATTGATATAAACAATATTCCGCTGGATGAGCGAAGACCGCAGTTTCTCCAAAGGACAAAGGATGAAGGGGAATCATGGGAATGGGTCGAGCTCCCGGATACGGACACTATGATCAGTGTTCTTGGAAAATCGAAAAGCGGCACGCTTTTCATAAGCTCAGGGAGTATGACGTTTATGTCAGAAGATAACGGAAGCTCTTTTCAGATGACAGCATCGGATTGGATAAAAGGGGACGCGACTGATATCGGTTTTGATGTGAAGGATTCTGCATCGATCTTCTTGCCCATAGCGCGAAATGGTATTTTAAAGAGCGAGGATAATGGCAAGACATGGCAATTGAAGGTACAAGGTCTGGATAATCTTAAGGTATCACTGCTGGTCTCACAGCATACTGAACAAAATCAGACGGTATATGTATCGTCGGTCGGAGGAGAGGGTTTATTCAAAACCGTTGATTTTGGTCGTAATTGGGAAAACACTATCGAGGGTACTAAGATTCATCCTTGGGGCGATGAATTACAGCTGAATCCGCATGATCCGGATGAACTCTGGTATATTGCCGATATCGGCAGTGTATTTGTCACAGAGGATGGCGGACACTCGTGGTCACTTTGGTATGATCCCACAAACGACAAGCCGGATGAACCTAAAAGAAACGGGTTCCGATTCAGCTCAATTTATTCGTTTGCGATCGCACCTTCTGAGTCCGATATTATCTACGCTGTGAAAAGTGGATTTGGTATTTTTAAATCCGAAAACGGAGGAGAGAATTGGGAGTTCCTCAATAATTCCGAGGTGGACTATTCATATAACCTGGAGATCGATCCTGAGAATCCGGACGTTGTCTACAGCGGTAATAACCCCAAACCCTTCCAGAATTTTGCGATGATACGCAAAACGGAGGACGGCGGAGAGACATGGAAAACAGCTCTGAATCTTGAAGGATCAAATGGTATTACGTCAATATGCGTTGACCCGAATAAGTCGGATACGGTTTATGCCGGGAGCATTGGTGAGGATGCTGGTTTATGGGTGAGCCGAAACGCAGGCGATGATTGGAACCGCTTATGCAGTCAACTGAGTTTTACGAATGTCCATAACATGGCGACAGACCCTATAAGACCGGAAATAGCGTATGCCGGTGTATGGGGAGGAGGCACCTATCGAACTGAGGATAAGGGGAAAAGTTGGAAGAGACTCAACAATGATCCGACAGATTCCGCTATTGCAATTTTGCCGGACAGGAGCAGCAGAGGTGTGCTCTATATAGCAGATCGTATGACGCCAAAGGTCTATAAGAGCATAGACGATGGTGAAACATGGACAACGTACTTTGATGCAGGGGAGAGGTATTACCGGATATTATCGGCGGAAATTTCAGAATCTGACCCTTCTGTTATGTATGTTTCTGCTTTAAAATACGGATCGCCTTTTGAAGGTGCTCTGTTTAAAATCGAAGACGGCGATACGGTAAAAATCGAGGGAATAGAACGTGTTCCTGTTTCCATTGACATAGATCCCGATGACAGCGGACATATTATCGTTGTGTCGCATGCGGGCGGTGTACTGGAATCAAAAAACAGCGGTCAAAGCTGGTCATCTATCAACGAAAACAGCAAAGGACTCCCGGACAAATTCGATATGAGTTATAACAAGATAGTCTTTGACCCCGATGAGTCCGATACGATCTATTTGATTGGAGGAGGCGATGTCGTAATGCCATCAATGCAGCCTTCCGGAATATCTATAGATGAGGTCAATACGGTTTACCGATCTGTGGACGCCGGAAAGACATGGAGAAATCTCAACGATGGTAATCTGGGTGAAAACAGCGGTTCTGTCAAAGGGATTTCTTTTGGTCAGAACGGGGATATTTATGTTGGTTGCACCAACGGTATTTTTTCTTCAAGCGACGGTGGTTCATCATGGCAGGATGCGGGAAGCGATATCTCATACAGATGTACTGCCGGAGTTGATACAAGCTCTGATGGATTAGTCATATATGCGCCTATGCTGGGCGGAGGTGTCTTTGCCGGAGATCTGTCCGATGATAAAGTATCCTGGCAGGCAGAAAGCATGCTTCGTGTTCCCATCCATCATGCATTGGTAAGTGTCCATCCGACTGACAGCGAAACGATATACGCAAGCGCCTATCCGGGTGGTATATTTAAGAGTGTGGACGGAGGGATTACTTTCACTGAGAACAACTTTGGACTTCCCAGTTTCAAAGTGGACGATCCGCTGCGCCAAGGATACTATGCATTCCAAGTCGCACTATCCGATCCTGATACGCTGTATCTGGGCGTTTACGGAAAAGGTATATATGTATCAAAAGATGGTGCTAATACATGGAGGGCGATAAACGGAGCGGATAATTCGATGCGCGAAAAAGGGATATATGCGCTTGCTATCGACCCGGATGATGCTTCTGTCGTCACCGTATCAGCCGAGGAAGGTGTCTTTAGGACTAAGGACGCTGGGGAATCCTGGCAGCACTTTATGAATGGACTACCGGAGCGATTGCAGGTTAGAACACTTGATATCGGTCCTGACCAAAGACTTTTTGCAGGCACGTTGGGATATGATATGTTCAATACACCTTCAAGCAACGACGAGTGGGAGCAGATGCATGCTATATCTCAGTTCGGCGTTTTCTGGCCGGTATGGAACGACCGGCCGTTATATCAATATACGTCGCTGCTGTTTAATAAAAACGATGAAAATAAGATTTTGTTCGGGACATTTCCTTCGGGTATATTCAGAAGTGATGATGGAGGTGAAACGTGGCAGGAGAGCAATATTGGTTTTACCAATGATGGGATATTCTATCTTACATATCATCCGAACAACGATCAGATTATCTATGCCGGAACATATAATGGCGTCAACCGATCGACCGATCAAGGCAAAACCTGGGAGATGTGGGATGATGGCTGGCCTGATGAACAATGGGTGTTCTCAATCGATTTTGATCCAAACAATCCGGATATCATGTATGCATGCTCAAAAAACGGTGAAAATGAGGGTGTTGGTACGGATGACTTTGGTGGTACTGTTATGAAATCGACGGATGGCGGAAGCAGTTGGTTCTCCATTACGAATGGGTTGGATTGTGAACAAGAGTTTTATAAAATTCTCGTAGACCACCATGATGCATCTATTCTGTATTTGGCGACGGAATGGGATGGCGTTTATATCAGCAGGGATGCCGGTCAATCATGGGAATCGTGGAATGACGGCTTGACGAACAAGACTGCGGGGGTTAACAGCAATAATGTGACGAATACAATGCTGATATCACCAGACGGAAATCTTATCTATTTTGGGACAGCCGGGGATGGTGTTTTCAGAAGGTTAACCGAAACCGTTGCAGAGAAATGGGGATGATACAAAATATGGTTCTGGTGCAAAAAATCCTGAATAGATAGAGATAACGAGCTCCATATGGTATAATTAGCCAATTACATCATGTGGAGCTATTGTTTTGTCTAAAAGTCTATTCATCTGGAAGCACTTTGAGAAAGAAATTATACTGCTGTGTGTTCGCTGGTATCTGAAGTACCCATTGAGCTATCGGAATCTAGTAGAAATGATGGCGGAACGAGGAATCAATGTGACTCATACGACCATCATGCGCTGGGTTCATCAGTATTCGCCGGTGCTTGAAGAAAGAATGAGAAAGCATCTGAGAAAAACAAACGACTCTTGGCGATTAGATGAAACATATATTAATATCAAAGGCAAAGATGCCTACCTATATCGTGCAGTCGATTCAGCTGGGGACACAATCGACTTCTACGTATCTGAGAGAAGAACAAAGAAAGCAGCGAAGCAATTCTTGAAGAAGGCTCTGAAAGCAAAACATAATCAGATGCCAAGGGTTATAACGACAGATAGGTATAATGCAACTGAAATGGCGATACTAGAGGAGACATACTATGGCGATTTGAAATGCACGACAGAACATCGAATGTGCAAATACTTAAACAACATTGTTGAACAAGATCATCGATTCATCAAGAGGAAAACCAGACGAATGCTTGGGTTTAAGAGCTACGAGACGGCCAAACGGACCATCTCAGGCATAGAGATCATGCACATGATTCACAAAGGACAGGTCGAAAGAATTCGATGTGTCCATTCTGAAGTACAGTTTATTAACAAGATCATGAGCGATGCAGCATAAAATCTGGGCTTATCTGTGATATTAGTTTATCCATCTAGATTTTTTGCACCAGAACCTGAAAAAGAATTCAAAGGCTGGATTCATATCCAATAAAATTGAGACTACAGTTGCAGGCGACTTTATTGATAAATTGAACATTGCTACACCGTCTGAATTAACTGAAACAAAATATCTTTCAGGCGGAAATCAGCAAAAAGTTGTTTTGGCAAAATGGTTATATGTAAATTCGGAAATAATTATTGTTGATGAACCAACCCGCGGGATAGACGTTGGTGCTAAAGTTGAGATATATAAATTGCTTAATAAACTCGTTATTGAAGGCAAAAGTATAATTATGATTTCATCAGACATGCCTGAGTTGATTGGTATGAGTGATAGGATCTATGTAATGCATGAGGGTGAGTTTAAAGGTGAACTGGATAGAGGAGATTTCTCGAGTGAAAAAATTCTTAATTTGGCATACTCATAGCTCGTAGTTTATAAAAGATACGAATTAGCACAGAGCTTTTTCATACAAGCAGATAAGTTTGCATAAAATGAGTTTCACGGATATTTTAATTCAAAAACAATTAGATATCCATGAGACTCTTTTTGGAAAGAATCACACTCACAGTGGTTTTATAGAAATATATGTGTTTAATAATAGAAATACTATTAAAGCCAAAGGATTAAATGCGGATAACAGATTAAGTGGATATTGAGGTGAAAAAGGAGAATCAGCGGATAGAATACAAATCGAATACTGTGTAGAGGGT
>Ga0180435_10003412_pt1 | contig 15917 bp, 15 predicted proteins | sample SS_ome_3_FD_132467 | JGI IMG/M metagenome (GOLD analysis project Ga0180435, IMG submission 132467) | Hypersaline lake sediment archaeal communities from the Salton Sea, California, USA - SS_3_S_1 metaG | ecosystem: Environmental > Aquatic > Non-marine Saline and Alkaline > Hypersaline >... | reverse complement strand
CACATCCGTAGTTGGAAGTATGGCGCTTGAAATGATCACCGGATTTTTCAGATCAGAAACATCGAATACCTCTATACCTCCCAGCCATTTGGGCCCACGCGTGTTATAGGTAACAAAGGCATAATCATCCTTGATGGTGACATGTGTCGCCTGCAATGTGTCGCCTTCATATACCGGGGGATCAACTTCGGCCTTCAGTTTAAAGGCATAGTTTTTTGTCAGGTCGATTTCCGGAAATTCTGCAAGTCCTTTCCTAAGTGAGGAAGCTTCCGTATCCACAATGGGCACGGTTTCGTTTTTAAACGTTATCCTTGCTGCCAGGTCGGCACGATTCTCATTGATGAACAGATTACCGTTTTGCACATAGCCTTCCCCGGGCTGATCTGTTGGCAGTGGATCTTTTTCACAGCTGAACATTGTTATCGCCGCAAAGGGTATCAGGATAATGAGACCAATATTTTTCATAACTTCTAGTTAAATAATTATCAACAAACAGAATACCAGCAATGTAAAACCAGATAGTTTTTACATTTGATACCTTTCTCTTTTTACTTATATTTAATTGTAAAGTTTCATTTTAATGACCATGAATTGATAAATTACGCATTTATTACCCTGAACGTGCCCAGGCCTTCTGGTTCGACAGCAAACAGGTGTCATGCACTCCGGCTGATATATTTTCGCTGTTTGGTCATAGAAAACCAGCGATTCGAAGAAAATTTCGAGTGGTTTTTACCATCTGTTCAACCCAGGCATTGATTACACCGGGTTGAGAGGAGGAATTGATTACATCGGGTTCACACGGAATCCAGCCTTTTCCAGGTGTTCCCAGAATTGGGGGTAGGACTTGGTGACCACCATAGGATCTTTAATGCGGATATGTCCGAGTAGCAGTGCTGCAGGGGCAAAGGCCATGGCCATCCGGTGGTCGTGATAGGTTTCGATGACCGGGTCGGGATCGGGTTCACAGTACTGTTTGTTCCATGAGAGAAAAGAACCTTTCCGGTCGGTTTCCAGCACGAAGCCCAGTTTTTTGAGTTCATTCTGCAGTGCCAGGATCCGGTCGGTCTCCTTGATCCGGAGGGTCTGTGTCCCGTTAAACCTGAATGGAATGCCTGCCATGCACAATGCCACGGCCATGGACTGCACGATATCGGGGGAATTGGTAAAATCGTAGCTGAAGATCCCGGGATGGATCCTGGCCAGCCGGGTCAGGTCAAGTTGTCCGCGGCGGAATTCACTTACCAGTCCCAGTCCATGGAAAATATTAACCAGTGCGCTGTCTCCCTGCAGACTGTCGTTTTTCAAAAAAGAGAGCCGGATCCTGGCGTGCTCTTCCAGCAATGCCATAACATACCAGTACGAGGCACCGCTCCAGTCCGACTCCACCCTGTAATCGCCCACAGCATAGGTGCCCGGGAAAACAGAGATCGTACCTGTGTCCCACCGGTATTGTGCACCGTTTTCAGCCATCAGCTCCAGTGTCATTTTTACATAGGAGGCAGATACCAGGTCACCTTTGACATGGAGCACCAACCCTTTTTTCATCGTCGGTGCGATCATCAGCAGCGCGCTGATGAACTGGCTGCTGATACTGCCGTCGATGGTAATCTCTCCCCCATCCATCTTGCTGCCATGAATCTCCAACGGGGGAAATCCATCTTTGCCGGCGTAGTTGATCTCAGCACCCAGGCTCCGGAGGGCATCGACCAGCGGGCCGATGGGACGTTCTTTCATGCGATCTGAACCTGTCAGCACCACCTTCCCGGGACGGCAACTGAAATAGGCCGCCAGGAAGCGCATGGAAGTACCGGCATGTCCCACGTCTTTTGTTTCAATATCTGACGAAAGGGCTTCCAGCATCACACGTGTATCGTCGCTTTCGGAAAGATTCTCTGGCAGCTCGCTGCTCCCAGCCAGTGCGTTGATAATCAGCAGCCTGTTTGAAATACTCTTGGAGGCCGGCAGGCGGACTGTGGTCTTTAGGATGGAAGCTGGACGTGATACCTGGTAAATCATGGGTTAAAAATAATAAAAATACCACGAATCAACATACGCAGTTTCCCGGCGAGTATAACGCAGCAAACGGACATGAGGAACAGCCACCCATTTCGATTACAGTTACATATGGCTGGATCATCATTCACAGGATCAGCGCCCGGGGACGGCGGTGGCTGCAGCATCATGTTCGTTTGCAAGGCCTGCGAAGTCGGGAAAAGCGGAGTTTACTCTGGTAAATGAGTACTTTCCCGGCGAGTATAACGCAGCAAACGGACATGAGGAACAGCCACCGAATGTTATAAAACCTGTTTATCATGTGGTGATAAGATATTAAATTGCAGGCGCTAAAAACAACCCCATAAATGTTAGATTTTACAGATACCAAAACGGCCTTCTCCATTAAATCCGACAAGGATATCAGGAGAGCATATTTCATGTACAGGATGATCTCCTATCCCTGGCTGGTGAAGATGGCCAATCCCATGATCAGGTTCGCCTCGGCCATCAGGTTTCCCATCAACTGGATCGTCAAACCCACCGTGTATGCCCAGTTCTGTGGCGGGGAAACCATTGATGAATGTGGACCGGTAATTGAGAAACTGAAAGCGGGAGGCGTATACTCAATCCTGGATTATTCCGTGGAAGGATCAGAAGAAGAGGAAGTAATTGAGCAGGCATTGCAGGAGACCCTGCGGGTGATCGATTATGCCGCTTCCAACGAAAATATTCCGTTTACCGTCTTCAAACCCACGGCATTTGCCAAAAGTGATGCCCTGGAAGTACTCAGCACCTCGCACAGTCCAGATGCGGAAAGTGTAAAGGAGGGAGCCAAATTCAGACAGCGCGTTCAGAAACTTTGTGAAAGGGCCTACGGGTACGGGATCCCGATCATGATCGATGCTGAAGACTCCTGGTACCAGGAGATCATCGACCAGGTGGTCATGGACATGATGGCGATTTATAACAAGAAGCAGCCCATCGTTTTCAATACCTACCAGATGTACCGTCACGACAGGCTGGAACGGCTGAAGCAGGACCACGCGCGTGCTAAAAAAGAGCAGTTTTTTATGGGCGCCAAATTTGTGCGCGGGGCCTATATGGAGAAAGAACGGGAAAGGGCCGGAGAGATGGGATACGAGGACCCCATTCAGCCCGACAAACCGGCCACTGACAGGGACTACAACCTGGCGCTGAAGTACACGCTGGAAAACATTGATGATTTCGCCGTCTTCAATGGCACCCACAACGAGGAGAGCAGCCGCTACATGGCAGAGTTGATGGATGAACTGAAGATACCGAGGAACGATAACAGGTGCTGGTTCTCACAGCTGTACGGCATGAGCGACCACATCAGTTTCAACCTGGCAAATGAAGGTTTTAATGTGGCAAAATACGTACCCTACGGACCGGTGAAATTTGTACTGCCCTACCTGATGCGGCGGGCCGAGGAAAACACGTCGGTGAAGGGACAGACCAGCCGGGAACTGATGCTGCTGAAACAGGAAAAGGACCGGCGTAAAAAATAACTGCAGAACCGCTGTATTGCAGGGCCGTAGAAAGGCAGGGCCAATGATAGGCAGGGCCGATGATAGGCAGAAGGGGGGAAAGGCAGAACCGCTGAAGTGCAGGGCCGTAGATAGGCAGAAGGGGGGAAAGGCAGAACCGCTGTATTGCAGGGCCGTAGAAAGGCAGGGCCGCAGATAGGCAGAAGGGGGGAAAGGCAGAACCGCTGAAGTGCAGAAGGGGGGAATAACCATAAGATGTGATCGCCGGAAGAAGCGGGAATTTCTTACCTTTGTCTTCTCAACAACAGGAACGGGCATGAAGATCGATAACCAGCGGAACATATACAGAATCTGGCTGCGAAAGATGGTGTTTACCATCACATTCACGGCAGCCATTGTGGCCATTGTATTTCTAAATATATTCGATCAGCCCGATTCTCCCATCACCAAGTACCACCTGGTCATTGCCATTTCAGCTGTGTTTATCGTGATCAGCATCATCGGGTACCTGCGCAATCCCTTTTATTTCTATTTCGATGACACCAACGATGTTCTGGTCTTCCGGTATTACCCGGTGGGACTCTTTAACAGCCGTAAGAATTCCATTCAGATTCCCAAGCAGCAATTCGTGAAGTTCGAAACCCAGAAATTCTTCCTTGGTATGGAAGAGAAACTGATCCTGCACCAGCTCTACAGGAAGAAAGTGGCAAAATACAAGCCCATCAGCTTGTCGGCCCTGGACAAAGCGGACCGTGAAAAACTGAAGAAGGTCCTGGCCCGCTACAGCAGTCAGAAATAACTTTTTTGCCTGCATCCGGACGATAATTCATTCCTATTCCATATTAACAAGGTGACGGCAGTTCAAACCAACGAGCTGATCAGTCCTTCAGGCCAGCTTTTATGTTGCCGGAACCATTCCTTCGATAATCCAGGTACCTGGCACAATAACAGGTGGTCTGTATGCCTTGTTTTACCTGTAGCTTAAGATAGTCGGAATGAAGATGCGTATAAATAACCTGTGCTTGAAAAGAGAGCACCAGGTGTGGTATGCTGCGATTGATGAATAGACTGCGCTGAGCTCATAGAACCAGGTTCGCACACACACTACATAAGTACAAAGAAATACGAATATGTCAAATGATTCGCTGGTTTACCAGCTTGCCATGACCATGGTTCCCGGCATCGGGGCGATTACGGCCAGGAAACTGATCGGGTACGTCGGTTCCCCGGAGGCTGTGTTCAGTGAGAAGCCTGCCACCTTGAGACAGATTCCCGGGGTTGGGGAACACCTGGCTGCGCAGGTCTCTGCCAGGAATTTTATTGCCGGGGCGGAGGACGAGATTGCCAGGATGAAAAAATACAGGATCTCCAGTATCTATTACCAGGACGAAGCCTATCCCTGGAGGCTGAAGCATTGCGAAGACGGTCCCCTGTTGCTCTTTTACAGGGGGAACCCGGATTTCCAGTGTACAAAGTGTCTGAGCATCGTGGGTACCCGGAATGCATCGCATTACGGCAGGGAAATGACCGAAGCGATCATCAGCGGCCTGGCAGCAAAACACCCCGACCTGGTGATTGTCAGCGGACTGGCGTACGGCATCGATATCCATGCGCATCGTTCTGCCCTGGCGCATGGACTCGACACCTATGCCGTGATGGCACACGGTCTGCACACGGTCTACCCATCCGCCCACGCCTCCACTGCCTCCCGGATGCTGAGCCAGGGTGCCCTGCTGTCGGATTTCCCTACCACGATGAAACCGGAGCGCAACAACTTCCTCCGCCGCAACAGGATCATCGCCGGTTTATCTGAAGCCACCCTCGTGATCGAATCGGGCAAAAAAGGAGGTGCCCTGATTACCGCTGAACTCGCCGCCTCCTATCACCGGGAGGTCTTTGCCGTGCCGGGGAGGACCACCGATCCTTATTCAGCCGGGTGCAACCAGCTCATCCAGATGAACATTGCTGCCCTGGTCACTTCAGATACCGAGATCGAGCAATTGCTGGGATGGGAGACAGCCGGCACACCTGCACCTCCCGAACCTTCAACCGTCGCCAATTTGTCACCACAGGAGGAGCAAGTTCTTCGGGAGATCATTGCAGCGCCCGGACTCGGACAGGAGATTCTCTCGGTCCGCACAGGGATTGCCGTTCACCGGCTGGTGGGAATCCTGCTGCAGATGGAACTTAACCGCTGGATTGCAGTTATGCCTGGAAATCATTACAAAGCGCTGGTCAGTCCCGCAGACTGAATGGCAAATGCATCCATGGTTTTTTCCTGGCACCGGATCCAGTGCCGGTATATTTATGTTGAAAGACATAAGCAAAACATGATATCAGGCATATAATTACAGCAGGATAATTATAAGTTTGTTTACCGAAACACCAAAACAAAAAACCTATGGACCCGAAAGTTGAACATTTCATGGCTGCGATCAAAGCAAAAAACCCATCACAGCCCGAATTCCACCAGGCCGTCCACGAAGTGGCCGAATCCCTCATCCCATTTATTGAAGAGCATCCCAGGTACAAACATTCCAAAATACTTGAACGGATTGCTGAACCCGAACGTGTAATCATTTTCCGCGTCCCCTGGATCAATGACAAGGGCGAAGTGGAGATCAACCGCGGTTTTCGGATTGAAATGAATTCAGCCATCGGACCCTATAAGGGAGGCCTCCGTTTCCACCCGACTGTGAACCTGGGCATCCTGAAATTCCTGGCATTCGAGCAGGTATTCAAGAACAGTCTGACTACCCTGCCCATGGGAGGCGGCAAGGGCGGCTCCGACTTCGATCCTAAAGGCAAATCCGACAACGAAGTCATGCGCTTCTGCCAGAGTTTCATGACAGAGCTCAACCGTCACATTGGTCCCAATACAGACATCCCGGCAGGCGACATTGGCGTTGGAGGACGCGAAATCGGATACCTGTTTGGTCAATACAAACGGATCAAGAACGAATTTACGGGTGTGCTCACAGGAAAAGGCCTGGAATGGGGCGGCAGCGTGATCCGGCCAGAAGCAACCGGGTACGGAGCAGTATATTTCGCACAGGAAATGCTGTCCATGAAAAACGAAAGCCTGAAAGGCAAGGTGTGTGTTGTATCCGGATCAGGGAACGTGGCACAGTTCACCACCCAGAAAGTGAATGAGCTGGGTGGAAAAGTGGTGACACTGTCCGATTCGGCCGGGTTCATCTATGATCCCAAAGGCATCGATGCTGAAAAACTCGCGTGGGTGATGGATCTGAAGAACATCCGGCGGGGAAGGATCAAGGAATATGCCGAGGAATTTGGTTGTGAATACCACGATGGAAAACGTCCGTGGAGCGTACCATGCGACGTGGCCTTCCCTTCAGCCACCGAAAACGAAATCAGGAAGGAAGATGCCGAAACGCTTGTGAAGAACAACTGCAGGGTGATCAGTGAAGGTGCCAACATGCCTTCCACCCCGGAGGCGATCGAAATCTACCAGAAAAACAAGTTGCTCTATGGACCTGGCAAGGCCGCCAATGCAGGAGGCGTTGCTGTTTCCGGACTGGAGATGACGCAGAATTCCATGCGCCTGCCCTGGAACCGCGAAGAGGTGGACAACAGGCTGCACATGATCATGAAGAATATCCACTCCACGTGTGTCAAATATGGCAGCGAGGGCGAGTACATCGACTATGTGAAAGGTGCCAATATCGGCGGATTTGTTAAAGTTGCCGATGCCATGCTGGCGCAGGGCGTGGTCTGATCCCATCACTCCAGGCACTGTACAGAGGCTGCTTCCATCTCCCGGGGCAGCCTCTGCTGTTTCCTGCCACATCGTGTCCTGTTGCCTGCCGGTTCAGGCCATATGCTGTTCCGTTCTTTGCCAGGTAACCATCAGCCACTTGGAATCTTTCAACCCCATGGTATCCTTCACCCCTTGATCCGGCCACATCCGTTGCCAGGTACGCCGCCAACTTTTTCCGGCAATGCCCGGCTGTCACAGCACCGCGCAACATTTCTTGTCCTGCATCCATACCACCATGCAACAATCCTTTACCGGCGCTGTTATACAGCTACTTTTTTTCGCTCCAAAGATTAATTAAGTTTGCAGCAGAAATATGGGACATACATTCACAGATACACATGCACACCTTTACCTGGAAGGGTTCAGCGATGATGTTGACCAGGTAATCGACCGGGCCTTGCAGGAAGGCGTGGAAAAAATATTCCTGCCCAATCTCGACAGCGGCTCTGTGGCAGGAATGAACCGGCTTGCCGAACAATACCCGGGCACCTGCTATGCCATGATCGGCCTGCATCCCACATCTGTGAAGGAAAACTACCTGGAAGAGCTGCAGTTTGCCGAAAAGGAGCTTGAGCGGGAACATTATATTGCCATCGGGGAAACCGGGATCGACCTTTACTGGGACAAGACTTTTATCGAGGAACAACAGGAAGCCTTCCGACGGCAGATCGGCTGGGCAAAGCAGCGCAGCCTGCCCATAGTGATCCATGCACGCGATTCCTTCGACGAGATTTTCGCCATCCTCGACCAGGAACATGACGGAAAACTCAGGGGAGTTTTTCACAGTTTTACCGGGAACATAAAACAGGCTGAAAAGGTCCTGGCGTACGGTTTTTACATCGGGATCAACGGCATCGTCACCTTTAAGAATGCCGGTCTGGACAAAGTGGCTGCGGCGATTCCCACCGACAGGCTGCTCATGGAAACAGACGCTCCTTTCCTCGCCCCCGTCCCCCACCGCGGCAAACGGAACGAAAGCGCCTATGTCATCCAGGTGGCTGAAAAACTGGCGGAGATCCATGGATTGAAAGTCCACGAGATAGCGCAGCATACAACAGAAAATGCACGAAAACTCTTTAGCAAAGCATTCTGACAATGGAGCAAAACAATGGCATATTGCTGATCTATACCGGCGGTACCATCGGCATGGAAAAAGATCCTGTAAATGGTTCCCTCCGGCCCTTTGATTTCTCCAAAGTACTGGAAAAGATCCCGGAGCTGCAGCGTTTCGGGTTCGACATCGATACCATACAGTTCAAATCACCCGTGGATTCTTCCGATATCCATCCCGGGTTCTGGATCGAGATTGCCGATATCATCGAGGAGAATTACGAATACTATCGTGGTTTCGTGGTGCTCCATGGCACGGATACCATGGCCTATTCGGCTTCTGCCATGAGCTTTATGCTGGAAAACCTCTCCAAACCGGTGGTTTTCACCGGTGCCCAGCTGCCCATCGGGATATTACGCACCGACGGCAGGGAAAACCTGATCACTGCCGTGGAGATTGCTGCCTCCATGGAACATGGCAAACCGGCAGTCCCCGAAGTGAGTATCTATTTTGAAAGCAAACTCTACCGGGGGAACCGCACTACGAAAGTCAATGCGGAGCATTTCAACGCATTCCAGTCGGCCAACTATCCCTACCTGGCCAAGGCCGGTGTGGACCTGGTCTTCAACCGCGAATTCATCATGTACCCGGAAAGGCACTCCCCCCTGCTGGTACACAGGAAATTCAGCGATCAGCTGACCATTATCAAACTCTTCCCCGGGATCAACAGGAAGTACATGGATGCTGTATTTGCCATTGACAACCTCAGGGCAGTGATCCTTGAAACCTACGGTTCGGGCAATGCCCCCTCCGAAGAATGGTTCATCAAACGGATCCGGCAGGCGGTGGAGAAAGGGATCATCCTGCTCGATGTCACCCAGTGCAGCAGGGGAAGTGTGGAACTCGGACTATACCATACCAGCAGAACACTGCTCGAAGCAGGCGTGGTGAGCGGTTACGACATCACTACGGAGGCTGCCACAACCAAGCTGATGATCCTTCTGGCACAGGACCTCACAACAGAAGAGATTAAAATGCTTTTAAATAAATCACTCAAAGGAGAAATAACCCTGCACTGAGAGAATTTTTATTTTTTTTTTGTAATTTGCGCCGCGATTCTCTTTACAATTCAGTAATTTAGCGAATCACAGAAATTAAGTTCTTTTAGGTATTGGATTTGCAAGGGTGCGAACCCTGAATTTGGAGAGGTGCAGGAGTGGCTGAACTGGCTCGCCTGGAAAGCGGGTGTACCCCAAAAGGGTACCGAGGGTTCGAATCCCTCTCTCTCCGCAAAGTAATAACAGGAGAGATGCATTCTTCAACGGAGGAATGGACAGAGGGCTCGAACTTCTCTTTCCGCTTTTTTAGAAAATGAAATCAGTTAAAACGTTCAATAATTAAGTTAAACAAACATTAACAACAATGAAAAAACTATTTGCATTAATAGCAGTTTTCGGGATGCTTATGATGGGAGCATCTGTATTTGCTCAGGAAGATCCGGCGACAGATCCTGTTGCTGATGATACATCCATGGTTGCCCAGGAAGAGGCCGCAGCCCCTGCTGAGGAAACAGCCGCAGTTCCTGAAGAGGAAGAAAAAGGCGGACTCAGTGTGTTGCACACCAACCTGAAAACAAAATTCATCGAAGGTGGTGCCGGTTTCATGGGAGCTGTATTGATGACGCTCATTTTCGGTCTCGCCCTCGCATTCGAAAGGGTCATCTACCTGAACCTTGCCACAACAAACACCGAAAAACTGCTTGTTGCAGTTGAGAATGCACTTGAAGAAGGTGGTGTTGAAGCAGCCAAGGAGGTATGCCGCAATGCACGCGGGCCCGTGGCGAGTATTTTTTACCAGGGACTCGACAGGGCCGACCAGGGCATCGACGTGGTCGAAAAATCCGTTGTCTCCTACGGAAGCGTTCAGATGGGTCTTCTCGAGAAGAATCTTTCATGGATCTCACTGTTTATCGCCGTTGCTCCTATGCTTGGTTTCATGGGAACAGTTATTGGTATGATCCAGGCCTTCGACAAGATCCAGGAACAAGGTGACGTTTCACCAACAGTAGTGGCAGGAGGTATCAAGATTGCCCTTATCACCACCGTTACCGGTCTGATCGTGGCGATCATTCTCCAGTTTTTCTACAACTATCTTATCTCCAAGGTCGACGGTATCGTCAATAAAATGGAAGATGCTTCCATTTCCCTTGTTGACATGTTGGTTAAGCACAATCTTAAAAAATAAAACTGTAGATTATGTATAATTCGAAAATATCATCAATCATACTATATGTGGTTGCAGCGATCTCGCTGGTAGTGATACTGTTCTTCTACATCGGTCCAAGGAGCGTCAATATCGACGAGCTGGAGGCACGTGTTCAGCAGCTTGCTACGCAGGTGATGGACGACCAGCCGGGAACACCAGCTCCAGCCGAAGTGGATAGCATACAGGTGGACACTACAGAAATTGCTGGTGACACAGTAGCGATTGCTGATGTGGACTCAGCAATTGCCGCCCCGGTTGTCCAGGATATTTCAGTGGATGAGATCGACCTCAGGGAACATCTCACCACCTGGGAACTCATGGTATACAAGCGTACCGATTATGCGCTTGGCTGGGCATATATATTGCTGGCCATTGCAGCGATCGCAGCTGTATTGTTCCCCTTGATTTCAATCGTTACCGATGTTAAAGCAATACTCAGACTACTCGCCGTGCTTGCAGGAGCAGCAGTACTGGTGATCTTGTCCTACTATGTGTTTGCATCCGATTCTCCCATCGACATTCTCGGTTATACCGGAACCGACAACAGTGATCCGGTTACACTGAAATGGATCGGAACCGGGTTGTTTTCAACCTACATTATATTCGGTATGGCATTGTTGTCAATACTCTATTCCGAAGTTGCTAATTTATTCAAATAATATTCCAGGGTTCCCCGTTATATAAGTAACGGGGATACCCTTTAAAATGGAAACCAATGGCAAAGAGAGAATTACAAGAGATTAATGCGGGATCAATGGCCGACATTGCCTTCCTGCTGCTGATCTTCTTCCTGGTTGCCACTACCATGGATGTTGATACCGGACTGACCAGGTTATTGCCTCCCATTCCAGAGGACGAACAGGAACAGGAAGTCAAGGTAAACAAGAGGAACGTCCTGGTGGTCCTGATCAACAGGAACGACCAGCTGATGGTTGGCGGGGAATTCGGAACAAGGGTAGATCAATTGAAGGAGATTACTATGGAATTCTTCACCAATCCCAACAATGATCCCACATTACCTGAGAAAGAGACCAAGGAGATCGAGTTCCCTCCCGGATCTTCACCATTGCTGCCCCCCGACGGGGTATGGAGAGGACAGGTATCCAAAGGTGTGATCTCATTGCAGAATGACCGGTCCACTACCTACCAGCAATACCTGAAAGTGCAGAACGAACTGGTAGCTGCCGTGAACCAACTGAGACAGGATTTTTGCAAACTCTATTTCGACAAGGATTACGAAGATCTCAATATGAACAATACAACTGAAAAGGAGATCGCCGAAGCGATCAGGGACGTTTACAAAATGAACATCTCTGAAGCAGAACCTAAAAATATAGGAGGGCTCAACTAATGTCTAAATTCAAAAGGAAAAAAGGACAGGGCGCACAGAAGATCAATACATCTTCTCTTCCTGATATTATTTTCATGCTGCTCTTCTTCTTTATGGTCTCAACCACCATGAGGGAAACAGAAGTACAGGTGCAGATCACTCCCACCGAAGTGTCTGAAGTGAAGAAGCTGGAACAGAAATCACTGGTAAGCTATATTTATATCGGACGCCCGGCAAAACATCTCCAGGGGCTATACGGTTCCGAACCAATGATCCAGATGAACGATAAGCTGGTGAACGAGGAAGGAATTCCTACCGAATCAGTTCAGGATTTCGTGCTTTCGGAACGTGAGAATCTTCCCGAAATTGACAAACCCAAGATGGTGATGTCGCTGCGGATTGACCAGGATATCCCCATGGGTAAAGTAGACGATGTGAAGCAGGCGCTCAGAAGGGCGAAGGCGCTTATCATCAACTATTCTGCAAGGAAAGACTATGAAGACGAGGGACGGTAATCCCTGGTAAAATATACTGATATTAAAAACCACTCCATGTTGGAGTGGTTTTTTTTTGCCCGGATAATCTCGTCAGCGTTTTACTTTGAAGGTATCCCGGAAGCGGTAGATGGTGCGTAGTACCAGGAAAACCAGCGCAGTTGCCACCATTCCGACGGCCAGGTAGATGAATGCCCCGGGGAATTCCACCAGGGCGACGAGTGAACCCAGGAAGAGCACTGCAGCCAGGATACCCATGACCAGCATGGCGTAGCGGTAGAGGCGATCGATCCGGTCACTCCTGTTATTTCCCATCGTCCACCACCAGTTTATACCCTTTCCCGTGCACATTGATGATTTGCACCTTCGGATCTCCTTTCAGGTATTTGCGCAGTTTGGTGATATACACATCCATGCTCCGGGCATTGAAATAATTGTCATCAATCCATATGGCCTTCAGCGCAAAATTACGTTCCAGTACCTCATTCATATTATTACACAATAGCTTCAACAGGTCCGATTCCTTGGTGGTAAGCTTCTGTTTGCTCCCATCCAGTACCAGCTCCTGTTTCTTCACGTCAAAGGTATATTTACCAATCTCCCAGGTCTGCCTGTCCTCCCCGTTCTTCCCTTTCGTCCTGCGAAGGATCGCCTCTATACGGAAAAGCAGCTCTTCCATACTGAAGGGTTTGGTAATATAGTCATCTGCCCCGCGGCTGAATCCCTCCAGGACATCATCCTTCATCGATTTCGCGGTCAGGAAGATGATCGGAATCCGGCTGTTCAGTATCCGGACATCTGAAGCCAGCGAGAATCCATCCTTCACCGGCATCATCACATCGAATATGCACAGGTCGTAATGGTACTGCTCAAAATACCTGAATGCCTTGTCACCGTTGGTCACCCAATCAGTTTCAAAGTCTTTCGCCTTCAGATATTCCTGGAGGAGGGAACCAAGGTTCTCATCATCCTCTGCAAGAAGTACGCGGGTCTTTATCTCATTCATCTGTATAAATTCTTTATGGTTATTTGCTGTTACATGGTAATTCTTTACGCAATGATGAGGATTTCACATTGGAACCTGTTCACTATATAACGGTATGGTGACATCAAATGTCGTGCCTTTGTTGATCTCGCTGGAGAGCCTGATCGTACCTCCGTGCTGCTCCACGATCAGTTTCACATAGCTCAGTCCGAGCCCGAACCCCTTCACATCATGTACATTCCCGGTTGACACGCGGTAGAAACGGTCAAATACTTTTTTCTGGTCATCTTTTGCAATCCCGATTCCATTGTCCTGAACACTGAAACGGTAACTGCCTTTGGTATTGTGCGTGTTCACCACAATTTCCGGGTGCTCCCGGCTGTATTTCACCGCATTGTCCACCAGGTTGGTAACCACATTCATCAGGTGTACCTTGTCACCTTCCACCAGGTCTTCACCAGCGGTATCGAACACCTCCAGTTTTCCCTGTTTGTTCTCGATTTGCAGCCTGAAGTTCTGCGCAACCGTGGTGATGATTTCGTTCATGGAAACCGTTTCTTTTTTCAGCACCAGGTGCCCCTGGTCCAGTACAGCCATCTGCAGCACCCGTTCCACCTGGTATCCAAGGCGCTTGCTCTCGGTTTGAATGATCCGGGAAATATGACCAAGGTTCTTTTTTTCATCGGGGATGGAATTATCGCTCAGCATCTGGGAAGCCAGGCTGATGGTGGAGATGGGCGTTTTCAGCTCATGGGTCATATTGTTGACGAAATCATTCTTGATATCCGACAACTTCTTCTGCCGGAAGATCACATAGAGTGCAAAAGTAAACAGTACGACCATCAGCAGGGTAAGCACCAGGCTGGATGTGCCGAGAAATCCCAGGGATCCCCGCACCAACGCCTGTTGACCGGGAAAATAGACATACAGGTACGTCTCCTCGTCCTGGATTTCATTCTTCATCAGCGCAGTTCTGAAGTAATAATGCTCCGTGGAAGTATCAAAGTTCCCGGATGCGTAGATCTCCTGGTTATTGTCACGAATCACGGAATATTCATAATCGAGACTGATACCGCGATCGACCAGGTTACCTGACAAAACATCTTCAAGTTGCTCCTGCTCCACCCGCTCCCCGAAGGCAACATCTTCCAGCAGCATTTGCTTCATAATGGTGTTGATCATCACCTGTTGCTCCTTCATTGACTGCTCCAGTTTTTTCCTGGATTCCATGTTCCTGAACTCCGAAAAACTGATGGTATCCACTATATCGTCCCCGTCACGCCTGATCACAATCACCGTGTCACCGATGAGTTCCATATACTCCTCCATGCTACCGCCTTCAGAAACCGGGGGAAGTGCAGTCGCATCCTCAATTTCGTCAATGACCACTTCGGGCGGATCCTCATCTAATTCAAGCTGCCATTCCATCTCAGCCCCGGGAGAAAGCCGTTCACTGATGATGGCATTCAGTCGCCTGGTGGTATAATAATTCTCCAGCTGCCTGGATACATCCGTGAGGGTGCTGTTAACAAGCTGCTGAAATTGCCTGTCCTTTAAGCTGATCGCATTTTCTACCCAGCTGATCTGAATGTACACCAGCCCCAGTAAAGTGAGGCTCAGTGCAATGGTAAGTATCCATAAAATCCGCTTGCTCATAAAACAAAGATAGAACTACTTTTCTCAGGATATTCAACAACTTAACAATCTTTAACATCTGTTAAGGGTTCGTAACGCTTTTCCGGCGTACATTTGTAACAGAACAATCAGATAAAGATTTAGAATTAGTTTAGGTTTAGGTTTAGGGTGCGTTAAAAGGGGCTGTCTGTAATTGCAGGCAGCCTTTTTTTTGTAAATATATGCAACCCCCGGTGCACTCCGGTTTTAATTGAGCATTGCTCCTAAGTTGTATTGGAAAATCTACCCCTGGGGTCCGGGTCCACTGCAACCATTTTTAAGTGTCCTGGAGAAAAGAACAAGGATGCCTGTTTACCAGAGTTGTAGCTTTTCGCGCTCCCTGACTTTTCCGAGATCAACGGGCACACACATGCGCACCGCCGAGATGGCATTCAGTCCACGAATCACTTCATTGATGTCATCCGGAACGACTTCTCCCTGGATATGCAGGAAATAGTCAATATTTTTCAATTCAGGAAGAAAATAGCCTGTCGATGTGCGGTTGACAATCATGCGGAAAGTCAGCATCCTTTGCTCATCATCATGGATGAACAGGCTCACCAGCTGCTCCTCGTCCAGCTTTATGCTGAAGATTTTCAGATCATCCGCCCGGGCGAATGATGTTCCCGTTTGCTGGTTGATCAGCCAACAGAGTTTATAATCAGGCTCGTCGGAAACAATTCCCAGCAAACAATAGTCTTCATCAATAGATACCGATAATTTATGCTTTTTCGGACACACAAGTGTGGTTTTAAAAGATAAATTTACATAAAAACAGACTGGAAAAAAACACCTGATGGAAAATTAGAAAGACCAGGGAAGCGATGAAAT
>Ga0180435_10003411_pt1 | contig 15918 bp, 11 predicted proteins | sample SS_ome_3_FD_132467 | JGI IMG/M metagenome (GOLD analysis project Ga0180435, IMG submission 132467) | Hypersaline lake sediment archaeal communities from the Salton Sea, California, USA - SS_3_S_1 metaG | ecosystem: Environmental > Aquatic > Non-marine Saline and Alkaline > Hypersaline >... | reverse complement strand
GGAAGTCGACCTGATTCATCGCCGGCATGTGGTAATAGTAGTACGGCGTGTTTGGGGCGGCAGCGGCGGTCTCGGTGATGTAGCCAGCGAGGGCCGCCACGGTCGGCGGGCGATAGAACACTGGACCGATTTCACCCACGGCCGAGGCCCCGATCGCCGCGGCGTGGGCCGCCAACGCCTGGCTCTCCTTCTGGCAAACGTGCCCCACGTGGACAACCACCTGAAATCCTTCCGGGGAAGACTGCACCCAACATTCGGCGATGGCCTGTCGTTCGGCAATCGTCAGCGACAATCCCTCTCCCGTCGTGCCGTTGATGAACGCGCCATTCACGGAGTTCGCATGAAGCATCCGAGCGTAAGGGGCAATTAAGTCGAAATCGACGGAGCCATCCGGTAAGAAACCGGTCAAGGGGGCGGCGATCACCAACTCCTTAGAGGGCTGACGAAACAGTCGTTCGCATACTGGCTGGGCCCCGAACAGGGGATTGGAAGAACCGTTTTCGCCGATAGTAGTCATTGCGGGAATCCCCGGGTCATGGCGTCTTGTTGGGCCGGCTGATCCGTAACCTAGAAAGGCCTTTTTGGGGCCGTACCTGTTAGTCGCCAGTCTGTTCTGTAACGGGTTGTTAGTGCCCCGTACATCATCGCAGTTCTTGGCGCCAAAAAGCGGCTGGCGTAACTCAATCCTGATCGTCAATCGGTGGGCGCGGCGACTCCCGGAAAAGGCGATTTCCGCCTCCGGTAGTCGTTTATAGGCCGCCCGCGGTCTGGTCCATTTTTCGGCGAGTACACATCGCGGTGGCCAAAAATCGTCGACCGAAAACACTTACCTGACCCTGTCGCGGCCCAAAGTGGACTGGAACCCTACACCCGAAAACCAAGCTGCGCGGCAATACTAGAGCGCGTTCAGATCAACTTCCGGCTCCGCCTTGACCGTACCGTCGGCGGAGGTCTCCTTCGGTCCCATCCGCGTGGCCAGAGCCTTCCAGATTTCGGGTTGGATGTTGTCGCTGATGAACTGCACTTGGCCGCCGACAAAACCCACATTCACACCGCCGAAGTGCCGACTGCGGGCGGCGGCGTAAGTTTGGTTCTCGGTAGCACCACGAACTTCCTTGCACTGGTACTTGCGGTAATCATCGCTGTTTTCCGCGGCACAAACAGCGATATGATCAAGCAAGTTTTCGTCGATCGCCTGATTTCTTCTCACTTCCGCATTGGGTGGCATAATCGCCGTAAAGGCAGCACCGCCCATGCCACTCCATAGCCATGCGCCGCGACCATCCGTTTCACTGCGGAAACCAAGCACTTCGCTGACCAGCATCGTTTTGGTCAGGCCGTCTTTGATCTCGGCGTCGCGCACGCCCTTTTTGTAACCGACCTTCCATACACCCATCGCCGACTGATCGGACGTCGATGATACGGTCTTGTCGAGCTTGACGACACCGAAAACGCCATTCATGAACGTCCGGTCGGTGTTGTTGATGTACCATTCAGCGCCGAAACACCCCGCCATATTACCTTTCGCCAGCCGTTGCAGCCCGTAGTCCGTTAGATTGTATTCTTCGTCAATCGAACGAGCGCTCGGGCACTTGAAGATGTCGGGGATCGACTGACCAACCAGATTGTCATCGTTCGGATCGGCTTGAAAGGTAGGGCAGTGTAGGCAGACATTGCTACGCTGCAACATACAATTCTCGATCTTTGTCCAACGCGACTGTTCTTCCAAAAAGGGCAGCAGGGCGGCCAACCAGTTAGGGCCTTGGCACGGGCTGCTGCTGCCACTCGTCTTGATATCGGTGGAACAGTTGGGAACGCCGGGTGGCAGGTGTTGCTGATTCGCCTCCATATAGTTGGCAGCGCCTTGCACGATGTTTCGCATATTGGTTGAGCAGTTCATGCGACGTGCTGCCTCGCGAGCTGTGTTGACCGCCGGCAGCAGCAACGAAACCAATATGCCAATGATGGCAATGACCACCAACAACTCGACCAAGGTGAAACCATATCTCTGGCGTGTTGACCTGATCATCGCAAAACTCCCCATGAAAGCTGCCCGTGGATACCGAGCATGGAAAAGGATGCCTTCCGCTCTGTTTCGAAAAAACTGCCCCGACCCTTTTTATGATAGCGATCTTGCTCTGATCCCGCAAGCGATTTGGGTCGACACGCCGCGACGCAACTCCTCGCAACCATTTTGAAGCAATGAAGTTACGGCAGCAATGAGCAGGATCGATGGACGCTGGATTGTGGAAACCCGCGTCACGAAAACATCTGTCCTACTTCGGTTGGTTCGAACGCGTTTTCAAAGTGTTCGATCTGCGGTCGCTTCGCACCCTTTGGCCAGGTTATGGAGACCACGTCGAAGCGAGCGCGATGCTCCAACAATTGGTGTCGTTTGAGATACCCCAGCGCCAAGCGCGAGAGACGGCGCTGTTTTTGAAAATCGACTGCCTCTTCGGGCCTGCCCGCGTCGTGAGACCGACGGGTCTTCACCTCCACAAATACCACCGTCTTGCCGTCAATCGCAACGATATCGATTTCACCGAGTATTCCCCGGTCTTGTCGCGCAACGATGATGTAACCCTTGTGTCTAAGGAAGCGAATTGCGGCCGCTTCACCGCTCTCACCCAAGGTTCTTGGGCGGAGCTTCTCCCAAAACCAACGTCGAATGTCGCGGGCAATATTGCTCGATGGCATGTGCGAAAGTCCTGCTTCACTGCTGGACGACCATGGGCATTTGCACGAGTGTTCTATCATACGGGCGAGCAGTTGCCCCCGCAATCAGCACACGCTTCGTAAAGCGAGTCGATGGCTTCCTGACCCGTGTAATTCGGTCCTGCCGTGTCATCTGCGACAGAAAATCGATAGTTGAACTCGATACTCTTGTGGCCTCGGCAACACAGCAGATGGCGCCGTCGATCAAAAGCCAGGCCATTTCTGCGAAACCGCTTTACAATTTCGTCGCCGAGGGACGAGCGATCGATACGGCGGAGGTTGGCCAAATCAAGGTGGGCGACAAAAAGCCCGTCTGGTGCAAGCCAACTACAGGCTCGGGCGATCAGCCCGAGTTTGTCGCCGACGTAATGCAAACCGTGCGCGCAGGTGACGAGGTCGAACTTTTCAGAAGTTGTCCATTCATGCAGGGATGCGGCGATCAAGTTGCAGTTTGAGTTCTCCGGCACGATGTCAAACGCATCCACCAAATCAACACCAACAAAATCGACTTGGGACACGTTTTTCGCCAATTCCGGGGATACAGCGGCCTCAATCAAAGCGCACCCTCGGCCGCAACAGAGGTCCAGCCAGGAAGCCCGGCCGTTGCGGATGCAACGATCTGCAAGAAATTGGATGGGGTTCAGCCTCAGTTCCCGCTCGTAGCTGTTCACGCCAGTCGCCACCCGCTCACGGTTCATACGTGAATTGGCAACCACTGCTGATCGCTCAAGTGATCGTTCGTTCAGCATGCCAGAACCCTTGGTAAAGTGTAGTTTTGACCGTTTTGTCTCGGCCGGTCTGCGTCGATTTGATTCGGGAATCCGAATCGCCGGCGTATCCGAGCCGCCGGTTGCGTATCTTTCCTGAATCTCGCATGATACAATGTCGGAGGTGGCGCAATCCGACGTCCGAATCCGGCTAGCGGTGTGCCGCACACGGGTTGCGCTGGCAACAACGCACGTCCAGCAGGCAGATTGAACAGAGGACTTTTCCAACGAAGCTGGCGTGCTTTCCTCGCACATTCTACTGATTTTATCGGGAGCCAAAGATGGCTGCGGGTGGTATTGGAGCAGAGGGTTTCGCGGACATTTTGTTGCGCCGCGGGAAGATCAGTCCCGATCAACTGACGGAGGCAGAGCAGCTTTCCAAGCAAAACGGCGACCGGGTTGCTGACTGCCTCATCAAACTAGGCTACGCGTCGAGCGACGACGTGATGATGGCAATCGCCGAGGAGCAGGGCCTCGAGTTCATCAAACTTGAGGACCAGGAGATTCCTCCCGAAGTGATTGAACTCGTGCCCGAGTCGGTTGCGCGCGAAAATGCGATCCTGCCGATGGCCGAAGACGACGGTCGTCTCACCGTTTTGGCGAGCGATCCGAATGACTTCGTCACCTTTGAAAAACTGCGTTTCATTTTGAACCGCAGTATCGACATTGCGCTGGCGCCTCGCGATAGCATTCTCTCTGCAATTAACCGGTATTACGGGCAAATGGAGGGGGAAAGCGCCGATTCGATGTTGCAAGAATTCACCGACACCGCCATCGATTTCACTGAGACTGACATCGAAGCGGACACCGGTGAAGACGAATCGGTCAACGAAACGAGTGCCCCGGTTGTGCGGCTCGTGCACCTGATGATTACCGAGGCGGTGCAGCTTCGAGCGTCGGATATCCACGTCGAGCCGTTTGAAGAACGCGTGCGAATCCGCTATCGTATTGATGGGGTGTTGGTCGAGCGCGACAACCCGCCGCGACGATTGCTGGCAGCTCTGATTTCCCGCATTAAGATTCTCTCCAAACTCGATATTGCCGAGCGACGGCGCACGCAAGACGGGCGAATCAAGATAACCGTGGGTGAGAAAGAACTGGACTTACGTGTCAGCGTCATCCCCACCAATCATGGCCAGTCCGTGGTGATGCGATTGCTCGACAAGGACAACATCAAGGTCGGCGTGCGGCAGTTGGGCCTGGAAGACGACGATTACGACAGTTTGCAGAAGCTAATTCGTCGCCCCAATGGTATTATCCTGGTTACCGGGCCAACGGGGTCTGGAAAGACAACCACCCTCTACGCCGCGCTCAATGAATTGAATCGGCCAGACAAGAAAATCATCACGGCCGAGGACCCCGTTGAATACTATCTGCAAGGCATCAACCAAGTGGAGGTAAAGCACAGCATTGGACTGGATTTTGCCCGCATCATCCGCGCGATGTTGCGTCAGGCCCCGAACGTGATCCTAGTCGGTGAAATGCGAGACTTGGAGACAGCGTCGATGGGTATTCAGGCGTCTTTGACTGGACACTTGGTATTCAGTACACTACACACGAACGATGCGCCTAGTGCCGTTACACGTATGATCGACATGGGAGTCCCCTCGTATCTCGTGTCTAGCAGCGTTATTGCGATTCTGGCACAGCGTTTGGTGAGGGTCGTTTGTCCGAAGTGCAAGCAGCCCTCACAGCCCTCCGACGCAATGATTCGCGAGGCCGGGATACCCGAGCCATGGCTCAAAAAGGCAACCTTCATGCGCGGAAAGGGCTGCGGATATTGCCAGAAGAGTGGATATCGAGGCCGGCTGGGGGCTTTTGAGCTGATGCTCATGAACGCAAAGATTAGAGAGCTTGCGTTCAATGGAGCACCCGACCAAGACATCCGTCGCGAGGCCATAAGCTCCGGTATGCGGCCACTTTACTGGGACGCCGTACTCAAGGCAACGAGGGGCATTACGACGCTTGAAGAGGTGTATCGCGTGGCGAAACGGCCTGAAGAGGATCTTGCCAACCCCTAACATCTCGCGGGCAGCCGCCGGCCCGATGCCAAGACGAGGCGCGGCGCAGCAGAAGTCACTCCAAACTGTGGATCCGATGTGAAAAGAGCCGGATCGGGAGGGCAAAAAATAAACGTTTTGGCGCGGTGAAGTGTGGTGGTTTTCACGTTTCCCTCGTCTTGGTAGGTAGTGGATTCGCGCGTCGTTGTTGAGGAGAAACCTGCTGCAACGAATAATCTAGCGATCTACGGAACAGTCTCATTCATTTCTAATTTTCGAAATCATAAAGCAGATCGGGCCACGCGAGGGCATTTGGCAACAGGTTCGTTTGGCAGTTGAGCAGAGGTTTTTACAGCCAAGTCCAGGCCGATTTGTCGTTTTGACGCACTTGCGTCCGCAGCTAAACGTACGAACTGTTCGTTTAGTTCTGCGGCGTGATTCGTGCGAATGTACACGAGAAGGCAACACGAGCTATGGCCACCATTCTGATCGACAAATTGTTGCAGGCGGCGTGTAAGCAAAACGCCAGCGATATCCACTTGACCGTGGGTCAACCACCGGTCTTTCGTCTTGATGGCCGCATGCGTCGACTCGAAACGAAAGTCCTGGAGCCCGATGACACGCTGGCTTTGATGAAGTCAATCACGCCAGATCGCTGCCAGCAGGAATTGCAGGAGGTTGGCGGCAGCGACTTTGGTTTCGCGTTTGGCGACCTGGCTCGTTTTCGTGTTTCGGTCTTCAAGCAAAAGGGCAATGTAGCGCTTGTATTGCGTCAAATTCCCAACAAAATCCTCGATTTCGATGTGCTGGGCACACCCTCGGCCGTCGAACGATTGTGCCAGCGACCTCGTGGGCTGTTTTTGGTGACAGGACCGACCGGTTCCGGCAAAACGACCACGCTGGCCAGCATGATCGACTACATCAACACGAATTTCGACCACCACATTATCACGGTGGAAGATCCGGTCGAGTTTTATCACCCGCACAAGAAATCGACCGTCAATCAGCGGGAGGTCGGCGTAGACGTGCCGAACTTTGCCGAGGCGGTGCGGCGAGCACTACGGCAGGACCCCGACGTGATTCTGGTGGGTGAATTGCGCGACCTGGAAACGATCGAAACCGCGATTTCGGCGGCGGAAACGGGCCACTTGGTGTTTGGCACGCTGCACACGACGGGCGCCCAGGGCACCGTCAACAGAATCATTGACGTGTTTCCCACGAACCAGCAGGACCAGATTCGTACACAACTTTCTACCGCGATCATTGGCGTTCTTTCGCAGTGCTTGATTCCCAAGATTGGGGGTGGTCGGGTCGCTGCCTATGAAATGCTCGTGGTGACGCCGGGCGTGGCGAACCTAATTCGTGAGAACAAAACGTTCCGCATCACGTCGACGATTCAAACAGGCGCGAAACTGGGCATGGTGTTGCTCGACGATTCGCTGTTCCAATTGTGGAACGACGGGAAGATCACGCTTGAGGATGCTCTGTCCAAGGCGAATGCTCCTGACGAGCTGGCGACTCGCATCGCCAAGGCTCGCAAGGGATTGTTTGATGACGAAATGGATGTGGATGAACAGGCCCAAGACATGTAAGGGTTCTTAAGATGGCGCTGCGAAGAATTGGCCAAATCCTGGTGGATCTTGGATTCATCAGTGACGATCAACTCGAAATCCTGCTCGAAGAACAGGAAAAGAACCCCGGCGAGTTGCTCGGCAAACTGGCCGAAGAAATGGGGCTGATCACCGACGAGCAATTGGCCCAAGCGCTTGCCGAGCAAATGGGTATGCAGGTGGTCAACCTGCTTGAAGGCGTGATCGTGCAAGAGGTGATCGATCTAATCACCGAGCCGATGGCGCAGATCTATCGCGTCATTCCCGTTCGCTTTGACGAAGATCTGAACGAGTTGACGGTGGCGACCTGCGATCCACAGAACCTATCCGTGCAGGACGAGCTGCGTCAGTTTCTCGGCTACGACATACGTATCGTGGTTGCCCCTGAGCGGCACGTGATGAAGGCTCTTGACCGTTACTACGCGGTCGCCAGCGAGAGCATGGAAAACATCATTGATGACCTTGAGCAGGACGCCGAATTGATGAGGGCGGCCAACGCGCTCTCAGGCGATGGCAATGCGTTCGACATTACCGACGCGGAAGCACTGGCCGATAGCGCCCCGGTCCGTAAGCTGCTCAACATGGTGTTGCTGCTGGCGATCAAAGATCAGGCGAGCGACATCCACTTCGAGCCGTTCGAAGAAGAATTTCGGATTCGCATTCAGGCGGACGGTGTGTTGTACGAAATGGTGCCGCCGCCGAGACACTTGGCGTTTGCCATTACCACCCGTATCAAGGTGATGGCGGATCTCGATATCGCCGAACGGCGGCTGCCGCAAGACGGGCGAATTGAATTGACGGTCGGCGGCCACCCGGTCGACTTGCGCGTTAGCGTACTGCCGACCATGTTCGGCGAGAGTGTGGTCATGCGAGTGCTCGATCGTTCGGTTGTCTCGCTCGACCTGACGAAAACCGGCATGAACGCCAAAACACTGAAGGGTTTTCGCGAGATGATCAACCGTCCGAACGGCATTGTCCTGGTGACAGGGCCAACCGGTTCGGGCAAAACCACGACGCTCTATTCCGCCCTCACCGAACTCAATGAAGTCTCCGAAAAGCTAATCACGACCGAAGACCCGGTCGAGTACGACATCGAGGGAATCGTGCAGATACCGATCGATTCGGAGATCGGCAACACATTTGCCCAATGTTTGCGGTCAATCCTGCGACAGGATCCGGACAAGATTCTCGTGGGTGAGATTCGTGACCTAGAGACTGCCGAGATCGCGGTGCAGGCTTCTCTCACGGGGCACACGGTATTCAGTACGTTGCACACGAACGATGCCCCCAGCACAATCACGCGAATGCGGGATATGGGCATTCCTCCGTTTTTGATCACCGCCACGCTCGAAGCGGTTTTGGCTCAACGGCTGGTGCGACGCATTTGTACGAAGTGCCGCGAAATCGTCGAACCGACCGAGCAGCAATTGATCGAATTGGGGCTGGAGGACGCGGATCTGGCCGACAAGCAGTTTTACAAAGGCCGCGGCTGTGACAGTTGCAACAACACTGGCTACAAAGGCCGCATTGGCGTCTACGAATTGATGCCGATTACGGACGAACTGCGCGACATGATTATGAACGGCGCTTCGACGGATGAGTTGCGAGTCAAGGCGCTTGCGGACGGGATGAACACGCTGCGACAGGCCGGCGTCGACTTCATCTACGACGGCACGACGACCGCAGAAGAAGTCGTCCGCGAAACCGTATTGGACGGATAGTCAAGCCGCTTGCGGCTCAGCACTGACAACTAACAACTGAAAACTGACAACTCCCAAAGGACCGTGTCATGCCGACGTATCAATTCGAGGCCATGAACTCCACCGGCGAGGAGATCAGCGACGTCATCGAAGCTGATAGCCAGGAGGACGCGCAAGCGACAATACGCCAGATGGGCTATTTCGTGACAAAGCTCACGGAGAAAAAGGCCCGGAAGGCGGCAACGGCCACTGCCGCCAAAGCAGGCGGCAAGAAGGGGCGCAGCTTCGCGATCGGCGGCGTCAAGTCGGCCGACTTGTGTGCCTTTACCCGGCAACTTTCCATTCTTCAGGATGCCGGTCTGCCGATTTTGCGCAGCCTGAAGATTTTGGAAAATCAGTCCAAACCCGGCCGTATGAAGAACACGTTGATGGACGTCTGCGAGGAGATCGAAGGCGGCGCCACGCTCTCCGAAGCGATGGGCAAATGCCCGAAGGTGTTCAACCGTTTGTACGTGAACATGATCAAGGCGGGTGAAGCCGGCGGTGCGTTGGAAATCATCCTCCAGCGTCTTGCCGACTTCATGGAACGGGCCGAAGCCCTCAAACGAAAAGTCAAGAGCGCGATGATCTACCCGGTCGTCGTCGTCATGGTGGCCGTCGGCATTCTGACGTTCATCATGTGGAAGATCGTGCCGACATTCGAGCAGATCTTCACGGATTTCGACACGACAATGCCCAAGATGACGACGATGCTGATCACCATTTCGAATTACACGGTGAAGTACATCTACCTCATCCCAGGTATACCGCTCGGTATCTATCTGGCCATCAAACTGCTCAAAAAGTTCGAGGCGGGGCGCGCCGGATGGGACATGTTTATTTTGAATGTGCCGGTGATGGGCATGTTGATTGAAAAGAACATCATGGCCCGAACCACACGTACGCTCGGTACACTGGTAGCTTCCGGCGTGCCGATCCTCGAAGGCCTTCAGATCGCCAAGGAAACCTCGGGCAACGCCATGTTCGAACGGATGTACGGAAAGGTGGGCGAGTCGATCCGCGAGGGTGATACGATCTCGAAGCCGATGAAGGAGTATTCCAGCCCCGGTTTTCACCCGGTGGCGGCCATGTTGTGGGTGACGTTTTTTGTCGCCCCAACGACTCCGGTGTTGCTGCTGGGCGCCAGTGTCGCGATGCCAATGATGTTGGCGGCGGGTCTGTGCGGCGGCATGTTCTACTTCATGAAGATGAATCGTCGCGTCGTCGACGACCTGGTCATCAACATGATCGACGTCGGTGAAGAGACCGGTGAACTCGATACATTGCTTTACAAAGTCGCCGATACATTCGACGAACAGGTGGCCGCGATCACCGAAGGCTTGATGAGCATGCTCGAACCGTTCCTGATTATCTTCTTGGGCGGTGCGGTCGGCTTCATCGTGATCGCGTTGTTCCTGCCGTTGGTCTCACTGATTCAAAACCTGGCATAGGTGGAAAAAACGGCGGCTTTGCCCGCCAATCGAAGGAGGTAGTCAGATGAATAGGAATCTAAAGATTCGACCGCGGCGACGTGGTGGTTTCACCATTGTCGAGTTGCTCGTGGTGATGGTCATTATCGCCATCTTGGCTGGGCTGTTGGTCGCCGGCGTTTTCGCCGCTATCTCCAGAGCCCAAAAGGCGACGATTGTCCTGGAACTCAACGGAATGCACCAAGCGTTTCTGCGTTACAAACAGGCGAACAGCGAGTTGCCGCCCAGCTATATGGCCGGTGGCGGGGACCCACTCAATCAGCACTTGAAGGCCGCTTTCCCCCGTCGAAATCCATCGAACGACACCGCCCCCGCCGGCTTGAATCAGGCGCAATTGATCGTGTTCTACCTGCGCGGCTACAGCTCGGATGCGCGACGCCCCGTCAACGGCGGTGGCGATCGGCAGCCCTTTTTCGACTTCGACAAGACCCGCATTAAGAATGCCTCAGGTCAGGCTGCCGACATCTATGCTGACCCGGTACCCATGTATTTCCCCAAGCATGGCCAGCAGGCCCCCTACGTCTATTTCAAGGCAAGCAGACAACGGGACGCTCAAGGGATTTTCCGCAACCGCTTTAACGAAAACGAACAGTTCGCGGAAATCGCCATCGCCGGCACGGCCACACCGAAGGTGAGCGAAGAGGGCGTTGAACCCAAACCGTTCCAGATCGTCTCCGGAGGGCTGGATGGCAATTACCAAGCCACGCCGATGTACAGTACCGAAGACGTACAGGACGACGACAAATAGACGGATCGCGGGCTGGCGTGGGGCATTCGCCGCGACGACTACAAGGAATTATTTCCCATGACCCAATCGTCGGACTCAACTCGACTGCGACCGACAAGGCGACCCGCATTCACTTTGGTCGAATTGCTGGTGGTGATGGTGATCGTCGCTATTCTCGCCACCATCGTGCTGTTCACGTACTTGGGCGCCATGGAGCTTGGCAAACGAGCCCGCACACAGGCGCAAATCACCAAAATCGACAACTATATCATGGAGAAGTGGGAGGAGTTCATCACGCGGCGAATTCCGCTGAGAATCACTCCCCAGGCCGACCGATCGGGCGGCGCGATGATTCGCCTCAACGCCCGACGCGACATGATGCGAATGGACTTGCCGGATCGAATCACCGACGTGACGAGCGAACCGGCCAACCTGGGCGGCAACTACAAACTGAAACGCACCAACCTCTCAAGTGACTATGCTAAGTTCGTAACAGCCAGAACGAACGACTGGTCGACGCAGAACCAGGGCGCCGAGTGCCTCTATATGATTCTCTATCACATGGCGGACCGGGACAGCAGCCCGCTCGATTTCTTCCGCGATTCCGAAATCGGCGATGTTGACAATGACAAGATGCCGGAGATCCTCGACGGCTGGGGCAAACCAATCACCTTTTTGCGATGGGCCCCCGGGTTTATCTCCGACAAACAGCCGTACAACTTCGTGACCATGTCGAGCGTGGCGGAAGAGGATCGCGCGCCCGATCCATTCGATCCGTTGGGCACACACGAAAAGTTCACATCCGCCCAAGGCGCCGCCGTCGAAACCTTTCCACTATTTCCATTGGTTCTTTCGGCGGGCCCGGACAAGGAATACAACGTCACGATTTCCGACCCCAACGACCAAGGTGGATCGTTTGATTACACCACGGACACGAATCCCCCGTGCAATCCCTACCACGCATTCTCGGGCGGTGGGTGGTTGGGACAGCCGAATCGAGAAGATGGCACCGAGATAGACAACCTTCACAACCATACGATTACTACGCGATTGCGACCGTGAGGATGAAACGGATGAAACCTGTCAAACATCGTGGGCTCACGCTGATCGAACTGCTGGTGGTGGTACTGGTGTTGACCATCCTACTGGGCGCTACGCTTACGGTTATGCAGCCGGTTTTGTCGTCGACGCAAACGCGTGAGGCAGCCCGACTGGTCAACTCATACATTGCCGGCGCACAAGCCCGGGCGGTCGAACTGAACAGGCCAGTCGGCGTTTACTTCGAGCGGCTGCCGAGCACGCCCAACGCCTGCGTTCAAATGTTCATTGCCGCCACGCCACCGCCATACGGGGGCGACACCTACTACTCGCGAGCGTCCGTCAACGGCAACTCAGTGTCGCTTTCGCAAAGCGATGGCGCTTCGGTGTTGGTGGGCGCCAACGACTTCATCAAGTTCGACTATCGCGGTGAAAAGTACCGGATCACCAGCGATGCTTCCGGCACGAACCCCACGTTCGGGTTCACTCATCCGACAGCGCCCCCACCTAAGGTGAGCGCGGCTGGCGTGCCCTTTCAGATCTACCGCAAGCCCGTCAAATCAGCCGTCGCCCCATTGCAACTGCCGGCAACGACGGCGATCGACTTGCAGTTTTCGGGCATGGGCAAAACAGGAGTGTTGCCGACAAGCACTAGCCCGATCATAGTCACCTTCGCGCCGGACGGGAAAATGGACGAGGTCTATATCAACGGGCAGCCTTGGCGAGCGATGGGCAACGCTCTCTCGTCGATGCATGTTTTGATCGGCAAGCTCGATCAGGTCGAGCCGCCCGCGGACGATCCTACGAAGAACAACCTGATCGATCAAACCGGGCGCTGGGTCAGTATCAGTCGCCAAACAGGGGTGGTTTCCACCGTCGAAAACGCGGGCAGCGACAGCAACGATGTTGCCGTCGCCCGTGAATTCGCGATCAATCACGAACAGATGGGAGGCCAATAAGATGCCAACCATGATACAAGCTCGAAGCGCAAGCGAGTGGGTTGACGCTCCGCGCCGTCGTCGCGGCATCAGTCTGATCGAGGTCTTGATGTCGATCTTCATCGTCTCGATCGGACTATTGGGCGTATTGTCGCTGGTACCGGTCGGCCACCTCGAAGCACAAAAAGGCAGCGCGGCCGATCGAGCGTCGGTGATCGGCGAGTACGCCATGCGGGATTTTCGCATTCGCGGTTTGCACGCGAATGATCCCCGTCAAACGAATCGGGACAATATCGATTATTTCAAACAGAATTGCTCTGGGTATGTCTGTTTCGGCCCGTTTCGCTCTCAGGATGAGCCCCGATACGCATGGATCTCGTTGCTGGAATCCACGGCTGTCAGGGTCGGCTCGATCCGCGGCGGCAACGCCGGCAACGCCGGGGCCGGCGGCGAACCGGGAACCGGCGTGGCCTACAACAGCCGCCGCTTGAAGGTCAGGGTGTTCTTCCTGCCCAAGGCCGACCTCTACGAGGCCGATCCCGGCACCGACGACAACGGGCAACCCATCGAAAGCGAACCGATTGCCACCTACGAACGAGTGGTGCGGTTCGACAACACTTCGCCCTGGCAAATGGAAATCGCACTGCCGACACCGTAGTGAAACAACTTCGTTTAACGGTAAGCCGAAGGCGTCGGTGTGTCGGCGAATCGCAGTCGCCTTCGGCTCGCCGTTAAACAAAGGCAAACGAGCGAGCGCACACAAGAAGATGCAAAGCGGGCTCACGCGGGGGCGCAAGACCGCTCAAGGCAAAGGAACGGAACATGGCGAGAAGACGAAAAAAGATCAAAAAACATCGAAAGCCTCGTCGCGGCGTGTTGATGCTGGTGATCCTCAGCATCCTCGTCCTCTTCCTGTTGGTCGGCATCACGTTCATCGTGGTCGCCGGGCAATACAAGCGTGGCGCAATTGCCCACGCCAAGAAAACCCGAGCCGCCGTCGAACCGAAAAAAACGCTGATGGAAGCATGGCGAGTTGTCGCCCGTGGAGCAACTTCCAACGGCATTCGCACGGGATTCGGCCCCCACTCGACCGAGTCGATTCTCAGCGACATGTACGACCAGAACGCCTTCGAGGGAACAATCACCAACGCGGGCATCAGCGGCGGCGGACAGTTTATCGACATCCAGTGCTCGCTACCGCCCGGCACAAAATCGAGCATCGAAGGCGGCCTTGCCGGTCAAGTGTTCACCGTCAGAAACGGCCACTACGCAGGCCTGAGCAGTCGCGTGGTCTATTCGTCGGGAACGGGAAGTGCGCTGCGGATCGAAATGCTGAAAGATCCGCACGGGCACGAGATCGAGGTTGATGAGCTGATCAACGACGAACAGGGGAACCCGGTCTATTTCCTGCTCAACTTCACGGCATTCGAAAACGTCACCGACAACGAAGACTACGACGCGCCCGACGTATTGAATCCCTTCCTCGCCTACTGGCCGACGGACCTTAGCGCCGAGGATGGAACGCTCGACAGCACGCACCTGATTCCGTCGTACCATCGGCCGGCGTTTGTCCGCTACACAAAAACCAATTCGGGCGCCAACCCCAACCCTAGCGACTACGAAGGCGTCATTTTGCGGCCGATGCCGTGGGATCACCCCTACTTCACGGGCAGCAATCCGACACCGGGATTCACGCAGGACGACCCAGAAAATATTAACGTCGCCGCGGCGATCCAGGCGGCGATCGACGGTCCCTGGGATGTGGATAACGATGGTGACGGCGTGCCCGACAGCGTGTGGATCGATCTCGGCATGCCCGTTCGCCAGGCGAAGGATGGCACGTTCTACAAAGAACTGTTCGCCGTCCTTTGCCGCGACATGGACAGTCGGGCCAATATCAACTACCACGGCGCATCGTATCACACTATGGCGGAGTACACTGGTCCAGCGCCCACGTACAGCGGCGGCAACTTCGCGGGGGGCGCCGCGTCGGTCACGAATCGGCGCGGGCTCGGTTTTGGTGCGGCCGACGTGACGCTCTCGCCGGTGCTAGGTTCCACGGACGCGTCCTCATTGATCTCACTGCGATACGGTACTGACGGTGTGCCTGGCATCGTTGGCGACGACCCGCTAAGCGGCGTCAACAACAACGGCTTACCGGATGACTACTTCGGAACGAGTGAAGCGGACGGATGGATATGGCGCGGATACGGCTCCCCGGGCGACCTGTTGGGCGTAGGGTTTTATGGATTGGACCCCGACGGCTTGCCCGAACCGGTCTACATGTGGAATTCGCACGTCAACAGTGAAGATCCCTACGAAGTTCGCGAAGGTGTCGATCGGCTGTTCACCGCGAGCGAATTGGAGCGCGTGCTGCGCCCCTATGATTCCGATGTTTGGATGCTGCCTAACCGAATCATCAACAACGCCACAACAGCATTCACCAGCAACTACACGCGACAGCGTATTACCACGCACAGCTCCTACTATCCCGGTTTCGCCGACTACCCTGATTCCTTCCGCAGTAGCCCCTCCACGCTGCAAACCATCTTGCCGACAGAAATGCTGTTGGGCGAAAAGATGAATCTGAATCGTCCGCTGGGCAACGGGCTGGATGACGACAACGACCGTACTGTCGACGAACCTGAAGAAGCGGTTGCCGAGACCGCGGCATTTACCCAGGCGACCGCCCCCTCTGATTTCAGAGGCACGCCGCCAGTCTATACCAACAGCGCGGTTCATACGCTCGACAGCGCTCAAACCACGCGGCAGATTTACGCACGGCATCTGTACTGTTTGATTCGGGCTGCTTCGGGTGGCTCCTCAACCAGTAGCCGACGGATGGCACAGTGGGCCGTCAACGCCGTCGACTTCCGCGACCCTGACGGCATTAT
>Ga0180435_10003410_pt1 | contig 15922 bp, 15 predicted proteins | sample SS_ome_3_FD_132467 | JGI IMG/M metagenome (GOLD analysis project Ga0180435, IMG submission 132467) | Hypersaline lake sediment archaeal communities from the Salton Sea, California, USA - SS_3_S_1 metaG | ecosystem: Environmental > Aquatic > Non-marine Saline and Alkaline > Hypersaline >... | reverse complement strand
TCTGTTTGCCTTGAGCTATGCCAGGTATACGGGCAAGCCGGCGGTCATCGCTTGTGCGGATGAGACGCTGATCGAACAGCTCGTCAAAAAAGAAGGCGATATTTACAAAATTTCCGAGCATTTGGGCTTGACGATTGACGCAAGGCTCAGCAAATCGCATGATCAATATTTATGTTTGAAAAAACTGGAGAAAACGATGCAGCGATCTGATGATGAGAAATGGCTTGACCTCTACGAAAGTCTGCCGTCTTTCGTTCATGAATCGCAGGGCATGCAGTCTTTTTATCCGTACGGCGACCGCAAAGAGTATTCGTCTTTATCAAATGATGAATGGTCTGAAATCGGTTACGATTCTTTTCAAGACTGTCTCACGTGCGACATGAGGCACCGATGCGGACTTACACTCTCAAGAGACCATTATCGAAAATCAACCGATTTCATCATCTGTTCCCATGATTTCTATATGGAGCACGTTTGGACAGAAGAGGCGAGAAAACGGGAAGGCCAGCTTCCGCTTTTGCCGGAACACAGCGCTGTGGTTTTCGATGAAGGGCATCTGCTCGAGTTTGCGGCGCAAAAGGCGCTGACGTACAGGGTGAAGCAATCGACGCTCGAAATGTTTCTCGAGCGCCTGCTCGGCAATGACATCAGAGAAGAATTTGCAGAGCTTGTCGAAGAAGCGCTTCGCGCCAACGACGAATTTTTCGGTTTGCTTTCAGAAAACGCCGAAAAAGCAGAAGGCTCTGAGCGCATGCGCATCAAAGATCATGCCAATCTGAAAAAAGCGGCCGCCGAGCTGTATGATTTGCTTGAAAAGATCGGGGAGGCGCTCGTTTTTGAAGGCGAGCTGTACACGATCGACCAATACGCTTTAACCGTTGTTGAAGAGTATCTCGAACAGATGGCTTACTCCCTTTCGCTCTACAGGAAAAATGCGATCAGCTGGCTTGAGCAAAAAGAGCTTGAGTCAACATTCGTCGTCATGCCGAGAACCGTCTCCGAAGTTCTCGGAGAAAAAGTGTTCTCCAAGCAGATTCCATTTATTTTCTCATCGGCGACATTATCGGAAAACGGATCGTTCGATTATTTAGCGACAAGCCTTGGGATCCGCGACTACTTATCATTTACCGTTGATTCGCCGTACGACTATGAAGAGCAGATGAAAGTGTACATCCATCGAATTGAGGAAAAAGAAGCAAAAGAAAAAGCGGCAATCCGTGCAATCAAAGAATCCGGCGGGAAAACGCTGATTCTGTTTCCGTCTTTTGAGGAGCTTCTGTCCTTCAAGCGCCGGACTGCACAGGAATCATTTTCGTTTCCTGTTTACTTTGAGGGGGATGAAGAAATCAGTACAATTGTTGAAAAGTTTCAAACGGTTGAAGAATCCGTTTTGTGCTCTGTGCATCTATGGGAAGGGCTCGATATTCCCGGAGATCCGCTGCAACATGTCATCATCTGGTCGCTTCCTTTTCCGCCGCATGATCCTGTGTTTGAAGCGAAGCGGAGCGGTTTGGAAAACGCCTTTCGCGAAGTAGACCTTCCTTACATGCTGCTAAGGCTGCGCCAAGGCATCGGCCGTCTGATCAGATCAAACAGCGACCGCGGCACGATCAGCATTTTTGCGGGCGATGAACAAGAATGGAATGTGATAAAAGAAGTCGAATCTGTGCTTCCTGTTCAGCCGGTTTATGTATAAAGAAAAGCGGACATCCCGCTTTTCTTTTTTTGGCTGCATAAAAGTTGACTTTCGTAAATATTTCCATTAGTCTGATTACAATTCGCATCATATAAGGGAAGAGGAGGATGAATGATGTCGATCAATACATATGAAAAAGAGTTTTTAGAAACATTAAAGAAAATCAGCCGGTATGAGCAGGCGATTAACGTGATGTATTGGGATATGAGGACGGGCGCGCCGAGAAAAGGCGAAGAAAGCCGCGCCGAAGCGATCGGACAATTGTCGGCAGACGTCTTTCAAATGAGAACGTCCCCGCGGATGAAGGAGCTTTTGGATGCCCTTGCCGAGCAAAAACAGGATCTGCCTGCCGATACACAGAAAGCGGTTGAGGAAGCGAAAAAAGAATACGATTTAAACAGCAAGATTCCGGAAGAGGAGTTCAAAGAATATACGACGCTGACATCCAAAGCGGAATCCGTCTGGGAAAAAGCGAAAAAGGCGTCAGATTTTTCTCTCTTTGCTCCGTATTTAGAAAAAATCATCGACTATAAAAAATGGTTTATCTCGTACTGGGGATATGAAGGCCACCCCTATAACACCCTTCTGGACCAATACGAACCAGGCGTTACAGTTGAAAAGCTCGACGGCCTTTTTTCTGAATTGCGGGAGGCGATCGTTCCGCTTGTACAAAAGATTGCCGCCAGTGATCAAAAGCCTGATACGGGCTTTGTGCACGAACGTTTTCCAAAAGAGCGGCAGCGCGATGTATGCCACTTTTTCTTAAAAGAACTGGGCTATGATTTTGAGGCGGGGCGCCTGGATGAGACGGTTCATCCTTTCCAGGTGACGATCAGTCAAGGGGATGCCCGGGTGACCACAGCATATAATGAAAACGATTTTCGCTCGGCCGTTTTCGGAACGATTCATGAATGCGGCCATGCCATTTATGAACAGAACATTGATGAAGCGCTGGGCGGAACCAATTTAGCAGACGGCGCATCAATGGGGATACATGAATCCCAATCCCTTTTCTATGAGAACTTTATCGGCAGACATCAAGGTTTTTGGAAGCGGTATTTTGAGAAAATAAAAGAAGCAAGTCCTGACCAGTTTGCAGGCGTTACTGCCGAAGGGTTCTACAGGGCCGTTAATGAATCAAAGCCGTCGCTGATTCGGATTGAGGCTGATGAGCTGACATATCCGCTGCATATTATGATTCGCTACGAAATTGAAAAAGCGATTTTCAGCGGCGAAGTATCGGTCGGAGACCTTCCGAAACTATGGAATGACAAATATGAAGCATATCTGGGCATTACGCCTCCTGACGATGCTAAAGGAATTCTCCAGGATGTCCATTGGTCCGGCGGCGATTTCGGTTATTTCCCTTCATATGCGCTCGGATATATGTATGCGGCTCAACTGAAATCAAGCATGCTGAAAGATTTTCCGGAGTTTGACCGCATGATTGAAAACGGCGAATTTGAACCGATCAGAAAGTGGCTGACAGAGCACGTTCACATCCACGGCAAAAGAAAAAAACCGTTGGACATCATCAAGTCTGCGACAGGCGAAGAATTAAACGTCCGTCATTTAATCCGCTACCTGAAAGAAAAATATACAACACTCTATTTGTAAAAAAGAAATCCCTCCCGTGAGCCCGGGAGGGATTTTTGGATCAGAATTTTCTGTTAAATACGAACATTAAACTGAAAAAAATGTGTGCAGGTTCGTCTTTTTTTGTTTTATCCCTTTTCAACCGGATCGAAAGTTGATATAATTTGATACATTATATCACTCATATAATCGCGTGGATATGGCACGCAAGTTTCTACCGGACACCGTAAATGTCCGACTATGAGTGGGCGCTAAGAAAACGAACGTCATTTAGTGAAACAGACGGAATTCGTCTTTTTAAGCATTGCCCGCTCGCATTCAAAATCCGAGCGGACAATGCTTTTTTTTATGAAGGGCAATTGATGAACGGAGGGGTTTAATGGAAAAGCTAAAACGAAAAATTGCAGAGCATGGCACGGTGTTGTCTGACGAAGTGCTGAAAGTTGATTCATTTTTAAATCATCAAATCGATCCGGAATTAATGCTTGCTGTGGGCGAAGAGTTTGCCTCGCTTTTCCGGGAGGAAGGCGTCACGAAGATTGTGACGATCGAATCCTCAGGCATCGCACCTGCCGTGATGGCAGGCTTGAAGCTGGGCGTGCCGGTAGTATTTGCAAGAAAGCGTCAATCGCTTACCTTAACGGAAAATCTGTTGACGGCTTCTGTCTATTCATTTACAAAAAAAACGGAAAGTACGATTGCCGTATCAGCCAGCCATCTTTCAAAGGATGACAAAGTTCTGATCATCGACGATTTTTTGGCAAACGGACAAGCGGCGAAAGGGCTTGTTTCCATCATTGAACAGGCCGGCGCAAAGGTGTGCGGAATCGGGATTGTCATCGAAAAATCATTCCAGACGGGCAGGGAGGAGCTTGACAATCTTGGAATCAGAGTCGAATCCCTTGCGCGTATTGCATCCCTTGCCGATGGAAAAGTTACCTTTTTACAGGAGGTTGGGTCATGAAACTTACGGCCGGTAAAACCGTTTCATTAAGCATTCAGCACGTCCTGGCCATGTATGCAGGAGCCGTTGTCGTGCCGCTGATCGTCGGCGGCGCTCTCGGCTTGACGCCGGCTGAACTGACATACCTTGTGTCTGCCGACATTTTGATGTGCGGTGTGGCGACACTGCTGCAAGTTTGGAAAAACCGCTTTTTCGGAATCGGTTTGCCTGTTGTATTGGGGTGTACGTTCACAGCCGTTTCACCGATGATTGCGATCGCTTCGAAATACGGTATTCCAGCGATCTATGGAAGCATCATAGCAGGCGGTGTGATTGTCGTTATCGTTTCTTTTTTCTTCGGAAAGCTTGTTAAGTTTTTCCCTCCCGTGGTCACAGGATCGGTCGTCACGGTGATCGGTATCACCTTGATTCCCGTTGCGATGAACAACATGGCCGGCGGTGAAGGCAGCAGCGATTTCGGTGAGCTGTCCAATCTTGCTTTATCTTTTTCCGTTTTACTGGTCATCGTCCTTTTATATCGTTTTACAACAGGATTTATCAAATCCATTTCCATTTTAATCGGTTTAATTGCAGGAACAGCCGGCGCCGCTCTGATAGGAAAAGTTGATTTTACAGAAGTGGCAAACGCAGGCTGGGTGCAGATGATCCATCCGTTTTACTTCGGCACTCCCGTTTTTGAGATCACACCGATCTTGACGATGTCTCTCGTCCTGATCGTCAGCCTTGTCGAGTCTACAGGCGTCTACTTTGCATTGGGTGATTTGACGGACCGCCGGCTGACAGAAAAAGATTTGGCAAAAGGTTACCGTGCCGAAGGGATTGCCGTGCTGCTGGGCGGGGTTTTCAACGCCTTCCCTTATACGGCCTACTCGCAAAACGTCGGTCTCGTCCAGCTGACAGGAGTTAAGAAAAACAGCGTAATCGCGCTCGCTGGAGCTTTTCTAATTCTGTTGGGGCTGTTTCCGAAAGCCGCTGCTTTAACGACGATCATTCCTAAACCTGTGCTCGGCGGCGCTATGGTCGCGATGTTCGGCATGGTGATCGCCTACGGGATCAAAATGCTGAGCCGGGTTGATTTCGGAAAGCAGGAGAACTTATTGATCGTAGCGTGTTCCATCGGAATCGGCCTAGGCGTGACGGTTGTACCGCAAATGTTTCAAAACCTTCCTGATGCCGTCAAGCTTTTGACAGAGAACGGAATTGTCGCGGGAAGCTTTACAGCCATTCTCTTGAATGCGATCTTTCATATCCATCCGTTTTCTCGTCATGCTGAACAGCCTGAAGCAGTTTCAACTGAAAAATCAGCCGTTTAAAACCTCACAGATTGTGAGGTTTTTTTGCATTGCGGATAAGCCATACTACCGGTATGAAGAGGAGGCGTAACGAATGGAAACTGTGAATGAGCTTGTCGAACGAATCAGCACGAAAGACGGCGGTGAAGCTGTCATCCGTCCCGTCAAAATGGCGGATGCCCCCGACATCATTGAAGCAGTAAAAGATGTGATTCAAACCGGTGTGTACATCCAAAAAGAACGGCCGCGCACACTTGAGGAAGAGCGGGCATTCATCAGCGATATGATGGAAAAGGATAACATGTATGTCGCGGTTGAAATCGATGGTGCGGTGTACGGAATTGCCCGGGTCATTCGCGGCGACCTCAAAATGAAGCGGCACACGGGGCTGTTCAGAACATGGCTTCACAGCAAAGCGCAAGGGCTTGGGATCGGCAGGGAAATCATGTCTTACACCCTCAACTGGTGCAGGCTGCATCGTCTGCATAAGCTCTGCCTGACCGTATTTTCCGCAAATAAAGCAGCGCTGTCGCTCTATGAGAAAAGCGGCTTTATCATTGAAGGGGTTCAAAAGGAGCAGGTTTTTGCGGACGGGAAATATGAAGATGAAGTGCTGATGGCCTATTTTTTCGAGAGGTCCACATAAGGCCGGGCGATTCGGGAGACGCTGTAAATAGAGGTGGTGTTATGGCCTATGTCATTTCGGCGGGGACAAGCCTTCCCCGCTGCCATGTCGACCAGAAGGAAGCGGCCGTTTTTGCGAGGGAGATGTTCCAAGATTCATTTAAAGACATTGACCGGCTGCTGTCAGCTTTCCAAAATGGAGAAATCGCTTCAAGACAATTTGTCATGCCTTTGGATTGGTATAAAGAATCCAGGAGCTTCAAGGAAAAAAATCAGGCGTACATTGAAATGGCTGTCAGACACAGTGCAGAAGCCGTTTCGAATTGCCTGTCAGACGAACGGTTTTTGAAAAAAGAAATCCCTTTCGAAAAAATTGAAGCGATTTTTTTTATATCTTCTACAGGCATCTCGACTCCCGGCATTGAAGCGAAGCTCATGAACATTCTGCCTTTTTCAAAACAGACGAAGCGGATTCCGATTTGGGGGCTCGGCTGTGCAGGAGGAGCTTCAGGTATAGCACGGGCATTCGAATACTGCAAAGCGTTTCCAAAAGCCCATGTCCTTGTGATTGCGGCGGAGCTGTGCAGCTTAACGTTTCAAAAGGATGATCAATCGAAAAGCAACCTTATCGGCACATCTTTATTTGGCGATGGAATCGCCGCGCTCTTAATGTGCGGCAAGGAAGCGGATTTCTCATCAGCCAGATTGGAGGTTCTTCCGGAAGTAGTGAGCTCACAATCAGCCACCTTGGAAGATTCGGAAGATGTCATGGGCTGGGAAATCAATGACAACGGTTTCCGTGTCGTTTTTTCCAGGGACATTCCGACATTAATCAAAACACATTTAAAGAACGATGTCGAAGCATTTCTCAATAGGGAACAACTCGCTTTGGAGAACATTCAAGTATTTCTTGCCCATCCTGGCGGAAAAAAAGTTCTCGACGCTTATATGGCAAGCCTCGGCTTTTCCGAAGCGCACATCGACTGTTCACGAAAAATTTTGGCCAGGCACGGCAATATGTCATCAGCCACTGTGATGCATGTTTTAAAAGAATATTGCCTGCATGGCAGTCCCATACCGGGAAAATACGGTCTCTTAGGGGCGCTCGGCCCGGGCTTTTCATCGGAGCTGCTGCTTTTGAAATGGACAAAAAGAGAGTGACTGACACATGTTTTGGACAATTTTAAGCATTTTTGCCGCCCAGCGCCTGCTTGAGCTGGCAGTCGCGAAGTTCAATGAAAAAAACGCTCTGAAAGAGGGAGCGGTCGAATACGGGAGACGTCATTACCCTTATATCGTCGCGATGCATGTTTTGTTTTTCATATGTTTGATTTGGGAAACGATCGTTTTTCAACGCGGACCTCTTCCGATGGCGCTTGTCGTATTAACAGGCCTCATCTTCACTCAGGCCCTCCGGTATTGGGCGCTCTTTTCTCTGGGGAGATGCTGGAACACGAAAATCCTTGTCATCCCTGGAACGAACCTTGTCCGAAAGGGACCTTATCAATGGTTCAAACACCCGAACTATGTGGCGGTGGCTCTTGAATTTCTGCTTTTGCCCCTGCTTTTCCAGGCATACGCCACCGCACTTTTATTTACGGTGCTCAACGCTGCTGTCATGTACATCCGCATCCGCACGGAAGAACAGGCATTAGAAAAATTACACCATTGAAAATGATTATCATTTGATTTATAATGATGATAAACATTCTCATTATAGGATGGTGAGTCGCATATGACGATGTTTTTTTTGCTGGCGGCGGTCAGTACATACAGTTTATTGATTGGTTATGTCTTAAAAGGTATCGCAGGAGCGAATCCGCAAAAATAAATAAATACACGTGCTGAAGCTGCCGAAACAGGCAGCTTTTTCTCGTTTTTTCTTTCAGATTGTGAAGAAAAATACAGTAAGGTTGTGTAAAATGGGAGAAAGGGCTAAGATGGCAAACAACAACGCAAAAAGGGGTAGGAAACATGGCACAAATAAACACGAAAGACGACCTGTTGAAAAGAGCCGGAGCGGTTTTCGGGGAGCTCAGGAAGAACGGGGATGACAAGCGGTCTGCGCAGCTTGCGGGAATCATCCGAAAATGGCTGAGAAAAGAAGTGTATATTGCGTTAACCGGACATTATTCAGCAGGAAAATCATCGCTATTGAACGCGCTGCTTCAGGAAGACGTCCTGCCGACAAGTCCGATACCGACGAGCGCCAATCTTGTGCTGGTCCGCCGGGGGGAAATGAAAACAACACTCCATACGATCGATGGAAGATACGCCCGGATGGATGGCTCTTATGATAAAGAAAAAGTGCAGGCGTACTGCAGGGACGGCAGCCAGATTGAAATGGTGGAAATCGAGGGGCCATTTTCAGGAATCGCGCCTCAGGCCGTCTTAATTGACACGCCCGGAATTGATTCGACGGACGATGCCCATTTTTTATCGGCGTCTTCGATACTTCACCAGGCGGATGCCTTGTTTTATGTCGTGCATTATAATCATGTCCATTCCGAAGAAAATGTGAAATTTCTTCGATCAATAAAAGATCAGATACCCAATATTTTTTTCATCGTGAACCAGATTGACCGTCATGACGAAGCAGAAACAGGCTTCCATGCCTATAAAAAGCAAGTGCTTGATATGCTGCAGAAAGAAGGGATCGATGAAGATCATCTCTTTTTTACATCGGTCACCGAAGCCGGTCATCCACTGAACGAATTCACCCGGCTTCGCGCTGTGCTGGAAAGGTTGCAGCATCAATCCGAACAGCAGCTAAAGGCATATACGGAGCAAAAAATCAGCAGCCTGATTCATGAACATATCAAAATGCTGATCAGTGACGAAGACATGGCTCTGTCTGAAGAAACCGCTTCCTTAAGAGAAAAAGTCGAGTCTGTAAAAGCACGGCTTGCCGATTTGATAGAACAGGAAAAACGGGCGGAGGAACAAATCAAAAAAGACATTCATACAATTGCCCAAAACGCAAACTTAACGCCGTTTGAGATGAGAGAACTGGCCAAATCGTATTTGGAATCTATCGAAAAAGGCTTTAAAAAAGGCTTTCTTTTCAGCAAGGCCAAAACGCTTGAAGAAAAACAAAAACGAAAAGAAGTGTTTCTTGCCGACGTTCAAAAAAGGGTTCAAGCCGAAATCGACTGGCATGCCATTGAAGCAATCAAGGCTTTCATGAACCGCTTTAACGTCCAGAGTGATGAACTGCTTCGGGACGTTCTTCAATTTCGGACAGAGGTAGATGAAAATGAACTGCTTCGTTCCCAGAAAAAAGGGGCTGAGCTTACACCGGAATACGTGCTGAACTATACGAAAGAACTGGCTGAAAACATCAGAAGAAAGGCAAAAAGACAAGCGCAGCCGCTTATCGATCAGCTCAAAACATTCATCAAAGAAAGAAGCGGCCTGCAGGCGGAAGCGATGAAAGTCGAATATGAAGCGGAACAGGCGAAGCTCGCCGAGCTCGAAAGCCGGTTGATCGAACAGCAGAAGTCATATGAAAAAGCAAACCGTCTCTGGGATCAATGGGAACACGGCGATCAGAGCGAGCTGCCAGTGAATTGGTATGCCGAAGAAAAAAAGCCCCTTGAAAAACCGCTTGATGCCCGACGAGCGGAACCGGTCCGTGTGCAAGGGGAAAACAGCAGCCGTAAAGACGATGTGCTCCATCCGAAAAAGGGCGTTTCTGAGTACATTGAGCACTTTTTCGACTTGGCCCGGTTTTTGGCGGATATTCCTGCTTTGGAAAAGCAGCGAAAAGCATTCTTGGACAAAACGGAACGCCTTCATACAAAGCAGTTTACCCTGGCGCTCTTCGGCGCATTCAGTTCCGGCAAATCGTCTTTTGCAAATGCGCTCTGCGGGCGGAAAGTGCTGCCGTCATCTCCGACGCCGACAACGGCAACGATTAATAAAATAACAAAACCGTCGGGAACCAAAAGGAACGGGACGGCTGAAGTCGTTTTTAAAACGGAAGAGGAAATCAGAGCGGAACTGGATCAGCTATTGGAGGGGAAAATGGCTGCGGCAAAAGGCTCCGCTTTTGGCGAAAAACTTGGAAATCTTTTGAAAAAAGGAGACCTGGATGATGATGAACGGCTGCTGATCAAGAACTTCCTCAAAGCTTATGAGCGTTATGGTTCATATATCAACGATCGGGAAATCCTGACGATTTCCGCTGAAGATCTGCATCCGTATGTCGCTGAAGAACAAACGGCCTGCGCCGTCCGTGAAGTCACCGTTTATTTGAGCACACCGGTCACGGAGAAAGGAATTACGATCGTCGATACACCGGGTGCCAGCAGCATGAATAAGCGGCATACTGAGCTTGCGTTTCAATACATGAAAGATGCCGATGCTCTGCTTTACTTAACATACTACCAGCATGCATTTTCCAAAGCGGACCGGTCGTTTTTGCGCAAGCTCGGACTCATTAAAGACGCTTTCAGCATGGATAAAATGTTTTTTATTTTAAATGCGGCAGACCTCGCGGAAAACCCGGCCGAATTACAGACGGTTGAAGACTATGTTAGGGGAGAGCTCTTGAAAGAAGGCATTCATAACCCGCATCTGTATCACGTATCGAGCAAACAGGAGCTCAGCAAAAAAGCTTCGCCGAATAACGATTTCAGCAGATTAAAGCGGGAGCTCGACGATTTTATCGAAAATGGTCTAGCCAGAACAGCTGTCGAAGAGCTGCTTGATGAAGGCAAAAAACTGTGTGAAACCGTCTTTCAGCTCCGCCGTTCATTGCACCGTTCCGCTGAAGAAAAGGAAGCGGAGCAAAAGCGGATCGCCAAAGCTTATCAAGCGGCTTTAGCTGTCATTGAAGAAGCAGAAAAGGGATCATCAATCCTTCAAATGACCGAAAAGGATGTGGAAGAGCAATTTTACCACATGAGGCAGCGCCTGGCCTTTTATGCACACGATTTATTTAAAGCTGCAATCCATCCAGGGCTTCAGAACGGAGATTGGCGCGCCAATCTGCAAACCGCTTTGAAAAGCTGCTTAAAGGAGTATGAATTCGAATTTTTGCAGGAACTAAAAGCGCTTGATATCAGAATGGAAAACATCATGCTCAAGTATGCCGGCGAACAGTGGGCAAATGCCGTAAAAGAGCGGCTTGCCGATAATCCTTATTTTGCGGTTCATATCACAGCTGACCGCCCTGAGACCGGCAGCTGGGAAACAGCTGCAGCGTCAGCGGATGAAGGGGAATTTGCAGATGAACTGAAAATGTTCAAAACGCCTAAAGCGTTTTTTCAGCAAAATGGCAAAGCCCGGCTTGTCGAGGCGTTTACTGCAAAGCTTTCGGCTATCACGGACGAATGGATTCAACGTGAAAAGCGGACATGTTTAAAGCGCTGCAAAACGAGCGCCGGACAATTACAGAAAGCGGCTGTTCTGTCCGCAAAAGCTCAACTCGAAGAACAAAAAGAAGCGTACTTTCATGAGCCGTTGGAAAGCGCAGAGCGTGAAAACATTGAAAAAGCGCATAACTTGGCAGGCGAATGGCTCCGCTCAAGTTGAATTAGATTGATATTGGTATGGATATCTGGCCGGCAGACATGATAGACTGAATAAAAAAAGAAGGGAATTAGATGATGACAAACGTTCATGAAGCCATTACAGCACATTCCAAAAAACAGCACCAGCACATCAAGCAGTTCGTGCGTCTCGAACAGGAGAGGGAAAAAGCGATCGATGAAGCGGTTGATAAGTGCCGGCGAAATGAAGCATTTTCAACCGGCCTTATCAACCAAATTACCATGCAAATGAACGAATTGGCCAAAAAAGGCATCGTTCCCACGAGACGGCTCGTCTCGAAAGAAATGGTCGCCGAATACGTCAGCCGAAAATATCCGCAGGCCTAGCTGGTGAATCCTTCCGCGTGTGGCGTCATGTTTTTTTGCAAAACATAAATCATGTCACGCCCGCTGGAGGTGAAGTGTAATGGGAAGAACAAAGCTTGGCAACGCGAATGCACAGCGAAACAACAACGCTAAAAAGAAGAACGGCTTTAATACTGAATTTGCGACTGAATCCTATTCGCAAATGGAAGCCGCCAAATTAATTTCTAGCAAAAAACAGCACCAAAAATAGAAACAGCGTCGATTGACGCTGTTTTCATCATTTTTGCTCCTGTGGTACAATAAGTGCATTGTATGATGAAAGGAAGTTTCCATAATGAACAAGAAGCTGCTGCTTGTAGACGGGATGGCTTTATTATTCCGGTCTTTTTTTGCGACTGCGGTGCACCGCAATTTTATGCTGAATGACAAAGGGGTGCCGACAAACGGGGTTCACGGCTTTTTAAAGCATCTGTTAACCGCGGTGTCTGCGTTTGAACCGAGTCATGTCGTCTGCTGCTGGGACATGGGAAGCAAAACGTATCGCAACGATTTATTTAAGGACTATAAAGCGAATCGCGGCGAGCCGCCTCTAGAATTGATACCGCAATTTGACATGGCAAAGGAAGCGGCGGAAGAGCTCGGGATTTTAAATATCGGCATTGCGGGCTATGAAGCCGATGACTGCATCGGCACGCTGTCAGCGATGTTCAGCGAAGAAGCGGAGATCACGATCGTCACCGGTGATAAAGATTTGCTTCAGCTTTTAACAGTCAATGTTAAAGTCGCCCTGCTACAAAAGGGAATCGGCAATTATAAAGTATACACGGAAGAATCATTCAGTGAAGAGACCGGTGTCGAGCCGAAGGCTTTGATTGACATCAAAGCGCTGATGGGTGATACAAGCGATAACTACCCGGGTGTAAAAGGCATCGGCGAAAAGACGGCCTACAAACTGATTAAGGAATATTCGACTGTTGACCGGCTGCTGGAAAACATCGGACAGCTGACAAAGGGTCAGCAGACGAAAATAACCGAATGTCTTGAAGACCTGAAGCTGTCCAGAATCCTTGCAGAAATCAAATGCGATGTACCGCTTTCCTGCTCATTGGACGACGCAGACTTCACCTTGATGCATGACAGGGCGAAAGCGATGCTGAGACTTCATCAAATACGGGGAATCGAACCGCTGCTGGTGAAATTCGAAAAAAGAGAGATCGGATAACCGATCTCTCTAATGTTTTGTATTGCTTTTTTTCGCCAGGTTTTCAAGCTCGGTTTTTGGGTCTGTATGCCGGTTATCCCGGTTTAATACAATATCTCCCTGGGGCGTGACACCGCCTGTCAGGCGGCCTCTTCCTGCTGAATGCTGTTTTTCCACATGAACCACCTCACTCGTTATGATGTGCAGCGGGAATGGATTTTACTCGGGGTGATTCAGCAATATCGCCTTTTTCGCAAGCTTGTCAGCCGCCTGGTTAGACTTCGAAGGAATCCACTTGATAAAAAATAAATCAAAATCGTTTTTTAAGCGGATGATTTCATCCAGATAAGGCTTAAATGCCTGATTTTTGACAAACTCCAAATCCGCCGTGCGCTCGACGATCTGCGAATCGGTCCGAAACGAAACGATCCGGTAGTTTCGTTCGGCGCACAGCTTCATTCCTTCGATCAGCGCCTTGAATTCCGCTTCATGATTGCTCAGTAAGCCGGCGGGAAGGGAGAAGGACTCGGTCTTCTGACCGTCTTTGATGAAAATGCCAAGTCCGGACGGTCCGGGATCACCCGCGCTTGCTCCGTCGATATAGACCTCAATCGGCATTGTTTCCGCTCCTTTCATCCAAAGGGGTGATTCTTTTAGCGGCATAAGCGTACGGCGCTGCGAAAACGGCGACAACGAATTTCAAGACATATGTCGTGATGAAAATCTGAATCCAGACATTCAGCGGATAAGCGCCCATAAATGCGACGCTTGTAAAAATCAATGTATCGAGCAGCTGGCTTAGGGCTGTGCTGCCGCTGTTGCGAAGCCACAGTGCCCGATCGGAAGGAAATAACCTTCTGATTCCCGAATATACATAAACATCAAGCGTTTGGCTGATGATATAGGCGAGCAGGCTGCCGAGCGCCACACGGGGCAAGAAGCCGAATATCGTCTCCAGCGCAGGCTGTGCAATGTCTTCCGGATGCGGCTTGAACAGAAGCGCTCCCTGCATGACGAGCGTCAAAGCAATCAGAATGAAAAAACCGATTGAAACGGCTTTTTTCGCTTCTTCCTTTCCGTATCTTTCATTGATGACGTCGGTCGCAAAAAATACGCTTCCGTACAGGATGTTGCCGAGTGTCGCGGTCAACCCGAACAGCTCGACCGTTTTGACCACCTCTATATTGGCGGCGGCTGTCGCAAAACCGATCCAGACAAATAAACCGGTTTTGCCAAATCGTTTAAAAAAGAAGAGAACAATGATAAAATTAATGATCGCAAAACTAATCCATAATAATTCGTTAAACAAGAACGGGTACTTCCTTTCTGAATAAACTGTTTTGATTATAGCATAACAAGCCATAATTTGAATAAAGGTGATTTTGTGAAACTGAGAGCAGGTATGAAAATCAAGATTAAAGGGTCTTCACCCATTCCTTTTACAGCTGATGAATGGATCGAGATGAAAGAGGCAGTGGCGGCCGGGCGTCAGCTTTCTCAAAGTCCGTATGTCACTGAACTTGAGTTTGAAGATGAGAAGGGCAGCTTTTGGACTCTGAAAGAGCTGGAAAAGCTGAAAGAAGAACTTGCGGCTGAACCGGATGAGATCACCGTCTATTTTGACGGCAGCTATGATAAAGAAAGTCAGCTCGCTGGTTTAGGCATTGTGATATATTACTCCCTCGGCGGGGACCGGTACCGATTGAGAAAGAACAAGAGCTTTCGGCTGACAACGAATAACGAGGCGGAATATGCGGCTCTCTCCGAAGCCGTTAAAGAGCTTAGAGACCTTGGGGCAAGCAGGAACTCCATCGTCATTAAAGGGGATTCGCTCGTCGTGCTGAACCAGCTTGAAGGTAACTGGCCATGCTATGACCCCGTTCATTCGAAATGGCTGGACAGAATCGAGAGCCAGCTTCAAAAATTAAAGCTAACGCCCACCTATATTCAAATCAGCCGCAAAGACAACAAGGAAGCGGATCAGCTCGCAAAAAAAATGCTTGAGCATACCATTGTGGAAAGCCAAATCAAACTAGATGAATAACGGAGATGAACGTTTTGGATAAGAAAGAGATCTTTAAGGAACTCACACATTTGCAGGACACCTACTGTGAAGGGTGCTTCATTAAAAAACACTTCAGAAAAGAATACGGAAAAACGTATGCCCACGCATTTTGCATTTCAAAATGCACGGTCGGAGAAAAGCTCCGAACCTATGGAGACGTGCTGACAAACAAAAATTGATCCCCCCAATAAACCATCATCCTTGGGCCGCGCTAAAAAAACCGCTGAACGCGGTTTTTTTAATGCTGTGATTCGTCAAGCTGGTGCTGGCAATCATTTAAGATGTTGAGCTGTTCGTTTAAGAAGTCTTCATCCAGTGCGGATAGTTCCTCAGCCTGTGACAGCTGTCTGGCGTCTTCGATGGATTGATACGCCGATTTCAGCAAAGTGGAGCTCTTTTGCCTCGTCGCCATTCCCGTCGTCTTTTGGGCGGTTTCTACGGCTATTTCAAGCTGCTTGCGCTGATTAAATCCCGTTACAAGATCATCGCGATGTTCTGAGTTCATGATCATACACCTCCGACAAGTATTTTTTCTAAAAAAGGCATTTTTATGTGTGAAATAGAAAAAATAAAGTAAAATTAATCCGATATAACTATTGAACCTAAAAAATATAAGTCTTTAT
>Ga0180435_10003409_pt1 | contig 15927 bp, 13 predicted proteins | sample SS_ome_3_FD_132467 | JGI IMG/M metagenome (GOLD analysis project Ga0180435, IMG submission 132467) | Hypersaline lake sediment archaeal communities from the Salton Sea, California, USA - SS_3_S_1 metaG | ecosystem: Environmental > Aquatic > Non-marine Saline and Alkaline > Hypersaline >... | reverse complement strand
TCGGCGCCTTGTTATGTTCTCGTATGCCGTCGATCGTAGCACAGGCCTCGCGCGGCAGCAGCGGATCGATAATCAGTATCTCGACCGGCCCGCTTTCATCCAAGGTTTCGATCGCCTCTTGCAGGTCGTCGGCGAGCAACACCTGTGCATTCCAGCCCTTGAGCAACTGGCTGACCTGCAACTGCGTTTTGACATCGCCATCCATCAGCAGCACACGCTGGCCACGCAGATCCAACGGCACCTCCTGTTCCGACTGCTGCCTTTCTTCGGCTTCCCTTTGCGGTGTCGCCGCCACCTGCATCGCCCGCGGTGCCTCATCGCTGCAGCTGAGCGGCAGCAACAGGCTGAACGCGGAGCCGACGCCCTGCTCGCTGTGCAGGGTGATCTCGCCACCCATCAGGTGTGCCAACTGGCGGCTAATGGTCAGCCCCAAGCCGGTACCGCCATAGCGCCGGCTGGTCGAACCATCGGCCTGCTGGAAGGCCTCGAAGACCTGGGCCTGTTTCTCCCGCGGAATACCGATGCCGGTGTCCTGCACCGCCAGTTCCACGGCGTAGGGCTCCTCTGCCGGCAGGGCCACCAGGCGAACGTGCCCCTGCTGCGTGAACTTGAGCGCGTTCGAGACAAAGTTCTTCAGCACCTGGCGGATCTTGTCCGGGTCGCTCTTCAGGTGGCGCGGCACGCCTTTCTCGAATTCCACCCGGAACTCCAGGCGCTTCTGGTCGAACTGCGGCTGCAACAGCTGGCGGATGTCTTCGAGCAGTTCCTCGAGATCGATATCCTCGCAGTGCACATCGAACTGGCGCGCCTCGATCTTGGACAGGTCGAGGATGTTGTCGATCAGCCCCTTGAGGTCGTTGCCTGCCTTGTGGATCACCTGCGCCTGTTCCCGTTGCTCGCCCTTCAGGTCGCTGGCGGCCAACAGCTTGGACAGCAACAGGATGGAATTGAGCGGGGTGCGCAGCTCGTGACTCACGTTGGCCAGGAACTCCGACTTGTAGCGGTTGCTTTCCTCCAGTTCACGGGTGTGCGCGCGCAGGTCCCGCGTCTGCGCCGCATGCCGCCTGGAGAGCTTGCTCAGGTCAGCCGAGAGCTGGCGCAGCTCGCGCGTGTCATGCCAGGCGAAGGTGACCGATTCCTCGGTATCCAGGGTCTGCTGGATGCCGCTGATCAGTTCACTGCTGATGGTCTCGGCGCGCTTCGCCAGCAGGCGTGCGGAAAACAACAGCAGCACCACCAGGCCGAATACGATGGCCAGCACCCTTTCCACCATTTCCGAACGGAAGGCGCGCAGCGGCGTCGTGTCCACTTCGCGCCCCACCCACAGCGGTACCCCCGACTCGGTGAGAAACATCGGTACCCAGATGACGCGCCGGTCGTCACGCTCCCACAGGGCGATGCGACGCTCGCCAAACAGGGCCTGCAGCCCGGGGAAGTCCTGGAAAGCGCTGCTCGGGTGCTGCGGCAGGTCCGGCAACTGCAGGAAACTTCCGTCATCCAGCACCCACAGGGTATTGCTGTCCCGTCGCACCAGGCCACCGATGTCGATGGTCATCACCACTGCACCGCCATGCTCCTCGTTGATCCTGATCGGCGCCATCATCTGCAGGGTCAGGGTCTGCCGCGGATCCGTGGCCTCGAGGTCGACCCGAATGGCGCTGTAGGTAACGTCCTTGAAGACCCCCTTCTGCACGGCCTCACGCAACTGCTCACGCAATGGCGGCAGCGACTCGGGAGGGGCGAACCAGCTGTCGGTCTGGCTGTCGCGGACCAACCAGAAGCGGTCCTCGCCGAGACTGTCGAGAAAGCGGATCTCGGTGATATCGCGCTCATCACGCAGGATACGGTTGATCCATTCGGTGTATCTTGCGCGTTCGAGTTCGACCCGCGTCTGGCTCTCGGTCTGCTCCAGGCTGAGCAAAGACGGTTCCGGCAGGCGTGCCAGCAGGCGCACACTGGCATTGCGGCTCGCCAGGTGTTGATCGAGGTCGCTGAAGTCGGCCCGCAGGTTCTGCAGGAAGGCCTGGCGGTAAAAGGAATCCACCCGGTCGAGCACCAATGGCAGATTGATCACCACCGCCATCAACAGGGGCACCAGGGCGAAGATGAACAGGAACAGCAGGATGCGTGTACGCAAGGACATGGGGCAACATTAAGCAATGTCCGGAGAAACGCAACTCCCCATCCTGCTTGCCGACACCGACCTGGTGGCCATCCACAAGCCACCCGGGATGCTGGTGCATCGCAGCCGCATCTCGCGCGACACGGTATTCGTACTGCAGACCCTGCGGGATCAGCTTGGCCAGCGCGTCTACCCGGTGCACCGGTTGGATCGCGCCACGTCCGGGGTGCTGTTGTTCGGCCTCTCGCCGCAGGCCGCGCAGCAGTTGGTGCGGCAGTTCGAGCAGCGCACGGTAGACAAGGAATACCGCGCGCTGGCGCGCGGCTGGGTGGACGAGCAAGGGGTTATCGATCACCCCGTGGCGGACGAGGAGGGCAATAATGTCCCGCAGGAGGCAATCACCGCCTACCGCTGCCTGCAGCGCGGCGAACTGCCGTTCGCGGTCGATCGCTATCCCACCTCGCGCTATTCACTGGTGAGCGTGTCCCCGCGTACCGGGCGGCGCCAGCAGATCCGGCGCCACTTCAAGCATATCTCCCACCACCTGGTCGGCGACACCACACATGGCAACGGCAGGCACAACCGCTTCTTCCGCGAACAGTTCGGCATCCACCGGCTGATGCTCACTGCGCAGCGCCTGTGTTTCGACCATCCGCGCAGCGGGCAGCGGTTGTGCGTGGAGGCGCAGGAGGAACTGGAATGGCAGCGCCTGTACGCGATATTCGGCTGGCCGCAGTCAAACAGGTAAACGTCCGGCGATCGCCGGACGCCCCGCGCTGGATCAGAGGGCTTTAACCAGTTCCAGCACCTGCCCGGCATGTCCCTTCGGCGTCACCCCGTACAACGCGTGGCGGATGCTGCCACCGGCATCCACGATGAAAGTTGAACGCACGATCCCCATTTTCTTTTCGCCATTTTTCTCACGCTCCTGCCACACGCCGTAGGCCTCGCACAACTGGCCTTCCACGTCCGCGAGCAGGCGTACGCTCAACCCGTACTTGTCGCGAAACTTGCCATGGCTGACACAGTTGTCCTTGCTCACCCCGATCACCTCGGTGTTGGCCTCGGCAAACTCGTCCACCAGGTCGGTGAAGTCCTGCGCCTCCAGGGTGCAGCCGGGGGTATCGTCCTTGGGATAAAAGTACAGGACATAGTTCTTGCCCTCGTACTCGGACGACCTGACCATGTTCATATCGGAATCCGGCAGTTCAAACTCCGGCGCCTTGTCACCAGCAGCCAACATACGTGCTTCCTCTCACTCAGGGATTGTTTGGCCCAATTTAGGCACCGCCAAGGGGCCCGGTCAACCATTGTGCAACAGGTTTTTTACCGCCGCGCGCAGCGCCTGCTGTTGCGCCTGTCGGCCGTCGATGCCGGTACGTTGCAGGATCTCCCCGCAAGACCGGTTCTGCAGCACCGCGGCCAGCAGGAGCTCGCGCTGATGCGCCTGCAGGCCCGGCGCGCCGGCAGCAAACTCGTGGCACAGCAGGCGCCACAAGGCCGGCTGGGCATCCGCAAAACCACGGTGCGCCAGGGCAAAGGCGCGGATGTCGGCGCGATCCTGCGCATCCAGGGCCAGGTCATCACAGTCACGCCCCTGCAGCAGCGGCAGCGCGAGCGCCGCCGGCAGTTGGCGGAAACTGGCCGCCAGGCGCCAGGGGAACTGCGCCTGGAAGCGCGCCTGTGCGCGCGCCTGCAACTCACGCCCGGCCGCCGAGAGGCCCGCCAGCATCTGCACCGAGTGCATGCCGCTACTGGCATCGCGGCGCTCCCCCAGGCGCGCCACCGCGAAACCGGCCGCTTGCCAGAACGGCAACAGGCGCTCGTCCAGCGCGAAGGCGCTGCCGAGCAGGTCGAGCCCTGCGGACAGGGCCTGCTCGCGGGCCTGCCGCAACAGGGCGCTGCCGATCCCACGCCGCCGCAGTTCCGTACGTACCGCGATGCGCATCACCCGCCACAGGCGCAGGCGCGGTGCCTCGCACAGGCCGGCATGCTGGGCCAGCGACTGCAACAGCATGTGACCGCGCGGCCGACGCTCGCCACGACACACCGCCTGTGCCAGGGACTGATCGAATCCGCCTTCGGTTACCAGCAGCAGGGCCCCCACCGGCACCCCGCTGCGCAGCGCCACCTGGACGTGTAGCCCGGGGGCATCCAGCAGCTGCTGCAGGTCGGAGGGCCGGGTCTGGTAATGCGCCGCGACCAACAGGGCGAACAGCTGCTGCAGGAGATCCGCGTCCTGCGCCAACTGCGCCTGGCTCAGCCAGCGGTAATCGAGGGGACTATCAGCGGTATCCAGCGTCGTCGGCTCCGCGTCCAGTAACAGGGCGCGGTTGAGCAGTCGCTCCAGCGGATCGCCGGCAGCCCAGCGCACCGGTTGCTGCAGCTCCAGCGCGCGCCATTGGGGGCACCGCTCCTCGAGCACCCGCATGAAGCGCAGCGCAAACCCGCGCCCACTGCCCTCGTAACCGTGTACCGTGGTGCTGAACACCACCCGCGCATGCCGCTGCAGCAGGGTTTCGAGCAGTGCCAGGCCGATCGCCGCGGCCTCGTCGACCACCAGCAGGTCGCCGGGCTGGGGGTTGCCCGCCTGCTCATCCGCGAGGCGGAAAGCCACGCGACATGCCCGCCAGGCGAATTCGTTGCCATGCATGACCCCGTCCGGCAGTTCGCGCTGCAACTGCGCGAACAGGGCCTGCACTGCGTTGCGCGCGGGCGCCACCACCAACACGCGCTGCAGACCTTCGCGCAGCAGATCCGCGATCGCGGCACCCAGGGCGGTCGTCTTGCCCCGCCCACGGTCGGCGGTCAGCACCAGGGGCCGTCTTGCGCGGCCCTGCGCCACGCGCCGGATCGCCTCCACGGCGGCCTGCTGATCCGGTGTCAGAGCAAATGTCCCCCGCACAGCGGGCTGCAGCAAGTGCTTGAAGTCGGGCACCGAAGGGGCGTCTGCGCGGCGTGCCACGCGCACACAGTCCGCCTGCGCGATCTGTTCGCGCAGGCGCTCGATGAAACGTCCACCCACCGCCCCGGCATCCAGCGGGTAGGGTGCCAGGCGGGCACGTTGCCGGTCGGCACACCGCGCCCAATCCTCCCAAGCAGGCAGCAACAGCCATAGCTGGCCGCCACCGGCCAGCGTTCCCAGGGCCGCCGCGAAAACGTCCGGGTGAAAACCGTCCAGCGCGTCGAATACCAGCAGGCGGCACTCGCCTCCCAGCCAACGCTGCACCTGGCGCTGCGGCAGCGCCTGGATGCCCGCCGGGGCCTTTTCACCGACCCACATAAGCTGTTGCAAGGGCTGGCCCTGCAACGCCTCGCGCAACAGTTGCCAGGCCCAGGCACGCTCGCCCGCCAGCACGTGGCAGGTACGGTGGAAGGCACTGGTTGTGACAGGATCCACGTGAGGACTCCGGGCTTGTCTCCACGAGAGGCTAGCCCGCCGGCTTCAGCGCAGCAACTGCATCGGTGGCGCACGCAACAGCGGACGCGTCGCCAGGTAACCGAGCAGGCCGACCACCCCAACCCCCAGCAGGCTGCCGACCAGCCACAACAAGGGGCTGAAACCGGTGCGCAATTCGAACAGCTCGCGGGCCAGCACCACACTCAGGATATTCGCCAGCAGGGCGGCCAGTATCCCCGACAACAGGCCCAGCACCAGGAACTCGCTCAATACCAGGCGTAGCACTTGGCGATGCGAGGCGCCCAGGGTACGCAGCAGGGCAATCTCGCTGGCGCGCTGCTCGCGGCTGATCTGAACCGCGGCCAGGCCGACCAGCACCGCGGCCGCCAGGGTGAACAGGAACACCGCCTCGATCGCCAGGGCGCCACGCGCGATGACGCCGCGCACCTTTTCCAGCAGGGGGCCGATGCCGATCACCGAGACCGCGGGGAACTGCCGCGTGACCTGTTGCAGCAGTGCGTTCTGCGACTCGTCGAGGTGCACGCTGGTCAACACCGCATGCGGCAGGCCCTGCAACAGCACCGGATTGCCTTGCACGAAAAAGTTCACGTTGAAGGAATCCCAGGCCACACTGCGTATGCTGGTGACCGGCGCCTGCAATGCCTCGCCGGCGACATCGAAGTGCAGCACATCCCCGGGGGCCAGACCCAGGTTCTCGGCCAGGCCCTCCTCAATGGAGAAGGCGGGTTGTCCCGCTGCCCACCAGCGGCCTGCCAGGAGACGGTTGTCGTCCTGCATGGCGGCACCGAACCCCAGGCTGTACTCGCGGGTGGCCAGGCGCCGCGCGCGCCGGTTGTCATAGTTTTCCGGCTGTACGGGCTCGCCGTTGATCGCGACCAGGCGCGCGCGCGTCGTCGGATAGAAGCCCGAGCCGCTGACCCCGTGCTGGCGCAGCAATGCATCCACCGCCTGCACCTCGTCCGGCTGGATGTTGATCAGAAAGTGGTTGGGCGCATCCGCCGGCAGGTTGGCCTCCCAGGCCTCCAGGATATCCACCCGCACCAGCGCCAACAACAGCAACAGGGTGATGCCCAGGCCGAAGCCCGCCAGCTGCATCAGGGTGAGGCCCGGTTGCCGCGACAGTGCCGCCAAACCGACCGCGAGGCCCCCGCGACGCCGCAGCGGGCGCAACAGCCGCAACAGCCCCCAGGCCACCAGCGCAAACACCGCCAGCACCGCCACCATGCCAATGCTCATGCTGCCGGCGAGGCGCGCGTCGTCCACCTGCCAGTACACTGCCAGGCCGTAAACGCAGACCGCCAGCAGGGACAGCAGCGACTGGGGCAGACCGGGCGGATCGAGGTCGCGCCGCAGCACACGCAGTGGCGGCACCCGTCGGATGGCCAGCAGGGTCGGCAGGGAGAAGCCCAGCACCAGGATCGCGGCATGCGACAGGGAAACGCCCAGTGGCTGCCATCCGGGCGGCGGCAGGTCGCGCCCGAGCCAGTCGCCGAGTGCGCCCACCAGGGTCAACTGCACCAGGTAACCGAGCAGGCTGCCCAGCAGGGCGCCGATCAGCGTGACCCATAGCAGGCGCTGCAGGTAATGCCACAGCACCTGCCAGGAGGTCATCCCCAGGGTGCGCAGCACTGCCGCCTCATCCAGGGCGCGGTCGACGAAGCGGCGCGTGGCGAGCATGATGGCAACGCCCGCCAGCAGACTCGCACACAGGGCGGCCAGACTGAGAAACCGCCGCCCGCGCTCGATCGCGGTGCTCAGCTCCGGCCGGCCACCATCCACCTCGACCAGTTCCGCCGCCTTATCCAGGCGCGGCTTGATCCAGTCGCGGTAGGCCGCGACCTGGCGGGCGTCCCCGGCCAGCAGCAGGCGATGCCGGGCACGGCTGGCCGGCCCGAGCAGGCCGCTGCGCTGGGCATCCTCCCAGGACACCATCAGGCGCGGCGCCAACTGGAAGAGATTGGCGGCCAGGTCCGGCTCGTCCACCAGCTCACCGCTGACCTGCAGTTGCAGCTCGCCCAGAGGCACAGTGGTGCGCGCATCCAGCAGCAACGCCAGGCGCTTGGCGACCACCGCCTGACCCGGCTGCGGCGGCGCCTGGACTTCCTGCGTGGCGGTGCGTACCCGGAGTTCGCCGCGCAACGGGTAATTCGGCTCGACCGCCTTGACCTGCACCAGCTGCGGCCGGTCCGCGATGAACAACACACTGGGGAAGGTCACGATGCGGCTGACTTCGAGCCCCAGCGCACGCCCCTGTTGCAACCACTCGTCCGGTACCGGGCGCCCCTGTTCGACCACCAGGTCAGCGGCCAGCGCCGCGGCGCCCTCCAGGGTGAGCGCACGCTGCACCCGGTCGGCAAAGAACCCCACCGAGCTGAGGGCGGCCACCGCCACCAGCAGTGCCCAGAGCAACAGGCGCAGACCGGGGGAATGCTTCATGCGTCCAACTGCCCGGCATCGAGACGCACCACCCGGTCGCAGCGGTCCGCCAGTCGCTGCTCATGCGTGACCAGGGCCAGGGTGGTGCCGAACTGGTCGCGCAGGTCGAACAGCAGCTGTTCCACCTGTTCGCCGGTGTTGCTGTCCAGGTTGCCCGTGGGTTCATCCGCGAACAGCACCCGCGGGGGACCGGCAAAGGCACGCGCGATCGCCACCCGCTGCTGCTCGCCGCCAGACAGTTGCTGCGGCAGGTGCGACATGCGGTCGCGCAAGCCGACGTCGCGCAGCAGGCGCTCGGCCTGGACCTGCGCGTCCGCCTGGCCAGTCAGCTGCAACGGCAGGCGCACGTTCTCCAGGGCGGTCATCCCCGGCATGAGCTGGAACGACTGGAACACGAACCCCACCCGCCCCAGGCGCAGGCGGGCGCGCTGATCCTCGTCCAGCTCCTGCAGCGGCCGTTCGAGGAGGGAAACCTCTCCGCTGCTCGGCTGGTCCAATCCGGCAAGCAGGCCCAGCAGGGTTGACTTGCCGGAGCCGGATGCCCCCAGGATGGCGAGCGCCTCACCCGCGTTGACCTGCAGGTCGATGCCACGCAGGATAGCGAGACTGCCACCGCCCGGTGCATCCACGCGTTTTTCCAGTGAGCGTGCCGAAATGACCAGATTGTCCACGAATTTCCTCTTCCTTCTGTTGTGCCTGTTTGCCGCGCAGGTGTTGGCCAGGCCCGGCACCGTGCTGGTACTGGGCGACAGCCTCAGCGCCGGATACGGCATCCCGCGCGGACAAGACTGGGTGAGCCTGTTGCAGCAACGCCTGGACGGCTCTGACCAGGCCTATCGCGTGATCAACGCCAGCATCACTGGCGACACCACCCATGGTGGCCTGACGCGCCTCCCCGGCGCGTTGCAGCGCCACCAGCCGGAGATTGTGCTGATCGAGCTGGGCGGCAACGACGGGTTGCGCGGGCTCGACCTGGCCACCACCCGCGACAACCTGCGGGAGATGATCCACCTGGCACGTCAAGCGGGTGCACGGGTCCTGCTGCTGGGCCTACGCCTGCCTGCAAATTATGGCAAGGTCTACGCAGATCGTTTCCATGCTGTCTACACGGAACTGGCTGCGAGTGAAAACGCGGCATTGATCGACTTTTTTCTCAAGGGGGTGGCGGAGACCACCGAGCTGATGCAGCCGGACGGGATCCATCCATCCGCACGGGCCCAGCCGCGCATCCTGGATAACGTGTGGGAAGGACTGGAACCGCTGCTCTGAGCTGCTGGTAGCGCTACTCACCGAAGCTGATGCGGGTCTGGTTGTCGGGAATATCACGGATATTGCGCGACACGGGGCACTGCCGCATACGCTCGACGATGTAGTTGACGACGGCATCGCTCGGCTCGCCCTGCAGCAGGCGGCCCTTGAAAATCACGAGGTTGCGTACCAGGTTCCAGTCGGCATCGGTTACCAGCTCGATCTCCGCATACGCCTCCGCCAACAGCAATCCCTGCTCGGCGCAGTTGGTGCGAAAGTAGGTGTGCTGGCAGGTGAACACGGCGTAGACGAAGATCTCGAATCCGGGCGACAGGGTGTTGAGATTGAAATCCTCCCAGCCCTCCTGCGTGTGTTTCTGCAACATCAACTGCGCAACCGCGTTGCCAGGCTGCTCGTAGCCGCACTCCAGCCGTAGCCGGAAATATCTGTCGCTCATGCTCGGATTCCGTATTGCTTAGATCAGTGGTGTGACTACTGCGACTCCGCTTTCTTGCGGGCGATCAGCTTGTCCAGGTGATGGATGATCTTCACCTTGCGCCGGATTACCCGGTCCAGCATATGCGAAACATCGTAAAGCACGCGTTTCAAGTCTGCCTCGTGCAGGTTCGCCAACAGGTCTGACTCGAGTGCCTCTTCCAGCGCATCATCGGAAGCGGCAACGGCTTCGGCGGCTTTGCGACCACCGGACTGCATGGAACCGGACAGCTCCTCGCTCATATCCTCGATGACCGCATCCACCGCGGCCTCATCGATGACTTCCAACTCTTCCAGGTAGGCGAACAGAAACAGTCGATCGGCGAAGATGTTGATCTTGCGCGGCACCCCGCTGGTATAGGCCGTGATTTTCTCGAAAATGCCGTCTACCAGCTGCGGCTTGCCCGCCCAGCCCGCCTGGGTCAGGCGATGCTTGATGTAGCCGGTCACCTCATCCTCAGTCAGGGCCTTCAGGTGGCAGGAGGCGATGACCCTTTGCCGGAACTGCTCCATCTCCGGCAGCTCGATAATTGGCTTGAGCTCTTCCTGACCGAGCAGAAAGCTCTGCAGCAGCGGCCGGTCGTCCATCTGGAAGTTGGAGAGCATACGCAATTCCTCCACCGTCTCGGCAGGCAGGTTCTGCGCCTCGTCCACGATCAGCAGCGCCCTTTTCCCCTCGCGGTTGAGGCGGTGCAACATGTCCTCCAGCTTTTTCAGGACATCGGCCTTGGACAGCCCTTCCACGCCGATGCCGAACTGCGCCCCAACCAGGCGCACCAGTTCTTCCGGATTCAGCTTGGTGGTTGAGATCTGCACCGCGACGATGTGCTCGTCCAGCGACGACAGCAGGTTCCTGGCGATCGTGGTTTTGCCCGTGCCGATAGGCCCGGTGACAACGATAAAACCCTCCCCCTGCGATAACCCGTATTGCAGGTAGGCCACCGCCCGGTCATGGTGCGCGCTCGAAAAATAATATTTCGGATCCGGGCTCAGCTTGAAAGGTTTATCGTGTAAACCGAAATGCTCTTCGTACATGGGATATCACTTTAACTCGCAGAAGCTTTCACGCCGCTTCGGTTCGCTCATAGGGGGCGCCCGCACTCCCTGCCGCGATGCCTGAGTAGCACCGGCTTCGGGAAGGTAGCCAGACTGGCCGTCAGTCCGCCACGCGTGAGGATATCGTGAACAGAATTGGCGGCCGATTGCCGCTCGCCTACCTCTGAATGGGCACACACGGCCGAAATTGTGGACCTTGTCTCGCCAAAGCGCAAAGCACCGGCAGGGGCGCTCCAGGTCCCGCCACACCGGGCAGGGCGGATCCGCCCTACAAGCGAGGCAGTCCAGTGAGTGGTGCGAACCCCTGCCCAAGCGAAAATGCCCGGCGGTGGACATCAATGAAGTACGCACGAGCAGTCTCCCGGTGATTCGCTTCTCCGGCCTGTTCGGATACAAAAAGCAGCCGCATGTTTGAATGCCTTCTGTCAGGGCTGACCTGTTGGACGCCTCACGTATCGCGTCGCGCCCTGTCTTCAGTTCTCCAGCGGCTGGCAGACCGGGCAGTAGTTGAGACGGCGACTGGCCACAGTGGTCAACATCAGGGGTGTGCCGCATTGCCGGCAGGGCCGCCCAGTCCGGGCAAACACCCAGTGCCGATACCGGCTCCGTGGTTGCCCCTCGGCCTGCAGCGCCCGGGCTATCTGCAGGTCGCAGGTGATCCCGCCATGCCGGTACGAGCGGCGGGCCAACGTCGTGGCCGCTTTCGCCAGGGCCGCCAACTGTTCGAGCGAACAATCGATCGGGCGCAGCCTGGGGTGCAGGCCCGACACGAACAGGATCTCGCTACGCAGGTAGTTACCGATCCCTGCCAGAAAGTGCTGGTCGAGTAGCAACGAGCCGAACTGGCGACGCGCAAATCGCTGCTCGCGTATTTGCGCCAGAGCGGCTCCGGTTCCCGCAGACATCACGTCGGGACCCAATCGGGACAGGAATGGGTGCCGCGCAATCTGGGCGGGAGTCAGTACATCGATATCGGAGGCACTGTAGAGCAGGGCGGATTTCCGGGCATTGTGAATGGCCAGGCGCAATTGTCGGCCGGTGCGCGGATAATTGCGCGGCGGGCGTACGAACCAGCGCCCGTAGAGCTGATTGTGACTGTAGATACTGAGCCGGTTGTCAAAATGGATCAGCAGACCCTTGCCGCGGGTCTCCACGCTCTCCACGCAGTGCCCGTCAAGCTGTGACTGGTACGGCTTTAGGCGATCGAACGCAAAAAACACCGATTCAGCCGCCTGTCCCTGGAGCGCGCGCTCCAGGCGATCAGCCGCACGGCGTATTTCCGGCCCCTCCGGCAACGCTCAGTCACCCGGCCCACGGGCCGAGCCGGTAGGCGCGACCACCGGTGCCGACCGCATATCGGCGGTAATTGACAAGCCGCCGCGGGAGTTGGCACGCGGCTCGCATTGCAAGGGGCGCTGAGCCACGTACAGACCGCAAAACACCAGCAACAATGCCATCCCGTGCATGAACTCCGGCTGCTCGCCGAGGAAGATTATCCCGATGACAACCGCCCACAGCGGGACCAGGTAGTTCAACTGGGATACGAACCCAGCCCCTGCGCGCTCGATCAGTTTGAAATACACGACTCCAGCGATTGCCGTGGAGAACACGCCAAGCATCAGCACGGCCAGCACTGCATCGGCTGACGCCAGCCCGACCGTGTCCGCCGCCCCCGACTTCCACGGCAGCCAAGGCAACAGCAGCGCGGCCCCGGCCAGCGTCGTGGCAGCGGCGGCACCGGTCGCATCGTCGCGCGGGCGCAGCCTTGCCAGAACAGCAGCAGCTGCATAACAGACGGCGCCTGCCAGTACAGCCAGTTTGGCCAACAATGTCGAGTCGGCTTGGGTCATCAGGATCAGGGAATCCGGCCCCATGAGCACGACGATGCCGGCAAAACCAAGGAGAAAGCCCACGATGCGCCGCGCCGAAAGCGGTTCGTCCGGCAGCAGATAATGCGCGAAAACCAGGGTAAACAACGGCATGACCGCCATCAGTATCCCCGCCTGGCCGCTGTCGATTGCCTGCTGTCCCCAACTGATAAGCAGGAACGGAACCGCGTTACCGAAGACGCCAATCAGGGTGTAGAAGATCCAGTGGCGACGCGTGCGGCCGACGCTCCGCCGCAGCAATAGCAGGACACACAGCAGCACCACCGCACCAATGACGAGGCGCGCCCCCACCACGAGCGCAGGCGCCAGCTCATCGACCGCGATCTTGGTCCAGGTGAACGCCGTGCCCCACATGGCCACCAGTGCGCACAGCAGCGTCCAGTCGACCCAGGTGAAACGCTTCATCCCGGTGGCGGGCCCACCACGGATCCCGGCCATTCGTCCTCGCGCCCGCGGGTTGTCATTCCACTACCACGACCTGGCCACGCATTTGCGGGTGGAGGCTGCAGTAGTAATCGTAGGTGCCCGGCTTATCGAAGGTCCGGCTGAAGGTTGCGCCCTGGCGCATCCGCGGCGAGGCGAAACTCCCGTCGACTGCCTTGACGTCATGGCGCATCCGGTCGACTTGCTGCCAATTCACCGTGGAACCCTGCTTGACCAAGATCCGTGGTGGATTGAATTGCATCTGCCTGATCGTCACCGTGACATCCCCTGACGCAACCGTGTCATCTGCGGCCAGGCTCGGGGCCTGCGCCTGATTCAGCGGAGCGCCCTGCGGATGAGCGGGCGCGTACCGCGGCGTCTGCGGCACTGCAGGACCGTACTGGCGACCGTGCGAGGGCCATTGCATCGATGGCACCGGGGGGTAGGGCCGGGCGTAAGGATTGTAGGGCTCGGCCGCCCGGTACTGGGGCCATGGGTACCGGGGAGAAGGGTATTGCGGGGTGGTCGGATAGGCATTCACCACCCCCCCTCCCGGGGCCGCGGCCACTGGGTATTGGGCGATCGCCGCATGACCAAGCATGGCAATACTCAGCAACAGCACTATCGGCAGGACACGAATTTTCATCACCAGTTTCTCCATGAGATCGAACGTCAGGCCAAGCCGACAACCCGGACGGCTTGGCCGGGCGGAAACGACATGGCGCTGAACATAGCGACCGGGAGAAGCTCAAATCACAGGCTCTTTATGCCCTTAATGGGCAATTTGCCCCTGTGACCTGAACAAACACACTCGCTTGCGCCGCAGGATCGGACCCGGCGCCTCCAACTGGCGGCTGACAAGGTCTTCAGGGTGCAGGGCTTTGGCCTGTTGACACCCCGCCGTCGGCCGGCACCTGACGAGGCAACCGGCGGATAGCTGCTCGATGACGGCCCGGCTAAACGACCCCGGGCCAGCTCATGGCTCATACGCCAGATTCGGCCCCAGCCATTTCTCCATTTCCTCGACACTCACGCCCTTGCGCTGCGCATAGTCCTCGACCTGGTCGCGATTGATGCGGCCGACCGCGAAGTAGCGCGCCGCCGGGTGGGCGAAGTACAGGCCGGAGACCGCCGCGGTAGGCACCATCGCCTTGGACTCGGTCAGCCAGATGCCGGTATTCGCCTCAGCGTCCAACAGGTCCCACAGCAGGTCTTTCTCGGTATGGTCAGGCGACGCGGGGTAGCCCATGGCCGGGCGGATGCCGCGGTATTTCTCGGCGATCAGCTCCTCGTTGCCCAATGCCTCGTCGGCCGCGTAGCCCCACAGCTCCCTGCGGACCTTGCGGTGCAGCCACTCGGTGAGCGCCTCGGCGAGGCGGTCGGCCAACGCCTTGAGCATGATGGCGTGGTAATCGTCGTGGTCCGCCTCGAATTCCTGCAGCTTGTGGTCGATGCCGATTCCCGCGGTCGCGGCGAAGCCGCCGATGTAATCGGCGATGCCCGAATCCCTGGGCGCAATGTAATCGCCCAGGCACTCATTGTACTTGCCCGCTGGCTGTTTCCCCTGTTTGCGCAGGTTATGCAACGTGGTGCGCAGCTCGGAGCGCGAGTCGTCGGCATACACCTCGATATCGTCTCCCACCGCATTGGCCGGGAAGAGCCCCACCACCGCGTTGGCGGTCAGCCATTTCTCGTCGAGGATCCGCTGCAGCATGGCCTGCGCGTCGGCGAACAACTTGCGCGCCTCCTCACCCTTCTCCGCATCGTCGAGAATCTTGGGGTAACGCCCCTTCAGCTGCCAGGCGTGGAAAAAGAAGGTCCAGTCGATGTAGGGCACGACCTCGGACAGATCGATATCCTGCAGCACCGTGATACCCGGCTGCACCGGCGCGCTGATCGGCGCCTGCGTCCAATCGATCGGCGTGCGGTTCGCCTGCGCCTCGGCCAGGGGCACGTTGTTCTTGGCCTCGTTTTTCGCCGTGCGCTGCTGCCGTACCTCTTCGTATTCCTCCTTCAGTTCGGCAAGAAATCCTGGTTTCTGCGCGGCTGAAAGCAAGGTACTGGCCACCCCCACAGCGCGGGAGGCATCCGCCACGTACACGGCACCATGCTCGTACTGCGGCTCGATCTTCACCGCGGTGTGCGCCTTCGAGGTGGTCGCACCACCGATCAACAGCGGGATATCAAAACCCTGGCGGGTCATCTCCCTGGCCACGTGCACCATCTCGTCCAGCGACGGGGTGATCAGGCCCGACAGGCCGATGATGTCGACGTTCTCCTCGCGCGCCTTCTGCAGGATGGTCTCCGCCGGCACCATCACGCCGAGGTCGATCACCTCGTAGTTATTGCACTGCAGGACCACGCCGACGATGTTCTTGCCGATGTCATGCACATCGCCCTTGACCGTTGCCATCAGGATCTTGCCCTGCGCTTCAATCGCACACTCGGCTTTCTCTTCCTGCAGGTAAGGATCCAGGTAAGCCACCGCTTTTTTCATCACGCGTGCCGACTTGACGACTTGTGGCAAAAACATCTTGCCGGCACCAAACAGGTCGCCGACAACGTTCATGCCGTCCATTAACGGTCCTTCAATTACCTGCAAGGTTTTCTCAAACTGATGCCGGGCCTCTTCCGTGTCTTCATCAATATATTCAGTAATGCCTTTTACCAGGGCATGCTCCAGCCGCTTGTTGACCGGCCATTCACGCCACTCGAGGTCCTCGGCTTTTGCGGCAGCCGTACCGTCACCGACATAGTCAGGCGCAATCTCAACCAGCCGCTCGCCAGCTTCCGGGTCCCGGTTCAGAACAACATCTTCAACGACTTTGCGTAACTCT
>Ga0180435_10003408_pt1 | contig 15929 bp, 10 predicted proteins | sample SS_ome_3_FD_132467 | JGI IMG/M metagenome (GOLD analysis project Ga0180435, IMG submission 132467) | Hypersaline lake sediment archaeal communities from the Salton Sea, California, USA - SS_3_S_1 metaG | ecosystem: Environmental > Aquatic > Non-marine Saline and Alkaline > Hypersaline >... | reverse complement strand
CGCCAGACCACGTGCGAGGGCCTCGGGATCACCCGGCTCAACCATCAAGCCATCTTCACCCGAAGTGATAATCTCTTCCGGCCCGCCACATCGTGTAACCAGTACTGGCAACCCTGCTGCCATCGCTTCGATGGTAGCGATAGAGAAACCCTCTGATGAAGACGACAGAACAAACAGGTCCATCTGTTTTAGGAAGCCCGCGCTCTCCTGGATAAACCCTATAAAATGGAAATTATCCTGAATGCCCAGCCGCTCAAGCTGATCATTTAGTTTTTCCATCAACCCGGTTTCTTTGTGACCGGCGATAATAAAGTGTAGCTGCGGGTAGTCATGTATCAGGATAGCAGCTGCTGAAATCAATACATGGTACGCTTTTGCTGGCCGGATATTCCCCAGGCACCCAACTAAAATAGCGTTTACTGGCAGGCTCAGTGATGCCCTGACATCCGCTTCAGGCTGCCCATCAAAACGAGCCAGATCAACACCGTTATAAATCACACTCGCATTTTTAATGTCGAGCAGCTTCTGCTCACGAATATTTTCCAGCAAGCGCTGGCTAACCGCCACGTAATGCTTTATCCCCCATTGCATGGCTTTTTTCTTCAGGAGCCTGAATCGCTCGTTCGGGCTTACATCGACCATACCATGATAGGTTGCCACGACAGGCACCCCAGTGAGCAGTCCCGCTATCGCTGCATATACATTAGAACCCAGAAGATGAGACTGGATAATCCCTACCCGGTGTTTTTTGATGAGCCCGGCAAGGCTGTATAAGAACCCAAATGCAAAGCTGCCTTTGGCTGGAATAATGTATGGCTCCATGCCCCGTCTGATCAACTCATCATGCACCCAGCCCGGCCCTCGGATCACGACAACCGAGTTGAACCCCCTGTCCCGCATTTTATCTGCCAGCTGGATGAACACCATTTCCGCACCACCAGGTCCCGTGGTGTCGATTAAGTGCAATATCGTGCTGGAAGACTTAGAATACTCTTCGCTCCTACTGCTCACTTGCTACCTTTATATGTTTGTATGCCTGTTTCTCAGTTAGTAAAAAACACGATTCGGTCGCCACTGGAATCGCTCGCTGCAAGATTTGGTCAACACCGCCGTCGATCACAGGTCCCTCGTCTGTGGATCATGATGTACCACCGTATTCTACCTCGCCATGATCCGAGATACGCCCTGGAGGAACCGGGCATGATCGTTGAGCCAGACACTTTCAAACTTCATCTTCAAGTTCTCAAAGAAGAATTTACCCTGATACCATTAAATGAATGGGTTGCGCGTAAAAACCGCAACCTATCCCTGCCCGAAAAAGCCTGCGCCATCACCTTTGATGATGGCTGGCTGGATAACTACGAGTATGCATTCCCCCTGCTCGAACAGGCATCTATTCCCGCCACTCTATTTGCCGTTTCTGACATGATTGGCACCAGTGAGGCGTTCTGGCCAAACAGGGTTGTCAGGTTATTACAGCAGCCAGCGGATAAACGCGATTCTATATCATGGCTGCAAAATATATCCAGCAGTCAACCTGTGAATGCCGAGGCATCAGCGCAAGCCATTTACTCACTCAAAGATTATCCGGATCACCACCTATTACAACTCATCGAGTCTGCAGAACAAGAGCTGGGGCTTGATCAAGAGTCAATGCCTTCACTTATGGACTGGCAACAACTAAGGCAGCTGTCAGATAATAAGCTATTTGATATCGGTTCACATACCTGCCATCACTTCCGTCTCAGTGAAAACCTCGACCATGGCATTATGCAACAGGAAGTCGCGGAAAGTAAAAGGCGACTAGAAAAAGAGCTAGACAAACCGGTTGATCTGTTTTGTTTTCCCAATGGCGATTACTGCAATAACTCATTGAAAGAAGTCGCAAAACACTATAAGGCGGCAGTAACAACGAGATCCGGCATCAATGAATCATCTAGCACTAATCTTTTCAAACTACACCGCTTCGGCGTGCACCAGGACATCAGCTTCAATCGCAGAAAGTTGCTCGCAAGGCTGGCCGACTGGCCATAACACCCGTCCGCTTCAAGTGGGCCCAATCCCTCTAATCTTATTCTTTACCACCTCAAAAAAACTCAAGTATTGCAGAAAGTCCGTCATATTATCCGGCAGTGAGAAACGCGGCACTGCTTGCAATGGATAGCCAGGCCTTAGCGCATCGCTCACCGTTGAAACGGCACCTGAAATCGGCGAAGCCTTGATGATATCCATCTCGCGCTGGCCGAAGTCCGAAAGCTGGCCCGTTGGATAGGCAAAGGTATCTGCGCTGCCTGCCAACCTGTTTTTCAGAAACTCGTAGGAACCGATAATTTCATCATACGCTTCAGCATCACTCAACCGGGATAATATCCTGTGTGTCCTGGTGTGAGCCGCAACAGCATGCCCTGATTGCACAAACCGGTCAGCCTGCTCCCAGCTGGCAGGTGCGAACTCATTCGGTATAGAACCGGGCACATCCAGTTCAGCGGCCCTGTAGAGGTCGTCGAGCCACTCATAAATATTGGACTGGTCCTGCTCCTTGAGCATGCGAAGCAGCCGTCGACGTTGTGAGTCTCTGCTTTTATCCTGTAACAACTCTGACTCGAACTCTGTTTCGTCTGGTAATCTGACCGAGAAGTTACTAGCTCCGGTTTTATTAAAAATGTACTTTACCTGGTCATCCCATGGCCACAATTTACCTTCAAGGAAATCAATAATCACAAAACAAGTCAGCGGCACATCGTACTGCGTAAATACCGGGGATATATATTCAAACTGGTCAGCAAACCCGTCGTCCATTGTAAAAGCCACGGCCCGCTCTGGAAGCGGTTCTTCACGGTTGATACAGTCGAATAAAGCCTGCAGGGAGACCGGCTGATAGCGATGCTTACGGATATATTCCAGATATTGAGCCAGCAGGTCGATCATTACGCCATCTCGCTCACCGTTACTATCAACGAGACGATGAAGCATAAATACCGGGACAAACTCACCGGCCAGCCGGTGCGATATACTTCGAGGCGTCAAGGCAAGGCAGGACTTAATCAGAAAATTTCGCATTCGCTGGCTACGGAAGATTCTTTACGATGTGCGGCCCGATGATCCTGGTAAGATTGACCGGCATTTTTTTCCAGGCAGAGATTGCCGCCTGATATTTTTTATTGCTCGGGTTCAATCCCGGTAGCGGCCCACCTTCTTTTATATCATAGTACCAGTAAAGCTGTTTTTGCTCAGCGCCCCATTGTTTTTTAAATTTTAAAGTTCCAGCGTCTTTACTGGAACGCCCAAAATCAAACACCTGGTATTTTTTTTCTATCGCAACCCTGAGTATATTCCAGTACATATACATATTGATGCCAAATCGGTTGTATTTTCGCAACGTAGATGCCCAGGGTATTTCCAGCTTGCCCTGGTGACCGAGTAAAAAGCCTGCACCAACCGGCTCCCCATTTAGTCTTACTATAGCGATAAAACTCTCGCTGTTAAACGCCCTCAATATCTCTTTAAAAAAACGTTTACTGTATACGGGTGTACCTAAATCACGCATGTTATTAGAAAATACCGTATAGAACTCATCGAGCAGCTCCTCGCCGCCTGTTATGAACTCTACACCCTCACGTATGGGTCGTTTTACCTGGGACCTGCGTTTAGAACCTATCGCCTGCCAGAGCTTATCAGGGTCATCGGGCAGGTCCAGCAACATGGTTACTTTTTCGAGACGCACCCGAAGGTCAGTATCAAGCTTATGATCAAATCGCATCTCGATATGGGAGCATCGCCGATCTCTGGAAATCTCGCTCGCTGACTGCAACAGAGCACGCATGACACTATCATCATCAGCGACAACACCACCATAGTTAAAATAAGGCATAGACACCAGATAATTCCCAAACAGCCGGCTTTTCAGCTGTACCAGGGGCAGCATCCCGACAACAGCGCCATCTGCCAACGCCAAGATATGGTGACTATCATGTCCGAATACCTTTTTAATTAACTGTATCCAGCGGGTATCATGATAAATACTCGCCCTGTTCTTCAGCGCGTACTCATTCCATTCAGGCTCCAGGTCATGAGTTAACTTTCGGATACTCAAAGACATATCAAAGATTCACCTTTGCCTGAGACGAGACTATCTAAGTGTTGAAGCCGGATATATATCATATAAATTTTCGTAGTCCCTGAACCTGACCGCTGCTCAAACATGATAATGCTTAAGATTGCAGGTGAGTAAATTTTTCATCATATCGCGATAATATGTTATATTTTTCTCGAGATGTTACTTTAAACATCCAGCAAATATCAAACATATCGCTACATGACCATATGGAAGGGTACAAACTTGTCAATCTATCTGGTACAAGTTCTAAAAATGCCACATTATCAGCCATATGCATTTTATCTTAGGGAATAACATGATCCAGAAACTCAACCTTCGTCACTTACTCAACCATTCGCTTCTAATTGCTTTATTACTGGCCACCGCTGCATGTGAAAACACAGGCATGAGCGAGCAGCAGATGTTGCAAAACGCAAAGAACTATATGGACAAGGGTGAACTGATGGCCGCGTCACTCGAGTTGCGTAACACCCTGCAAAAGAACAGTAAGAATGCGGAAGCACGCTATTTGCTGGGTAGCATCAACCTGAACATCGGCGACCTTGCGGGCGCTGAAAAAGAATTCAAGCGGGCCGCAGACGCAGGCTGGAGTCAGGAGGCTGTACAGCTGCAGCTCGGCCGTATATATATAAATAAGAAAGAGTTCAGGAAGTTTCTTGACGAGATCAAAACCGAAGCGACCTGGTCCGTCGATACACGAGCCGATATAGCAGGACTGCGCGCCATAGCTGAGGCTGGCCAGAACGACATCACAAATGCAAAAAGCTCCCTTACTGAAGGTAAGGCGCTCAATAAAAATGCCGTACAGCTACTACGGTCAACAGCCATATTACAGCTAGCCGGCGTAGTGGAAGGCGACGCATCAGACACATTGAAGAAAGCTATATCGCTTTACCCTGACAATCCCGAAGTCCTGCTGATATACGCAGCAAATGATTTTCAGAACAAAGATTTCACCCGAGCTGCTGATACTTACCGAAAGATCATCGAGCTGTATCCAGCCAATCTGTTAACTGCGAGCAGCAGAAGAGCACGCATAGGTCTCGCACGCCTGCAGATTATCGAGAAACATTACGATGAAGCGGGCACGACCCTGGAACCGCTAATAAATAATAATGACAAGGACCCGGAAGCGAACTATCTTGCTGGCCTGCTTGCATTCAGTCAACAAGACTACAGTCGAGCGGAAGACCATATACGCAAGCTGCTCGCAGTTATGCCTGATCACATACAGGCCCAACAGTTGATGGGAAAGATTAAGTATGCACAGAAGGACTATGATCAGGCAGCGCATCACCTCTCCGCATACCTTAATGCAGACCCCAGTAATACCGGTGTACGCATATTACTGACCAATACCTACATAATTCTGAACCAGCCAGAACAGGCGAGAGCAACATTACAGCGTTTGCTTACAACCAATCCCGATGATATCTCGACGCTGACCTTATTGAGCCAGATCGAGTTAAAAAGCGGAAACATGGATGCAGGCATATCAGCGCTACAGAAAGCGGTGAAGTCTAGCCCGGAAAATGCTGAACTGCATAAAAAACTTGCAAAAGCCTATATCGAAAATGGACAGTCTGAACTCGCACTAAGCGAGCTAAGCACCTATCAGAGCCTGAGCAATGATACCGAAGAAACACAAAAACTTACGATAAGAACCTATATTAAAGCACGAGAATTCAGCAAAGCACTGGATATTGCTAATAATATGCTGGAGAAGAATCCGAACAATCCCGACATACTTGCACTGACAGGCGAACTGTATGCTACTAGCGAGGACAACCAGCAGGCACGCACGTATTTTAACAAGGCCTTACAGATAAAGAACGATCACCCGGCTGCAACAGTAGGGCTTGCCCGCGTCGAACATAAAAGCGGCAACATCGAAAAAGCCATCACGTTGTATGAGAGCCTTGTTGCTTCCAATCAGGCTGGCACTCTACCTATGATGGCATTATCCGAGATCGCCGCACAACAAAATCGTACGGGCGACATGCTTTCATGGCTGGAAAAGGCAAGAAGTGCGTCACCGACAGAAACTCGTGCTCGCGTCGTTCTTACACAATACTACCTGCAGAATTCTGAGCCAAATAAAGCAGAAATATACATCAAAGAAGCCATCAAGCAGTCCCCTCAACAGGCTGACCTGATGGCGTTACACGGAAAGGTTCTTATCGCACAGCAGCGCTACAGCGATGCAATACAGCCATTGAAAAAACTGGTTTTAAAGGCACCCGACTCTACGACTGCACAAACCCTGCTCGGTGAAGCTTTTCTCCGCCAGCAGATGCTGATAGATGCTCGAAAACATCTCACTCAAGCATTACAGATACAACCTGACAACGTCACTGCGATAAGCTTGCTGGCGGATACGGAGCTCAAAGAGGGCAACCTGGCCAAAAGTCTGGAGTATTCAAGATCACTGCAGAAGAAACGGCCAGAACTTTATATCGGATACTTGCAGGAAGGTGATGCCTGGATGGCAACTCAGAACTATACCAACGCGCAGACAGCATACAATAAAGCATGGAAGAAAAAACAGACAGCACGACTGGCAAAAAGGTTATTCTCTGCAACCAGGAACACATCAAGTCTGGCTGAAGCGCTAAATCCGTTACTAATCTGGCTGCAGAATAATCCTGATGATTATGAGACACGCCTTTATCTTGCGCTCCAGTATCAAAACGCCGAAGAAAACGAAAAAGCGATTACAGAGTATAAAAAAATACTGGAGCAAACACCCGATGACAGTACCGTGCTAAATAACCTGGCCTGGCTGTATTCACTGAATAACAATCCTGAAGCGATGGACATGGCTGAGCGCGCTTATCGGTTCTCACCTGAGAGTCCAGGCATTCTGGACACCTATGGCTGGATACTGGTCCAACAAGGCCAGGCAGATAAAGGAAAGCGCTTGATAAAACAAGCACTGGACGTGATGCCCGGCAACCCGGATATCCGCTATCACTACGCCATAGCCCTACTAAAAACAGGCAATGATGCAGAAGGTAAACAGATGCTTGAAGATTTACTCAACCAGGACAAACCTTTCGGCGGGCGAGAGGATGCAAAGCGGCTGCTTAAGACTTTGTGACTTCCTCTGCTACAGATCAGTCTAATATAAAATCTGTCAAACAGGCGTAGATACCAGGCATTTTATAACAAGTGATATTAATCGCTTTAGGAGATACCTCTGAGCCGCCTCACTGTAGCCAGGGCCAGGTTTTCAGTGAAAAACTTAGGCCGCGGCATTTGTAGGGCAACCCAGTACAGGCTCTCACGACAATAACCGAGTGATTTTTTATAGCGTGCATAACCGTGCATAAAGTCATAAACGGCCATGCCTTTTTCTCTGTTGTGCACGATTGCCAGTGTGTGCGCGACATATCCTGGCTTAAGGCGCTTATCTTCCTGATAGTTAAATCCCATTTGTATAGAATATACCCTGCGTTGCCAAATGAAATTTAGTAGATAGGCGATATCTCCCTGAGAGTTAGTCACCCTGATCATCTGCACCTCTCCGAACTCAAAGCGCCTCTGTATCAACGTCCGGTGGAAATTTACAATCGCGGGATTAGCATATGATCCTGACATTCCTTTCGATTGCCAGCGCTTTGTATGGAAGCCTTTCATAGACTCAAAGAACTCTAGTGCTTCAGTAACAGTTTCTGCCTCTTTCAAAGTGACAGGCGACTCTATTTCATATAAACGCAGAGAGCGACGAATCTGTCCACGGCTGTTTTTACTCAGACTCGCAATATAGGACTCCAACCCGGGCTCAAGTTTCTCAAGATCAACCTGCCAGCACTTAGAGTGTTCGTTTATAACAAACTTAAAGTTACCGGTTGCACATTTCTTCAGTATGTCAAAGTCGGGGGTATCTAAAATAGCACCGAAATGGAACTCATCATACTGTTTGCAGTGCTTTAACAGGTGACCGACTGTCTCGATATATACAATTTTCTCCAGGCCACGTTCTGCCAATACGCCATTATATTCAATGACCATATTTAGCCCATCAAACGGATATTCATTCAGGTACATGGCATGTGAGCGAATGAAGACACGCCTTTTTACGTCTCTCGATACGAACAGGCCGATGCCGACGAGTCTGTCATCAGACCAGACTTTGACAACCTGCGGATGAAACCCTATCGCGACCTGCTCCAACCAGGTCTGTATCCAGCCCCAGGACTGAAAGTAGGAGCAATCAGCACGTGACTGTATATCGAGCCATGCCTCTTTGATGTCATCTACATGTTTTACCACGCTGGACTGTGTACGGTAGTCAGGCATCAGCTCAATCGCTTGCTAACGCCATATCGACTGGCAACTTTATTGTTTTATCAGCTTCCAGGCAATTACTTTGAGCGGATGGAGGTATCATTAAAGCCAAGGTCACTTAGCACATCCCAGGTTGTTGTAAATTGAAAATCCGTCATCAAATTTTTTAATCGAGGCTCACACTTATCCAGGTTATTATAATGCCTGAAACGCGACAGCCAGCCTGCTGATATCCTGGGTTGTTCTGGGTCAATCTCCCATGGATGTAAATAAAAAATAAACGGCTTTTGTTGGCGATTGATCTGCCTCAACCCCATTCTACTCAACCAGTAAGGATACAAACGAAAATAACCGCCACCAGCTATCGGTAAATGATAGTTAATAATTTTAGCGACCGACAGGGGAAACTCAATGATGCTATTACCTGCCGGTGTCTCTAATCGATAAGGATGCTCTGGCGCACCAGGCATACCGTAACGGTCATGACGTACGGGAAATATACTGGAGTCGTAAACAAATCCGCTCTCTGCGAGGATATCAAGCGCCCATTGAGACTTTTCGGTTATAGAATAACTGGCGGCCCGATAACCTCGAACCGGTTGCTGGATGATATCTTCGAGAATAGATTTTGCCCGAACGGTTTCCTGCCGAAAGGTATCTGGTGTCTGGTTATACACTAGTTGATGACTATAACCATGGCTGGCGACTTCATGCCCCCGATCGGCGATCTCATGAACCAGGCTCTTATCTCTTTCAGCGACCCAGCCAAGTATAAAAAACGTAGCTTTCAGCTGATACTCATCAAACAGGTCTAAAAGCCTGAAAGTATTTTTATTAACCCGTAAGGGATGCGCATCCCATTCGTGCTGATGAATATTATCGGCGAACGCCGATACCTGAAAATAATCTTCAACATCGACCGTCAGAGCATTACGAAGAGACATTTTCTATAGAGCTCTGCTATTTGCAGCTCCAGCATTGCTATTGTTCATTATCGACCGGTCCGTAGTATCCATAATAATGGCCGCCGCGACTCGAAAGCCCTTCATTTTTATTCATCACCAGACCTGTTGCCTGCTTTTCCGGAATCATTTCCAGAGCTTCTTCGACGAGTGATTGCTGGGTTTTCCCAGCCTCTATAACAAACACGACCTGCCCGACCAATCCAGCCAGAATCTGAGTTTGAGGCGCTGGCAACAGTGGCGGCCCGTCAAAAATAATAATCCGGTTACTATATCGACTAGCCATCTCATTGACCAGCTCATACATACGGTCACTGGCTAACAGCTCGGTAACATACTTATTTTGTTTGCCTGCAGACACCAGTCGCAAGTTCGGGATATCTGTCTGAAGTAAAACATCACCGATAGTCAAATCATCACGCTCCAGAACATCGACCAGCCCGATTTCATCCTCAAGACCAAGCATCCTGCTTACGCCCTGCTTAGCGACGTCACAATCCACTAACAGAACAGTATTATCCATTTCCTGAGACATCGACAAAGCAAGGTTTACCGAAGTATAGGTCTTGCCTTCGCCTGGTATAGAGCTAGTCACCAGGATCAGGTTACCGCGCTCAACCATGGACCTGTCTCGGCCACAGGCATTGGACACCAGGGGACGCTTGATTCTCCTGTAATCATCCTGGATTTCTGGAGCGAGATTGCTGTCAGGCACAAGCATGTTCTCAGCCAAAAGCCTGTCGAGTATTTCAACTTTTTTCCTTTCTTCTCCAGAGGATTCCTGCTCTATGCCGCTTGTCACAACATCTGAATCATCCAGCGCTGATCCCGATCCCTGTCTCGCTGGATGAGCATTCGCTGACTCAGCATCACTGGCTTCGACCAGTTGTGAGATTGTTGTCTTTGATGGCTTCTTATTATCCATTTTTATATCAACCAGCTCCGTGACGTGATATAAGCATTTACAAGCTCACTACCAGGCTCACTGAACACCATTGCTGCACCGTATGAAATCACCAGCAGAAAAAAAACAACCATAAAACTCACCAATTGTAAGCGCCGTTTTCTTTTATGCTGATCGCTGAGATATAGACCAACCGAACCCAGTATCGGAAGCCCGATTTTATCCCTAATCTGGCTTGTATCAATAAATGTAGGATGGATTAGATACCTAAGGAAGCCCCACCCCAGACCTACAGCTATCGAAGCTAAAAAAACAGCTGTCAGGAGAAGCATACGATTGGGCCCTGATGGTTTCGTTGGCACACGTGGTGGTTCGATAATACGGAACTTTACGCTACTGCCGCTTTGCCCTACCGCCTGCGCCAATCGTGCTGACTCCCTTCGCATGACAAAATCAAGATAACGTTCACGTGTTATCTCATAATCACGATTCAATTTTGCCAGCTCAGCCTCTACACCTGGAAGTATATCTACTGCCTGTTTCAGTGCCTGCACACTGCTTTTCTGCTCGTAGAGCTGCACCTTGAGAGTCTCCACTTCAACACTGGCCTTGTTGATCTCGGCTTTCAACTCCTGATAAACAGGGTTGAACTCGATCGAGTCGCCGCTACCCGCATCGATAAACTCATCCTCTGTTATATTATCTTCCGCCATTATTTCTGCAATGGTCGCCCTCAGTGCTTTAACATCAGGGTGCTGCTCTTTATACTGGGTTAGCAACTGCTCAAGCTGCTCCCGATATTTACGTAATTTCAGGATCTTTTGTCCACCATAGCTATTGCTATCCAGCAAAGGAGCTTCACCTTCCAGCTGTTTAAGCATGGCCGAGTGCCTACGTTTTGCCAGCTGCAACTCTGACTTTATTGCATCAAGCTTGCTCTCTTCACTTTGCAACCTGCGGTAGTAATCACCTTTCTCGTCGGGCATAAACCCGACATTTGCACGCTTAAAATCAGCCAGTTTCTGCTCTGCAGCAGTGAGTCGATTCTCGTATTCAGTAATCTGTCGATCAAGAAACTGCTGTGCGGCAGCTGTATCAGTACGCGTGGAATCGAGGGTATTTTCAATCAGGGTATTGAGCAGTTTGGACACGACTCGGTAGGCGAGCTCAGCAGAAATGCCTTGATAGCTTAACTCGTAGATACTATTGTCACCTTTACGTTTATCCTTACTGCCCAGTTTCAACTCTATCGAACGTCCGAGCTTATATACGAGCTTGTCCATTGCTTCCGGGCTATCTGCCTCTATCCCGAGGTCTGTTTGTCGAATGACATCCTCAAGGTTTTTCCGACTCAACAGAAGCCGAGACACAATATTTATTCCCGTATCTGCATCAGACTCAACAGCCAGCCCTTCGAGTAGCGGCTTCATCACAGATGCCGTATCGACATGTACCACCGCCTGTGCGGTATACTGGTTAGGCAGAGCATAAACGACCGCCCATCCGGTTATCGCAAGTAAACCAGATATGACCAGCGCCGTCCACCTGTACTGCCAGATGCCATGCAAGTAGCTATAAATTAATATTAACTGCTCCCTCATTTCACCATCACTCTAATATTCTTCCTTACCACTGACCAGAACCAGCGGTACTCAACCGATATATAAAATCATCCAATTTCTTAATCCGCAATATAATAATTTTAACTTAAGGCTATTTTAGTTTATATACACGTAAATACTTCGATAAACATATAGAGTAAAAAAACCTGCGCTTTCCGCAAGCAACCCGCATATCGATAGAAATCCACTTATTTAGTTAGTCATTCGCATCCATCATCTCGTCTATCGAGGGGCCGACTTCCTCGGCAAATTTCTCCAGTATATGGCGCGTGCTTTCAGGATCCTCTTCCAGACTGGTAGCTATTGCAATAACTGATGCTTGCCGCATGCCATTCATCAATCCCAGCACCTGCAATGCTTTGACGTAATACTTGTTGACTGTGTCCTGCCCAGCAACATGGTACCAGTACCATACGAGGCGTTTCGTGCCATCTTTCTTTTCCAGTACTTGCTCCAGCACCTTTCGCTCACCAGCATCGTACAATTTTTCCCTCTGGTATCCGCTGAACCAAATTTTCTCGTCACTGATACTGTTCGAACTGTTAATCAGCTCCTCGCCTTGTTTCTGCGCGAGGTATAAACCCACATAAATATGTACCTGCTGCCCGATATTATTATCGAAGGTCATTTTTTGAGCAATGGCACCATGGTACAGTGGCACCCAGTCATCTGCATCATCACTAGCAACCGACCATTCCCCACCTGAAGGAACCAGCAACTGCTGCATCTGTGTGGCGGCACCTGCCTGCTGGCCTTGATTAGACAGCCAGTAGACCGATATCGGTCCCACCGAAACCAGCGTAGCAGCAACCAGGCTAATGATAATGAACTGTACTTTACCTTTATTACATGACCCCTGCACCATCTCCTCGGTATGCAGCGTTTCATTCGAATGATGTTGTCGCTGCCTGAATTTTTGAAACTGCACATCAGCCACTAACAAAACGACCACTAAACCAGCGAATAAATACCAGCCAAAACTAAGATGGTCTTCAACGAGCGGGTGCTGCATATCTGTTGAGTAACCAAGGTAAACCAAGATGAAAACCCGTATTATATTGACCAGTACTGCTGCTAATGCAGTTACTAACACAACCATTACCCGGCCATAAAAAGTCTCGTAATTCAGATAAGCATATAACGTTGCCAGGGTCATCGCCGCCAGAAAATAATTCAGGCCACCACATGACTCTTCGACGGACAAGGTGCCCGAAGGTACTACGATCATGTTTTCGACACGAAATGCCGGTATCTCCAGAACACGAACCACCCAGAATACAACATCGGCTGTTAGCTCCTGCAACATAGGCGACAGAGGAAACCAGACAGGAATTGCAAATCCGATAAACAGGAGGGGAAAAGCCAGGATGCGGATTGCCCGTGTACCCAGCACAAGCCATACCAAAGACAGCAGCAATAATAACAAGCCGACGGTCTTCAGCATCTCTATGTCGACAAGCGCCGCCACCAGCCATACCATGATGGCAGCCACAACAGCCAAGAGCGCTTTGTATTCAGGGCAGGGTGTCAACCATGCCAGTCGTTGACGATTATAAAATACCAGGTAAGCACTAATCATCAGGACCAGGTAACCATGGGCATAATTACCTACTTCCTCATGATTCCAGAGCCCCATCAGATAGACTACTGTCTGCTGGTACATGACGAGTGTCAGCAACAACAGTACTGTAATTGCCATACCAGCGATACGCCAGCTATCACGCTGAAACGTACTGTTCTCTACCTGGTAACTCACTTTCCTGGCTCTGGTATATCCAGCTTTTTAACTAAACTGTATAAGGACGGACGACTGATACCTAAGGCCTCAGCTGCGTGAGTAACATTATTATTATAGATGGATAACGCTCGCTGGATAACCTCTCGCTCTACCCTCTCTCTGGCATCACGCAGATTTAATAGTTGCTGATGATCTTCATTCTCAGCAAAACCGAGATCGGTCGCCAGGATCTGTTTGCCATCAGCCAGCACTACTGATCGTTTAACCCTGTTTTCCAGTTCACGCACATTGCCCGGCCAATCATGAGCATCTATTTCTGTCCTTGCAGAGTCACTTAATCCACGAAAACTTCGGCCATTCTGCTTACTGAACTTATCCAGAAATGTTTGCGCCAACAATGCTTTATCACCTCCACGGTCACGCAGTGCCGGGATTTCGATAATAATTTCGCTTATCCTGAAAAATAGATCTTCGCGAAACTCACCACTTTCGATTAACTGGCCAAGGTTACGATGTGTGGCACAGATGATTCGCACATCAACCTCGATCGTATTTCGTCCTCCCAGACGATCGACCACACGCTCCTGCAAGAAGCGTAACATTTTGGCCTGTAATGACATAGGCATATCACCGATCTCATCCAGGAAAAAGGTGCCGCCTGAAGCGGCTTCAATCTTACCTTTAGTTTGCTTTACCGCACCGGTAAAAGCGCCTTTCTCATAACCAAACAGCTCACTTTCAAGCAGGTTATCAGGGATCGCTGCACAATTTAACGCAACGAAAGGCTTCTCTTTACGTGGGCTGAGTCGGTGCAAAGCTTGAGCAAAAAGCTCCTTTCCCGTACCGCTTTCCCCGAGCAGCAAGGTCGTCGCCTCTGACGGCCCGACTTTTTCCACCAACCGGCAAGCCTCAAGCATCGGTGCACTAGCGCCAACGATGCCATCGATCGGAGAACTGCTCCCCTCCAATGCCAGTCGCCTATTTTCTTCTTCCAGCTCATAGAGCTGGTAGGCACGGTCGACTATTAAACCCAATATATCTGGCTCGATAGGCTTTTGATAAAAATCATAAGCACCCAGTGAAACCGCCTTTAAAGCACTATCCCGGTCATCATTACCAGTTACCACTATCACCTTGGTGTGTGGCGCCAGCTTTAGAATCTCACTTAGCGCGGCCAGCCCTTCGCTGGCATTCGCTGGCTCCGGCGGCAATCCCAGGTCCAGGGTGACTACCGGCATACGATGCTTTTGCAGTAACTCGATGGCTGCGGCACGGTCACCAGCAATATATACCTGATAGCCCTCGAAAGACCATTTTAATTGTTTCTGCAGTCCAGGATTATCTTCGACGACCAGAAGTGGCTTTAACGCATTGCCTGACATAATCTATTATTCAATTCCTTTATAGTTTAGTCCTAAAATAAAACCCATTAGTTTCTTAGCACCTTAAGCTGACAAGCAATCTATCTCATTACCATGGGTTAAATTCACTGGGATATGTAAAGTTATTATAGACCCTTTTCCAGGTTTGCTTTGCACATAAATATCGCCACCCAGCTGACGGATATATTCGCGGCTTTCATACATGCCGATACCCATGCCAGCATTGCCTTTCGTCGTATCAAAAGGTTTAAACAGCCTGTTACGAATAAAATCATCCTCCATTCCGTGACCATCATCTCTTATTTCAATTGAACGCATATTATCAGTGGTGGACAGGGTTATCGTCACCTCACCCTCATCTGTTGTTGCTTGTTGTGCATTTTCAACCAGATGAGCCAGCACGTTAGAAAGACGACCTTTCTCCAGTGGCACCATGGCAGACTCAGACTGCACTAGAATTTCTGGAACCGGCAGCAAATGCTGCTTTGATGCAACCACATCATTTACAAGCTCGACCAGATCCACCTCGACTTTCTTCTCTTCCTGAACCTGCCGGTTACGGTTACGTAATTGAGCCAGCAAGCGATTGATATCGTCTGCTGCATTTTCTACTGTTTCGAATGCATCTTTGACAAACTCAGGGTTATCAGTGTGCTTTTTAGCATTAAGCGCTATCAGCTCTAGCTCTGCCACGATATTTTTTAAATCATGGACCATATATGCTGACAAGCGTGTAAACACTTCAAATTGTTTTGCCTCAGCTAATTGTGATGAAGTCAATAAAACCATTAAATAGCTGGCAATTTGTTTTGCTGCTGTTTTTAATAAATCACGATCTTCCCAGTTAATTGATCGCTCAACCAGCGGATTGGCCAGCACCACAAATCCTAACAGCGAATCAACGCCATGTAATG
>Ga0180435_10003407_pt1 | contig 15931 bp, 12 predicted proteins | sample SS_ome_3_FD_132467 | JGI IMG/M metagenome (GOLD analysis project Ga0180435, IMG submission 132467) | Hypersaline lake sediment archaeal communities from the Salton Sea, California, USA - SS_3_S_1 metaG | ecosystem: Environmental > Aquatic > Non-marine Saline and Alkaline > Hypersaline >... | reverse complement strand
TGCTGTGTGCTGAAAGGCTTACGTTCCCCCAGTGCTTTGAAGACAGCCTTGGCGATGGAGGCCAAGTCGTTCCAAAAGTAGATGGTCACGGCGACCAGGGTGCCCATCTGCACCAGGGTGTCAAAGGGGAAGACCTTCTCCGGGTTGAGTTCCCAGCCAAAGAGGAAGGGCACCAGTACGAGATGGCCGGAGCTGGAGATGGGCAGGAATTCGGTGAGTCCCTGGACGACACCGAGGATGAATGCTTGAAATAGGGTCATAAAGTCTCTTTCTGTACGTTTATTTTGCGTAATTTGCCAGGAATTCTGCTGCGAATGTTTGATATTTTCCGTCAATGATCGCCTGACGTGCGTCGCGCATCAATTCCAGCAGCATGTACATGTTGTGGATCGAGATCAGTGTACCGGCGAGGAGTTCCTTGGCTACGATAAGATGGCGCAGATAGGCGCGAGTGAAGGTCTGGCAGGTGTAGCAGCCACATCTTTTGTCAATGGGGCGCTTATCATGCTTGAACCCCGCGTTGAGCAGGTTCATGCGCCCGGTGCGTGTCATGGCGGCCTTATGGCGTGCCAGGCGCGTGGGCAGTACGCAGTCGAAGATGTCCACTCCGCGCAGCACGCCGTTAATCAGGTCCTCGGGAGAGCCGACACCCATCAGGTAGCGTGGTTTGTCTGCTGGCAGGATGGCGTTGACTACCTCGAGCATGTCGTTCATCTCGTCTTTGGTCTCACCGACAGAGAGCCCGCCAATGGCATGCCCGGGGAAGCCCAGTGAGGAGATGAATTGGGCCGACTCTTCACGTAGGTCAGGGAAGATGCCGCCCTGCACAATGCCGAAGAGGGCCTGGTCGGGGCGCTGCTTGGCTTTCAGGCAGCGCTCGGCCCAGCGGTGCGTGCGTTCCATGGCGGCTTTGCTGTAGTCGCGGTCGTAAGGCTTGGAACATTCATCAAAGGCCATGATGATGTCCGCGCCGAGCTTCTCCTGGATCGCGATTGATTTTTCGGGGGTAAAGCGGTGCTTTGAGCCGTCGATATGACTGCGGAAGGTAACGCCGTCTTCGTCGATCTTGCGCAGGTCATTCAGCGAGAACACCTGGAAGCCACCGGAGTCCGTCAGCATGGGGTGCGGCCACTGCATGAACGCATGCAGCCCGCCCATCTCGGCCACCAGATCGGGGCCGGGGCGCAGGTAGAGGTGGTAGGTATTGGAGAGCACCAGGTTGGCGTGCACCCCCTCAAGCTGGTCGGGGGTGATGCCCTTGACCGTGGCCTGGGTGCCCACCGGCGCGAAGATGGGGGTAAGGATATCCCCGTGAGGGGTATGGAATACACCGGCGCGGGCGTTCCCGTCTTGTGCGATACATTCGTAGGTGAAGTTTATGTTTTCTGGCATGATCATATCCGTTGGTGTATAAAGTCTACGTGATTATAACCGACAGGAAGGGGATTGGTGTTATACTTTTTGCCATGCAAACAGACGCACTCACAAGTTGGTTGGAAATTGATCTGGGGGCGATCCGGAATAATGTGCAGGAAATGATGCGCATTACCCGGCGGCCGCTGATGGCAGTTGTCAAGGCAAACGCATATGGGCACGGTATTAAGGCCGTCGGCAAGGCAGTGGAAGAAGCCGGCGCGGCCTGGTGCGGTGTGGCACGTATTGAAGAAGCTCTTGTACTGCGTGAAGCCGGAGTGACCTGTCCGATCCTTGTAATGGGCTACACTCCCCCAGCTTGTGTGCAGGATGCGATTGCTAACGAAATTTCTTTGATGGTGGATGATTCCGAAGTGGCTGCGCAGTATACGCTGGCTGCAGGAGATGCTTTATTGAAATGTCATCTCAAGGTGGACACGGGGATGAGCCGCCTGGGCGTACACGTGGGCGAAGCTGCTGATTTGCTGGCCTGGTTGAATTTGCAACCTGCCATTCACCTGGAAGGCCTCTTCACACATTTCGCACGCGCTGACGAGCCCAAGCTCAGTACCACGACTGACCAGCTTGCAAAGTTCCAGCGTTTGATAAGCGAGGTTGAATCCGCCGGTCTGCGCCCCGAATGGGTGCATGCGGCCAACTCTGCTGCGGGGTTGCATTTCCCTGATGCGTATTTTGATATGACGCGCTCCGGCATTGCCATTTATGGCCTGCATCCTTCCGATGAAGCCCCGCTGCCGGACGCATTTCGCGCGGCCCTGATGATGAAGGCGCGCATTACCCATGTGCGCACTTTGCCTGCAGGGCGGGGAATTAGCTATGGTCACCGGTACACGACCAGCAAAACCGAGCGCGTGGCAAGTATTTCCATTGGATATGCAGACGGGTTTCGCCGATCGACCGGAAATAGGGTATTATTACATGGTAAACCTGTGCCGTTACTTGGCAGGGTTTGCATGGACCAATGTGTCATCAGCCTGGAAGATGTTCCAGATGTAAAAACAGGGGATGAAGTCGTATTGATCGGTGAGCAGGGGGGGGCTCGTATTTCTGCCGAGATGCTTGCGGCAGATTGGGGCACGATCAATTATGAAGTGGTGTGCGGCATGGCATCACGATTACCGCGGTTATATAACGGCTGAGCGGTTTACCGATTTCAGCCGATTCTGCCAGATAAATACCGGGGATACAGCGCTGTGAAAGCGCTGTCTGGTGTTTTGGCATACTCAGGGAGAAATTGAAGTATGGTTACACACGTGAACACGCGCTGGAAGATCGCTGAGGCGATCTCCGAAGAAGAGCAGCGGGAGCTAGCCGCATATCCAAAAGTATTGCAGCAGCTAATGGTCAACCGCGGGGTGCGTACTGCAGAAGCCGCCGAGAAGTACTTGAACGGTGCTGGTTCGCACCATGACCCGTTTGCGCTTAAGAACATGGCTGAAGCCGTTGGTCGTATTCTGGAAGCCATAGATAAAGACCAAAAGATTGTCATCTATGGGGATTATGATGCTGATGGGGTTACAGCTACGGCTTTGCTCAATCAGATCCTCACCAATTTGGGGGCCAATGTGACCCCATATATTCCCAACCGTTTTGATGAAGGCTATGGCTTGAACATGGAAGCGCTTGACCGCTTGCATGCTGAAGGCACAGACTTGATCATCACGGTTGATTGTGGTATCCGCTCTTTGGATGAGATCACCCACGCCTATGAGATCGGCCTGGAGATGATCGTCAGTGATCATCACGAACCGGCGGCGAACCTTTCTGACCATGCTATTGTGGTGTGTCCCAAACAGATTGATGACCTCTATCCTGAAAAGAATCTGGCTGGTGTGGGCGTGGCTTTCAAGATCGCTGAAGCTCTGGCCAGCCAACGGCCGTTGAAATCTTGTCAGTTGCAGGATGTCCTCGACCTGGTAGCGGTGGGGACAGTCGCTGATCTGGTACCTCTCACTGGAGAGAACCGCTCGCTGGTGCAGGCTGGTCTGGAAACGTTGCGCGGCGGCCGCCGACAGGGATTGTTTTCCCTGATGCAGGCAGCCGGTGTTGACGTCCAGAATGCAGATGCTGGCAGCATTGGTTATGGCATTGGCCCGCGCATCAATGCGGCTGGCCGCCTGGACCAGGCCAACCCAGCCCTTGATCTTCTTCTTTCTGACGATCTGCTGCAAACTGGCATGCTGGCCCAGCAATTGGACGATCTCAATCAGCAGCGCAAGAACATCACGCAGTGGATCCAGGAAGAAGCTGAGAAACAGGCTCTAGATGATGGGGATAATTATCTTCTCTTTGCCGCACATCCAGAATTCAAGGAAGGTGTGGTTGGTTTGGCTGCTTCTCGTTTGACGGAGTCTTATTACCGACCCTCTGTTGTCGGCCACCGCGGCGAGGAAACCACGCGTGCCTCCTGCCGTAGTATTCCTGAATTTCATATCACCAAGGCATTGGATAAATGCGCTGACCTGCTCGTGCGTCATGGCGGTCATGCCATGGCGGCCGGCTTCACTGTACGCAATGAAAACCTCGACGAGTTGATCACACGTTTGCAGGATATTGCCCGCCGCGAGCTGGAAGGCCAGGAACTGTGCCCTGAGTATAAAGCAGATATGGAACTGGCCTTGCATGAACTGCATCCTGATATTCTGCAATGGATCGCTAAGCTGGAACCAACCGGTCAGAAGAATCCCTCTGCGCGTTTCGTTTCCCGACGTGTGCGGGTGACCCGCAGCCGCCAGGTAGGACGCGACCGCAGCCATTTGAAAATGACTGTGACGGATGGGCAGGTATTTTTCGATGCCATTGCTTTTCGACAGGGACATTGGTATGGGAATATGCCGGAACATATTGATATTCTCTACAGCTACGAGACAAATGATTTTAATGGCCGTGTTACCCTGCAGTTAAATGTCAAGGATATTAAACCTTCTGAGATAGGGGAGTGATCCAGCCCCGGTCTCACCATTAAAGAATGAACCTCCGATTTGATGTCGGAGGTTTTTTTAGTCCGTAAACCGATAGCGGATCAAGGTCCAGATCGCTTCGGCAGCATCCATGATGCCGATCTTCTTGCCTTCTGAGAAACCGCGTGGATCGTAATGAATGGGGACTTCCAGGATCTTGATGCCCCGTTTGAGGAACTTGGAGGTTATTTCCGGCTCGAGTTCAAAACGCCGTGAGCGCAGCGGAATATCATCCATCAATTCTCGTTTGAATGCCTTGTAGCAGGTTTCCATGTCCGTCAGGCGCTGGTTATACAATAGATTGGTGATAAAGGTAAGCGTCTTGTTACCCACTTTGCTCCAGAAAAGAAACTCCGGTGCAACATTTTCCAAAAAACGCGAGCCATACACTACCTGGCTGCGTCCTTCTTCAATTGGTTTTAGCAACAAGGGATAATCGTTTGGGTCATACTCGAGGTCGGCGTCCTGAATGATGATCACATCGCCGGTTGCATTCTGGATGCCTGTGCGTACCGCAGCGCCTTTGCCGCTGTTATTCTCGTGTATCAGTACACGAACCCTGTCCTCTCCATCCAGTTCCTTGAGAATGTCACGGCTGCCATCAGTGGAACCATCATCAATGATCACAATTTCACTGACAACAGGAACTTGACGAACACGCTTTAAAATCTCGTGGATCGTATCGCGTTCGTTATAAACGGGCATGATTACAGTAACATCCATGCCGAGATTATAAAGTACCCCGACAACCAGCGCAAGGTGCTTGCGATAAACTTTTGTTATAGGTGTGTATTTGTTCTCTTGATCACGCAATCAATTTATGAATTTGTAAACTAATTGAAAACCTTACAGGCCTAAAATCCATATTCGTTTATCTGCTGCGTGCTATAATTTATCATATCATTTTAATTTTATGCAGTTCGGAGGTTTTATTGTGGTAAACAGCGGAAATAAACCCCAAACAGATCCTTCATTGGGCAGTTCCAATTTCATCCCCAAGCCGATCACCCGCGTGGAAGATACCGGGCTTTCGATCTTGTGGCTGCAGGACCATATCCTCAAAGTTATGTACTTTGAAGGTTTTTTGTCTGGCTTTGCAGTAGCTGAAAAAATTGCTCTGCCTTTTTCCGGCGTTGTGGATCAGATCCTGGAAGCGTTGAAACGTGAGAAATTGGTGGAAGTCCGTTCATCACAGATGGGCCTGGGCGATGGGGCTTATCAATACGCCATCACCGGCGCAGGCATTGCCCGCGCCCGCGAGGCGTTGGAACGCAGCCAATATGCTGGTCCTGCGCCTGTGCCGATCGATGTATATATTGAAGCCTGCAAGCTTCAAAAACGTGGCCGTATGACAGTCACTAACCGGCTGATGAGAAAAGTGCTATCTCATCTCGTGTTGTCCGAGAAAGCTTACCGTCATCTTGGCCCGGCTGTGAACTCGGGCACATCAATTTTCCTTTACGGCCCTCCTGGCAACGGTAAGACCACCATCGCCCAGGCAATTGGCAACCTGGTGCTCACTCAAGCGATGTTCATTCCTTATGCCATTTATGTTGACGGCCAGGTGATCAAGCTCTATGACTCAGTCAACCACAAGCTGGCTCCCGAAGATGGTGTAACCAAGCGCGGCACAGGCACCTTGCGTACTGGTATGCGCCGTGATCCACGCTGGGTGCGCATTCGCCGGCCTTTCATTATGGTAGGTGGTGAATTAACCCTCTCTGGCCTCGACCTTGTATTTGATGATGTAAGCAAGTTTTATGAAGCACCATATCAGGTTAAGGCTAACGGCGGCATCCTCTTGATTGATGACTTTGGCCGCCAACAAGTGCGCCCGCGCGACCTGTTAAATCGCTGGATCATTCCACTGGAAAACCGCATTGACTACCTTACGATGCACACTGGCAAGAAGATCGAAGTTCCTTTTGATGTGCTGGTCATATTCTCAACCAACCTGCCGCCAAAAGACCTTGTCGATGAAGCTTTCCTGCGTCGTTTGCGTCACAAACTTGAAGTCACCGATCCCACGTATGACAATTACCGCAAGATCTTCCAGCGTGTGTCAAAAGCCAAAGGCGTGGAATATAATGATCAGGGGCTGGCATACCTGCTGCAGGAATGGTATATCAAGCGCAATCGCAAACTGCGTGCATCTCATCCCCGCGATATTTGTGACCAGATCCTTGATATCTCTGCCTATCAGGGCATTGAACCCACCATGTCACGCGAACTGTTGGATCAGGCTGCAGACGCCTATTTTGTTGACCTCTAGTTTGTGCGATTGCACTTTCAGTTATTGATGACCAGTTTCTGCCACAATCCTGTGCAGGCTTGTGGCAGATTGATTTTAGGAACGGAGCGGCGACACGCATGAAGCCCCGCAAAATCCATGAACAGCCCATTTTTGTTGTGTTTGTTATTCTCACCCTGATCAGTACGCAGGTGGGGTTTGTTCAGGCTGCCAATCCTTCCGCTTCACCCATCACCCAGGAAGCTCAGGATTTGCTTGGCAGTATGTCGCCCGAAGAAAAGGTTGGGCAGTTGTTTCTGACCGGTTTCACCGGTAGTTCCGCGGAAGAAGAGACGCTTATCCATGACCTGATCGCCAATTATCATGTTGGTGGTGTTGTGTTGCGTGCTGAAAATGATAACTTCGTGGGCGGCACAGATACCGTTCGTGCGGTTTATGATCTGACGTATGATTTGCAGCAAGCAGAATGGAATGCTACCTATAATGCAGAGCCAGATCCTATTACCGGGGAGTCCTTTGATGTTGAATACATTCCCTTATGGGTGGGGATTGACCAACAGGGTGACGGTGCTCCTGCTGATCAGATCATGAGCGGTCTTACCCCGTTGCCCTCTGCAATGGCCCTGGGTGCTGCCTGGGACGAGTCTCTCGCCAAGGAGACGGGTTATGTTCTTGGCGAGGAGCTGCGTGCCCTTGGAATCAATCTGGTATTTACTTCTGCGCTGGATGTTCAGGGACCTCAGGACATGGGGGGCAGCAAGGCCCTGGGCGTGAAGAGCTTTGGCGGCAGCCCGTATTGGAATGCGCAGTTGGGTAAAGCGTTTGTGCAGGGTATCCATGAAGGCAGTCAAGATCGTATGTTGGTTGTGGCTGCCAATTTCCCCGGCAGCGGCTATGCAGACCGCGATCCTGGGTTGGAAGTGGCCACAGTGAACCGTACCCTGGATCAGCTTACGCAGTCCGAATTGTTGCCATACTATGCGGTCACAGGTCAGGCAACCGATCCGAATGCTGCTGTTGATGCTTTGATGATTTCGCATAGCCGATATTCAGGTTTGCAGGGAAGTATCCGTTCGGGTACGCGTCCGCTAAGTTTTGATGCCACGGCCATTGAAAAACTCATCTCGTTGCCCGAGATGATCTCCTGGCGGGAGGATGGCGGCGTACTGATCAGCGAAAATCTTGGAAGTCCGGCTATTTCAAACTATTTCAGTCCATCGGGTGAATCGTTCAACGTTCATCAGATTGCTTTGAATGCTTTTCTGGCTGGCAATGACGTGCTTTATTTGGATGATTTTATTTCTTCAGGTGATGAAGATTTCTATGATTCATTGACCACAACGCTCACATTTTTTGTGCAAAAATATCGTGAAGACGCTGCTTTTGCCCAGAGAGTGGATGCCGCTGCGTTGCGGGTGTTGAGTAAGAAGCTGAGCATTTATCCATCATTGATTCTTGGGGCAGTGGTGGCTTCTCAAAGTGAACTTGAAACGTTAGGTCAATCAAGCCAGGTCAGTTTTGATGTTGCCCAGAATGCCGCTACGCTTATCAGCCCAGATCCGGTGCAGCTCGGTGTATCCATGCCTGAACCGCCAGGTCTGCGTGACCGGATTGTATTCTTTACCGATACGATCATTTCTCGTCAGTGCAATACCTGTGCGGGAGAGTATGTGCTGCCTGAGGACGGTTTTGAGAATGCTGTTGTACGCCTGTATGGCCCTAATGCCGGCGGTCAGATCTCCCAATATAACCTCTCTTCTTATAATTTTGAGGATCTGAATAATTTCCTGGATGGTGCGGTAGAACTTTCCGGCGGGTTGATGCGTTCGGAGTTGGAAGATGCGCTTGTTCAAGCAGATTGGGTGGTGTTCTCTATGCTGGATATTGATGAGAACCGCCCTTCATCGCTTGTGATTCGCCGTTTGCTGGATGAACGCCCTGACCTGACAGGCAATAAGCAGTTGGTTGCCTTTGCCTTCAATGCACCGTATTTTTTGGATGCAACGGATATTTCTGGGATGACGGCGTACTATGGCCTTTACAGTAAGACGCCTGCGTTTGTCGATGTTGCTGCCCGCCTTCTCTTTGGCGAGTTGGTGCCACTTGGCTCGCTGCCCGTTTCCGTTGTTGGCAGTGGTTATGATCTTGATTATTCCCTAACGCCAGATCCTGGCCAGTTGATCCCTTTGCAACTTGATGTGCCCGAAGAAGAAACCATGATGGAGACTGAAACTTTGCCGATGTTTGAGAAAGATGACATTCTCCCCCTGGTGACCGGCCAGATCTATGACCGCAATCGCCATATTGTTCCTGATGGGACGCCGGTGGAATTTGTTTTCTCAACGGGCGGAGAAGGTGGGGGGCTCGTGCAGCAGATTAGCGCAGAGACCCGCAACGGTGTCGCGCGCGCAAGTTATCAGATCTTGTCCACGGGCTTGCTGCAAATTCAGGTGCGCAGCGGTGAAGCACGCACCTCTGAAATTCTCTTGCTGGATATCAGCTCCCGCGGGGCTGTGGCGATCACTGCTATAGTACCTACACCTGGTTCCACCGAAGTGGTCCAGCCGACCATTGCACCCAGCCCGACACCCGAACAGACGCCCACGCCTGAAGTGAAAGAAGAACCGACGCCAAGCTTCGTCAACTGGTTGATCTCTATCATTGTGATCTGGGCCTTCTCAATAGGTATTTATTTTCTGGGACAACATCGAGCAGGTATCGTGTGGGGACTGCGATGGGGACTGCTGGCGGCCGTTGGCGGCCTGCTTATGTATATCGTTGTTTCTCTGGGCTTCCCGGGCAGTGCACGTGTTTTGGAAGCCGGAATCGCTGGATTGTTCAGTGCTTTGCTGTTTGGCATTCTCGCTGGCTGGGCAGTTGGCTGGTTCTGGCAGCGCTATATTTCCCCTCAAGAATAAGAAATTTTTTGGCTACGGACAAGATAACAACGAAACGCTCCGAAAATGGAGCGTTTTATTTTTTCATTGTGAAAGGGGCGGAGGGCTACATCACGAGCGTTAATACCAGACTGACCGCCATCAAACCTACCGAAGTCCACCATAGCGCCCGTTCCGGGGTTTGGGTGGTCAACTGCCAGATGGTTTCATGTTGCATCGCCGGGTTGGATATCTTCGGCCGCTCGCCAAACAAAGCTCTGCGAAAGTTGGTGATGCTGTCTGGCCGGGCATCCGGGTGCAGCTGCATTGCCCACAGGATGGCACGTTCCGTGGAGGGGCTGATCGCCGGGTTGATCTGCCGCGGCGGGATCAGACTTTGCGGATCCAGAAACCGCTCGCGGGCAGCTGCAGGCGGGGTGTTTGTCAGCAGGTGGTAGAGGGTGGAACCAAAGGCATAGATGTCACTACGTACATCGGTATGGGTGCCATCTCCTCCATATTGCTCCAGCGGCGTATACAAAGCAGTTCCTTGTCCCTGGATGACGGTGATCGTTACCTCACCGGGTGCCAGCATCTTCACGAGACCAAAATCTACCAGCTTCACCAGACCGCTGGGAGTGGCTTTCAGGTTGCTGGGCTTTATGTCGCGATGCAGGATTGGTGGGGCCTGGGTGTGCAGGTATTCCAGCGCATCACAAAGCTGGATTGCCCATTTCAGCACTTCTTTCTCGGGAAGGAATTTTTCTTTCTGGCGTGCTTCGATCATGTGTGTGCGCAGGTCCATACCAGGCACGAAGTCCATCACCAGATAATCACGGGTATTGATGGAGAAGTAGTCTGAAACCTTCGGTAGATTGGGGTGGTCCAGACGTGCCAAAACCGTTGCCTCACGCAGGAACTGATCACGGTTCTCTTGGAGCAGTTCTTCGTTGGCAGTAGATTCGTGTTCTACTTCCTTTAAGGCGCACTGGCGGCCTTCTAAGCGCAGGTCATCGGCAAGGTAAATACTTCCCATACCACCCTGACCAATGATCCGGCGGATGCGGTAACGGCCACGCAACACCTCTCCGGCTTTTAACGGAATGGGCATTGTGTTTCGCTCACTTTGTTTTGTCTTGAGGCTGGCGCAGTTGAAAGTCGGCGTTGTTTCGCGCACAGCTCGATGGATTTTGGTGGGCATTTATCCACCAACACTTTTATTATACCGCTATCTATCATATAATCGGAGAAAGGCACAAAGTTGAACGACTGCCTGATTTGTAGTTTGGGAGGAAGGAATTGATGGATTTTCAGGCCACAGACGCGCCGGTCTTGGTGGCACAGGCTGGACCATTGAATGGGCAGCGCTGGACGATTACCAGTTCACTGGTCATTGGACGTGATGCCTCATGTGATATTATGATTCCCGACCGATCGGTGTCGCGTTTTCATGTCCGCGTGACGCCCCAGGAGAAAGGTGTTCTCCTGGAAGATCTGGCCAGCAAAAACGGCACCTATCGCAATGGGGATCGCATATCTGAGCCTGTGTTGCTGCTGGATAGTGATGTGGTCCAGGTGGCCATCGTGCAGCATTTTGTCTTCCTCAGTTCAGATTCAACTGTACCGGTTGATGAACGGCCCACAGAATCGTTGGCCTCTTTGCCGGCTGCTGGTAAGCTGTATTTGGACCCGCGCTCACGGCGCGTGTGGATCGACCAGAAAGAGCTTGTTCCACCGCTGTCTGGTTCACAGTTCCGGCTGATCAAAGCGCTCTACGAGCAGCAGGGGGATGTGGTTTCCCGCCATCGGTTGATTGTCGCGGTTTGGGGAGAAGAGGAAGCATTGGGTGTTTCAGAGCAGGCTCTGGATGCACTTGTTCGCCGCCTGCGTGACCGGCTAGGTTCTCTTGATCCCGATACGGAATACATCGTCACCGTCCGCGGCCACGGTCTGCGCCTTGAGAACTACTCAGCTTTGGAGGAGGAGTAAACTATCCTTTTCCCCTATGAGTGGCAGCTCTGGTGCTTTCCTAAATTCATGCAGGGGCAGGTTATCACAAAAGGCCTCTTTACAGATATCAAAACAAGGCTGCCATTTCGGCAGCCTTGTTTTGATATCTTTTGATCTTGTTATTTTGCAATCTGATTCTTCATCGAAAAGCGCATGACTGTGCTGAAGAGTTCCTCGATCTGCTGTTTGACCTCGGCGGGCTGTGTGTCATCCTTTTCACTCTGGGCAAGAAAACTGCTCAAAATTTGCAGCAATTCGGGGGTTACAAGCTCCTTGTTCCCTTCCAACATCTTCACGCGTTCTTCTTCGTTGCCTGCAGAAAGCAGCTGCTCGATGAATGCCATCTCCGGCGGGGTGGACAGCTTCTGAATGATCTCGGAAACCTGGTTCAGTTTTCCACTGCGCTCCAGATCGCCTTCCTGGCGGGCTTTTTCGAGCTGGCCTTGCAGGGCTTCCAGGAAGAATTCATTGATCATGCCGGCATTCTGGATGACAGCTTCTTCCAGATTGGGCTGTGCGATGATCGCGTCAACGGCTTTGCGGGCTTGGTCGAGCTGGGCGCGCAGCATTTCATCGATCTTATTGGTCATTGCGAGTAATTTCTCGCGCAAGGTTTCCAGTTTGGCCTTTTCTTCGCCTTCGGCAGAATCTACGCGGCCGGTCAGCAGGGCGTAAAATTCATAATCCATGCCGGAATGGACCATACTTACGTAGGCATTCAGGCGCGTTTCAGAGTCGGCTGCGTCTACGATCAGGTCAAGCAGTTTCTCGCGGGTCAGGCCTTCTTTGCTGGCGTCTTGCAGTGCCTGAATGGCAGCCTGGTGCTCTTCTGCCTGTGCCTTCACCTTTTTTCCAACCTCCGTGAGTTCCAATAACTGGTTCTGGATCTCACCGAATTGCTTCAATGAGGCTTCATCTTGCTGGCTCATGGCTGTTTGGGCAATCTGGGCCAGCAGGGCAAAGAACTGCTCGTCGATCAGGGCTTCTTCCTGGCGGATGATTTCTGCACGGGAGTCGGCTGTGGTTGTGCCCAGCAGGCGTTCCAGTAGTTTGAGTTGGCTGCGCTGGTGTTCAATCATTTCTTTTGTGATGCCATCTTCAGCGAGGATCTTTTCGATCATGCCGTCAAAGGTGAGCATAGTTTGTGGTCGAAGCAGATACCCTTTGCGCATTTCCATGGGCAGTGAATCGCTGACCTGCTTGATCAATGGCCCAATAACGCGTTCCTGTTCATTCACCGGCATGCCCATCTCGGGCGGGAAGTACGTCAACAGCAGTTCTTTAGCCGGGTCATGATACACCATGGGGGTGCTAAGGGGACCTTCAAACCCGCAGTGCGGGCAAACGGCCATGTTTACTGCACCGCTCAAGAGGCGTGCTTTGGCCTGCGGGTCCTGGCTGACGTCAAACAATTGCTGAATATCTGCCGGGATGGGTTGGCGACATCGCGGACAATTTACAGTGGTTCTGGGCATAAGAATTCCCTCATTTCAGGTATAGAGATAAAACATCCAGCACGTCACCGTCTGGATGCAGATTCGCACGAACAGGATTATACCACTGCTGGGGATTTAGCTTTGGCGGGGGAGAGCGAAACAAATACGTGCTCCCTGGCCGCTCTGGGTGTCCACCCAGATGCGTCCTTCATGCGCTTCCACAATTGCGCGTGTCAGGTAAAGGCCCAAACCAGCTCCCTTGGTGTGTTTGGCCATGTCCGGTGCGCGGTAGAAGCGGTCGAAGATATGGGGAATATCCTCTGAGGCGATGCCGGGCCCTTGGTCGCTGACGCACACCACTACATTCTCAGGCTGAACCTGACCGCGGATGCAAATTTCCCCTTCTGGTGAATACTTGATGGCATTTGATACCAGATTGGTGATGATCTGCTGCATGCGGCGGGCATCTGCCAGAATGATAGGGAAGTTGTTGGGAAAGTCGACGATGATCTTGTGTCGGGAGGTCTGGGTCTGCATGCGTTCGGCGATTTGGTTGATCATCATCACCAGGTCGATATCGGAGCGCTTGATATCTAGCCCGCCGGCTTGCAGGCGTGAGGCATCCAGCAGATTCTCGATCATTTCGGTGAGATGGTCGGCTTCATCTTCGATGACGGCCAGCGAGTCATCGACCACTTCACGGTCCCAGTCGGCGTCTTCACGCCGCAAGGTGCCCACATAGCCCTTTATCAGCGCAACGGGGGCTTTTAACTCATGGCTGATGATGGAAATGAAGGTGCTCTTCATCTCCTCCGCCTGTCGGAAGCGGGTGATGTCGCGCACTGTGGCGATGATGTTTACAAGCACTCCTTCTTGTCCGATCAAAGGGGCATAGGTGATGCCCACAGGCAGGGGCGGCAGTTCCTTGCTGCGGTCCAGGTCGCCTTCCACATAGAGATGGGCATTGCGCGTTAGCGGCCAGCCACCAGCTTCGGCCTGCTCCAGAGTCAACCCGATGGGTTGGCCTGTCCAGTTGATAATCTCTTCATGCTTTTTCCCGGCCACGTCTTCGCGTTCCACATTTAACAAACGCGCCAGCGAGGGATTGCACATATAGATGCTGTGGTCGGGGTTGAGGATCAGCATCCCGTCTGCTGCAGAGTCCATCAGGGCATCCATACGCTGTTTCTCGTGGCTTACTGCGGAGTAGAACTGCGCATTTTGCACGGCGATGGCGGCCTGGGTGGCAAACCCGGCCAGCAGTTTGCGGTCGTATGCAGAGAAAAGGGTCAGATAATTACGGAAAATGAATACCACACCCACTACGATGCCGCGCGCGATGAGGGGCAGGGCGACGCTGGTCAAGAGACCCAGGCTGGCTGTGCGCGTGAGTTCCTTGAGCATTTTTTCTATACCAGGCAATTCCAGGTTTTCGGGATCTTCCGGTGCCGGGGGGATTTCTGCCAGATAGGGTTCGATGAATTTCAGGAAGGCGTCTGGCAGCCCTTTGGAAACGTGGATGCGCCATTCTCCGCTCTCTGAGCGCAGGGCGATCAGACCGGCATGGCCGGCCAGCACTTCCATAGAGATCGTCAGAGAGCGTTCCAGCAGCGTGTCAACGTCCAGCTCTTGCGTCAGCGCACGGGCCATTTCAAGGAAGTAGTCTCTCTGTTGTACGCGAAAATCAGGCAGCAAAATATCCATCCTTAAGGTTTATTCACTTCACCGGAAACGACATTTCTGCCAGCCCGCGTGCACCTTGCAGTCCGGCGTCGTCGCCCAAAGCGGCATATGTGATGACCAGACAGTTGCTGTAATCGGGTGAAAGCACATTGTCCTCAATGGCAGCATGAATGGCATCAAACATTAGATCTGCTGATTTTGTGACCCCACCACCGAAAATCAGGATCGAGGGGTTGAAAATGTGCAGCATATCCGCCAGGCTGCGGCCAAGGTATGTTCCGGCGCGTTCAAAGGCTTCGATCGAGAGTTCGTCTCCCTGGCGCGCGGCTTCGCTGATCTCGCGGGCGCTGGGATGATTTGACTTCAATATGGAGGCACGTCCATTAGCGAGTTGTTCGGCTGCGTAGCGCGCAATCCCTGTTCCGGAAGCAATGGCCTCCAGGTGACCACGCTTTCCACATCCGCACATGGGGCCATTTTCAGGAATTACGGTAATATGCCCCAGTTCACCAGCAAGGCCACTCTCACCGAGCAGCAATTGCCCGTTACAGATGATCCCGCTGCCGATGCCTGTGCTGATGGTGATATAGATCAAATTTTGATGTCCTACACCAGATCCGTACTGCCATTCACCGAGAGCAGCCATTTTGGCATCGTTGCCGACCGCTGCAGGCACATCGAAATAGGTTTCCAGCTTGTCTTTCAGCGGGAAGTCTTCCCATCCGGCGATATTGGCTGCAAAGCAAATCACGCCTGTAGCGGGGTTCAGCAGACCGGGCACCGCAACACCAATCCCACACACGGTCATATCCTCTGGCCAGATTTCTTCAATTGCTGAAGTCAACACATCGAAAGCCGCTGGCTTGCTGCGTGTTGGTCTACTCTGGCGTACCAGCGGCGTGATTTCCTGCGCACCGGCTGCGAAAAGAGCGGTGCGGATCTGTGTCCCGCCGGCGTCAACTGCGATGTATGCATCCATGCAAAAATTATAGCATGGGAAGCCCAATGAGAGAGAGTAATGAAAAATGGGAGAGTGAAAGGATTGCATCATCTTTTTTTTGCTTTATTTTCTTATTACTGTTTTTCTACTATCTACAAACATTAAATTCGTGCTATTATATTCTAAGAATGGAAAACAAACCTCAAAATTTCTTTCAACGCCTGATAAACTGGATCAAACGCCGCTTGCAGTGGCTCGCCCCCGGCATGGGCATTAAGCGCTGGCTGGCCATCATTCTGATCGGCACAACCCTTATTGGCCTCGGCTTTGCTGTTGTCATT
>Ga0180435_10003406_pt1 | contig 15937 bp, 9 predicted proteins | sample SS_ome_3_FD_132467 | JGI IMG/M metagenome (GOLD analysis project Ga0180435, IMG submission 132467) | Hypersaline lake sediment archaeal communities from the Salton Sea, California, USA - SS_3_S_1 metaG | ecosystem: Environmental > Aquatic > Non-marine Saline and Alkaline > Hypersaline > Sediment... | reverse complement strand
TGCTGAAGTTCGGCGGCGATGCCGGTCTGCTGTACTTCGGGGGAGAGAGCCATGCCACGCGTGCGGTGAGTGCTGCGGATTCGGTGCAGCGCATGATGCGCGAGAACCTAGGCCATGTCGACACGTCGCTGGGCGAGTTCGCGCTACAGGCGGCCATCGGCATTGGCACGGGTCGCTTGCTGGGGCTGGGCGTCGGCGATGAGAGGGGCAGCGAGTTGCTGTTGCTTGGGCCTCCATTGGGCACGATGGGACATGCCCAGAGCGTCGCACCTCCGGGTGAGACCGTGGTTGACGCTGCGACGGTTGCAGCGTGCGATGCTAGGATGACGTACGAGCCCGTCGGGCGTGGCTACCGACGTGTCGTCGCTGTCCAGGGCGCCGTGGACCTTGCCCTCACGCCGGGACTGCCGGCGCTGATCGATTCTCGTGATGCCGAGCCGCTGCCGTGGTACCTGTCCCGGCTGGATGGACTGTCGCCTTACCTCTCACCCGGCCTACTGCAGTTGCTGGTTTCCGAGTTGAGCGTGGACAGCGCCTTGGTCAGCAGCGACCGCCGTCTGGTCACGGTGCTGATGGTCTCGCTGGCCGACCTGGGCGATCCACTTCGGCATTGGGGCGATCCGAAAGCCCTGCTCGGTGTGAGGGAGGCGTACACGAGAGACTTCATCAGCGTGCGCGACGCAATCGGTAGGTACGATGGTGTGCTCAACAAGGTCGCGATCGGGCCGGGTGGCGCCTACCTCGTCGCCGTCTTTGGGGCTCCGCGAGCTCACGAGGACGACCCCCTTCGCGCGGTGTTGGCTGCCCTCGAGATCCAGGAAGCGTTCGGCTACCGGCGGCGCATCGGTGTGAACACCGGATATGTCTTTGCGGGCGATGTGGGCACGGCCGACCGGCGGGAGTACACGGTGATGGGCGATGAGGTCAACCTTGCCGCACGGTTGATGTCGCGGTGCCCGCCAGGCGCGATCTGGCTCGGTCCAAACACTGGCCGTCACCCGGCTGTGGAACACAGGTTGGTCATTGAGCATGCGCCTCCGACAAGACTCCGAGGCAAGTCCGCCCCGATTCGGCCTCTCGTAGTCCGGTCGCTCAGGCAGTCGATGGGAGTGTCGGTCGGTTCGGGTCCATCGCTGGTCGGCCGGGAGGAGGTCCTGTCGCAATTGGGGGCCCGCCTCAGCTGGCGTGTGCCGCGTGACCCGCAGTTCGTCGTCCTGCATGGTGAGGCAGGTGTCGGGAAGAGTGTCGTCGCATCAGCTGTCATGCGGGCGGCCGTTCAGCGGGGCGTGGCGGTCCACGCGGGTGCCGCGCCGTCCTACGGCGATCATCTGCCCTTCGCCGGCTGGGACCGCGTTTTGTCGTCGCTGCTGGGGCTAGAGGCGGCGCCGGCTGACCGCCGGCAGGAGGCGCTCGAAGCTCGGCTTGATGCGTACGGCGTGGGTTCGTGGTCTGCCTTGATCGCGCCGATCGTGGGAGTCGCCGTGCCGGTCTCCGTCGATGTGCTGGCGCTGCCGCCCAGGATGCGTGACGTCCAGCGCCAGTCGGTGCTGTTGACGATACTGACCCGTGCAGCGCAGGAGAAGCCGCGCCTGTTGGTCTTCGACAATGTGCAGTGGATGTCAGCTGCATCTCTGGAGCTCCTCGAGGCAGTCGTCGATGCGCTACCCAGTGTCCCGCTAGATATCGTCCTGGTGGCGCGCGATGAGGTGGCCGATCGCTGGCGCGGCCGGAACCGTGTGTTGGCCCTGCGACTGGGAGCGCTATCCGGTGCTGCCATGCATGAGCTAGTGGCCGAACTCCTCGGCGGTGTGCCTGCCCCGGCGTCGGTCGCTGACTGGATCGTTGAGCGGAGTGAGGGCCTCCCGATCTTTGCCACTGAGGCCGTTCGGTCTCTGATCGCGTCGGGCCGTCTGGTGCGCGAGGGACGTGCATGGATCCTGACGGGGTCGCTCTCTGATGTCGCCCTGCCGGACATGGTCTATGCGCTCATCCAGAGCCGCATCGATCAACTCGATCCCCCCAGTCGTCACCTGCTGCGCGCGGCCGCAGCGGTGGGCGACGAGATGACGCTTCCGGTCCTTGCGGCCGCCTACGGCGAGGAGAGCGAGGCAGGCGTACAGCGCCGGCTGCCGGTCCTCGCCCCCTTTGGTCTGCTGCAGCGCGGCGTACGCGGCCAGTACCTGGTCTTCACGCAGCCGCTGGTCCGAGAGGTGGCCTACCGGGGGTTGCCGCATCGCGTCCAGGTGCAAATCCACGAGCGGCTCACGGGCTTCCTTGGCGACGGGCAGGAGACCGTGACGCCCAACTGGCTGACCCTCCTCGCGCATCACGCCTTCGAAGGAGGCCTGTGGGCTCGTGCCATGGAATCGAACCTCGAGCTGGGCCGGCAAGCGGTTGCCGCGTACCTGGCCGAACAAGCCCGCAATGCTCTGATTCGCGTCCTGGCCGCCGCCGACGCGGCCGACGTGGCGGCACCGGACGCACGGTTTGAGGCTCACTATCTGCTAAGCGGGACTTTGACCAGCCTGGGGCTGTACGAAGAAGCGCTATCCCACTTGGGCTCCGCACGCCAGATTGACCCTCAGGCAGGGGAGGCGGGCGCAGCTGACAGGGTCCGGTTCAGTGTCGCACGGACTGCGAACCTGGATTACAGAGAGGCGACGGTGCTGGAAGCGCAGGCGCGCTACAGTGAAGCTTTGGGGATCGTTGTCCGCGGACTGGACCTGCCGGGCGTCAGTGAAACCATCGAGGGCGCCAGACTCTGGCTGGTCGGGGCTGACCTGCAGCGCCGCTTGAAGAACTACAAGACGGCGCGTGCTTGGGCTGGGCGTGCACTGGATGCCTGTCCACAGTCGCCCGACACTGAGGCGCAGCAGGTGAGGTCCCGGGCGATGACGATGATGGCCCTTCTGGCGTCCCTGCAGCGCCTCGAGGACACAGGCGCTCGGAAAGGCTAGCTTTGCCTGATCGTGACTTCGTGGCTAGAATAGCTAGGGCCAACGGGAGAGACACTTGATGCAAACCTATCACCACGCGCGTGCACGACGGCTGCCATGGCTGCTCAGCCTTGGGGCATTTGTGCTGATCGTTGGGTGCCGCCTCCCGTCGCTGGGATCCGGTTCGCTAGACCCTCGCGACGTCTCGCCATTGTCGGGTGAGTCGCCGGTTGGGGTGTCGCCCTTGCCATCCCCCGGCACAGGAGGGGATGCCGCCTCCGGCCTGCTCACATCACCATGGGCCTTGCCCGTCCTGGTCGGTGTCGGCGTGCTCCTCTTCGCTCTGACGGCGGCCGGCGCGTACCTGCTGCTGCGCGGTCTCCCTGGCGGCCGCAAGGGCCCCGATGGAGAGGTCCCGACGGTCGTCGACGAAGGCGCCCCGCTGCCTGACGGTACATTGCTGGACGAGGGGAGATACCTGGTGCTGGGTGTAGCCGAGAGGACGCGGGGGCTGACCACGTACCAGGTGAAGCCGACCGTGGCGCCAGAACTGTGTCCCGTCTGCTTTGGTTCGCTGGGTGCCGGGGTCGTCTCAACCTGTTCTATCTGTGGTGGGGTGCTTCCGGACCCGCGACCTGCGCATCCTCTGCTTCTCGCCCGTGAGCTTGCGGATGAGGACAGCTTGGGCGTGGTCCGCGAGTTGATTGATCGGAAGGTCGGCGGCCAGACGGTCGTGGTACCGGTGGCTGCCTTCACGGAAACCTCGTTCGGACGGCCCCGCTACTTCGCTGTCGTGCCTGATCCGAGTTCCCAGCGGTTGACGGCCGCGGATGGCGTCAACAGGGTGGATGATGTGCTTGCCTGGGGGGTGCTCCTCGCGCAGGGTCTGGGCCGTCTACACCAGAACGGTGTGACGCTGCGGTCGGTGGAGCCCGAGGACGCAGTGCTCGGTGAGCGCATGGCCCGCTGGTGGTGCTCTGACAACGTGGCGCTGTATGCCGACGATCAGGATCCTGGCATGCGCTCGGCCGCTGCGGACAATGTCAAGGGGCTTGCGCGCATGCTAGTGGTCTCGGCGACCGGCGAATCGGGATTGAGGGCCGCGGCAGGGTTGCCTGAGCCTGTGGCGCGGGTGCTGCAGCAGGTCCTGCGGTCGCGCGGCGCCCTGCGGGCGGAAGACTTCGGCGTCGCGTTGGCGCGAGCGCGGGAGCAGATGCAGGTGCAGCAGCCTGTCACCGTCCGTGTCGGCGGTCACAGCGATGTGGGTCGGCTGCGGAAGCTCAATGAGGACGGTTTCCTGTCGGTCGACCTGTCAGCGTCCCTGACTGCCCTTGCCCAATCCGTGAGTGTGGCCGCAGTGGCGGACGGTGTCGGCGGTCAGGCAGCCGGGGATGTCGCCAGTCGGCTTGCAGTGGAGGCCCTGTCTCGTGAGACCGATGTACTGCGAACCCAACTTGCCAGTGGTGTCGATGTGGATGCCAAGTCCTGGATCGCGCAGGCGGGAAGCGCCGCGAACACGGCGGTTCTGACCGAACGACTGGCCGCGGGCAATGACATGGGGTCGACGTTGGTGATGGCTCTGATCATCGGTCGCTCTGCCACGGTGCTGAATGTCGGCGATAGCCGGGCCTATTGGCTCACGCCGTCTGGGATGCGCCAGGTGACGACCGACCACTCGCTTGTCCAGCGCCTCATCGCAATTGGACAGCTTACGCCGGAGGAGGCGCGCCATCACCCCCAGAAGAGCGTGATCTACCGGGTTCTGGGCGACAAGCAGAAGCTGGCCTACGACCTATTCGAGGTCGCGCTTTCGCCGGGCGAGGCCCTTCTGCTGTGCTCGGATGGGCTCACCGATATGGTCGAGGATCGCGTGCTGTGGCATGTGTGGCGCGAGGCCGAGAGCCCTGACGACGCCTGTCGGCAGCTGATTGACCTGGCGAACGAAGCGGGTGGGTACGACAACATTACGGCCGTGATCGCACAGGTTGACGCTTAGGTCGTCGGCCGCTTCGAGTATGGGGGCGCCCAACCTGCTACCCGACCAGCTCCCGTGGCTGCTCTACGGGCTGGTGTGCCTGGTGGGTCTGGGGGGCGTGATCTTGTCTGTTGCGGTCGGGGTCGTGCTGTTGCCGCGCGCTCGACGACGGCAGGGAACTGTGCCGAAGGGGCGCGAGACTGGCCGGCGCATCGGCGCGGGCCGGCTGGTTGTGCGGGAGGGGACCTGCCCAGGGCAGGTGATTGCACTACCTGACGGGGTGACTAGGATCGGGCGCGAGGCGCCCTACGCTGATGTGTCGGTCGACGATGCGTACATGTCCAATCCGCACTTCGCCGTCGAGGCCGCGGGCGATTCATATTACATCGTCGACGAAGCCAGCACGAACGGGACGCGCGTGGATGGTGTGGCCCTGGTGGCTCACCAGCGCGTGGCCCTCGAAGCGACGGCGGTGATTGAGGCCGGGCAGACGCGGCTGCAGTTCGTCCGCACAGGGACGCGCGATGCAGCGGATGGAAACCCGTTCGCGACCACCGTGCTATGCGATGGGGATAGGAGAGAGTGATGCCGCTCTGCCGTAACTGCGGGGCTCAACAGCCACTGGAAGCAAAGTTCTGCGACGAGTGTGGGAGCCGGATGAGGGAGACACCCTTGCGGGTGGCCTACGCTGGGAGCTCACTGTCGGCGGCCAAGACCCACCCGCCAACCGTGCCTGCGTCATTGCAGGGCCGCGTACCTGAGACCAACCCGACGTGTGGCAGCTGTGGGACCACCCTGGAGCCCGATAGCGCCTTCTGTCACCACTGCGGCGCCCCGGCCGGGACCTCAGCTGCTCCTGCCGGTGAGGGTGCGACCGAGGTCCAGTCGTGGATACCGTTGCCCGAGCTACGCCTCGTCGTGGGACAGAACCAGGCGACCGTGCGCTTTCCACGCGGGAAGTCGGAGCTGGTCCTGGGACGCAATGACCCGATGGCCGGCGTGTTTCCAGATTTTGACCTGACGCCATTCAACGGCGCCATGCTGGGCGTGTCCAGGCGACACGCCAGGCTCTCCTTTGAGGGGGGACAACTCTACATCGAGGACAACGCCAGCACCAACCACACCCACGTCCAGGATCTGCAACTGGCGCCCCACGCACCGCATCCGCTGAACAGCGGGGACGAGGTACGGCTCGGCAGGCTGGTGCTGGTCATCTTCATCCAACCGACACGCTAGACTCGATGCCGCTGGCCTGTCGCCATACTCCAGTCATGGTGCACGCATGCTAGTCCCAGACGACACTCTCCAGAACCGCTATCGTATCATCGGCCAGCTCGGCAAGGGTGGCATGGGTGCGGTCTACCGCGCGTGGGATATGCGCCTGTCGATTCCCGTCGCACTGAAGGAGATGATAGCGCAGGCGGACCTGGAGGTCTCGGTCCTGGAGGAGCTGCGCAACCAGTTCCAGCAAGAAGCCGTGACCCTGGCGCGACTCAACCATCCCAACCTGGTAGGTGTGACTGACTACTTCCAGGAGGGTCGCAGCGTCTACCTGGTGATGCAATTCGTTGAGGGTGAGAGCCTCTCCCAGCGCATCCAGCGCGAGGGAGCCCTTCCGGAGCAGGACGTCACGATGTGGACATCGCAGCTTCTGGACGCGCTGGCCTACTGCCACAGCCAGGGCGTCATCCATCGCGACATCAAGCCGCAGAATATCATCCTCACGCCCGAAGGACGCGCCATTCTGGTTGACTTTGGCCTCGTGAAACTGTGGGACCCCAGTGATCCCAGCACGAGGACGGCTGTTCGCGGCGTTGGGACCCCGCAGTACGCACCCCCTGAGCAGTATGAGGTGGCCACCGGGCACACCGAGCCACGAACCGACCTCTATAGCTTGGCGGCGACGATGTATCATGCATTCACGGGGCAGGCTCCGCCCACAGCGACCAAGCGCATCGCCGACCCCGATACCTACGTGCCTTTGAGCGCGTTGGCGCCCCACGTGTCGTCGAGGGTCACGGGGGCGATCGAGCGAGCGATGGAGCTCGCCCGATCACGGCGCTGGGGCACAGCCTTCGAGATGGCCGGCGCCATGGGGCTGAGCATACGCCCGTGGGGCCAGACCGGTCCCGTGGATGGGCGGACAGAGGTGATGTCAGGTCGCGGACGAACGGCGAGACTCGACACGGCAAGCACACAGCAGATCGAGCGTCGACGTTTCCCAACCTGGGTGCTCGGGTTGCTCGCTGTTGGCGTGGTGGCGGCCGGTGTCGCAGTCCTGCTGTTCGGTGCAGCGGGGGTCTTCCGTCAACGGTTGGGCCTCACCGTTGGGGCCACCTCGACGCCGGTAACGGTGGCTGCATGGGCGCGTCCACCCGACACGCCAACGCCGTCTGTAGTGCCTCCGACCGCAACACCGACGCCGTCGCCTAGCCCCACCGTCACGGCAACCCTAACAGCCCGGCCAACCCGTACGCAGCGCCCCACCAGGACAGCGACGCCGACCGCCGCCGTGACAGCGACACCGGAGGCGACCGAGGCAGTGTTGGACACGGCGACGCCGGAGCCCGCTGACACACCTGCGCTGGTCGGCGCTTCGACGGGTGCGTTGGTTGACTTCGAGACCTGGGGCACCTGGCGAAGGGGTGATCAGCCCAACGGCGAGCTGTCTCAGGACACCGTGCAAGTCAAAGCCGGCTCCTATGCCGCGCGCCTGGCCTACTCGTTCGGCTCCTCGTCGGACGACTATGTGGTCTTCAGTCAGGCCCGTGCGATCGGCGGGACGCCGGACTCGTTCACGGCCTGGGTCTACGGTGACGGGTCCTCCCACTTCCTCAATCTCTGGATCAGGGACGCGCGCGGCGAGGTGTGGTCGGTGGCGCTCGGGCGTGTGGGCGGGGCGGGATGGCAGCAGATGGCCGGCTCCCTGGCGCCTGGTCTCGCGTGGCCGAACGGACACATTTCGGGGCCCGACAATGGTGTGGTTGACTTCCCCGTCTCGTTTGACTCGATCGTGCTGGATCGCCCGGAGAGCGGGCCGCTGTCGGGGGCGATAACCATCGATGAGATCACGGCTCGCAACACGGGTGCCGTGACTCCGACGGCAGCTCCCACGGTGGCGGCCGGGGCACCGACCAACACACCGGCGCCTGTCCCGGCAGAGGGCGTCGGTCGAATCCTCTTCACGGTATCGGCGGAGGGCGGCACCTATCTGTACACGACCGACCCGGTCTGGAACCAGATGCAGGAGATTGGGCGCACTGACTACGCCCACTCGACTTGCGCACCGGGTATCACCACGGTCTCCACGCTCGCGGGTCAGAGCTTCGATGTGGTCAGACCAGCCGGATGTGCGGTTACGGAGCGCAGCGACGCCTGCACCTCGCCCGACGGCGCCTATAGACTCATCACCAGCTTCCTGCCAGGTTGGGAGTGGGCGGTTCTGCTGGAGGACGTGGCAGCCGGAGACGAGCACTTTGTCTACCAGGGCAAGCTCAGCCAGGAGGCCGGTGTCCGCTGGGACCCGACCAGCCGGCGCGTCGCCTTTGGCATTGGTCAGTCTATACAGGTGGTCACCCCCGGATTTGACAGCTATGTACAGGCGGTCTCGGCCTATGATCTGACTTGGCCTGTCCAGTTCTCACCAGACGGATCGACGCTGCTCTTCGTGCGGCCATCTGGAGGTGAGGGCAACTCGGACGTGTTCCTGGTGGGAGTGGACGGATCGGGGGAACGCAATCTCACGAACGCACCGGCGGCGCAGAAGATGTGCCCCATGTGGCGTCGCTAACAGGGGGCTGGACTGAGGGATGGGCGTGAACTTCGGGGGAAGACGGGTTGCCGGTTACCTGCTGGAGGATCGCCTGGGTTCGGGGAGCGCGGGCGCTGTCTACCGCGCCTACCAGGCGCAGTTGGATCGGTGGGTCGCGGTCAAGGTGCTCGACGTTGGCTCTGCCGGGGACCAAGACTTTCTTCAGAGATTCCGCCAGGAGACCCAAGCCGTGGCCTCCCTGCACCATCCAAACATCCTGGGGCTACACGACTACGGTGAAGATGGCGGAATCGCGTTTATCGTCATGGAGTATGTCCCGGGTGGGGCGCTAGACCAGGTGCTTGCCGAGGGCGCGATGCCGGTCGAAAGGGCGCTGGGGTTGACCCTACCGATCGGCCAGGCATTGGCCTACGCTCACGGTGAGGGGATGGTGCATCGTGACCTGAAGCCGACCAATGTGCTGCTGCCGAGGCCCGACTGGCCACTTGTCGTGGACTTCGGCTTGGCCGGCGTCCTGAGCGCACAGGTGAGTGTGATGCACTCGAGCGTGGTCACGCGCCCTGTCTCCTACCTGTCTCCCGAACAGGTCTCCGGCGAGCCTGCGGATGAGCGGACCGACATCTACAGCCTGGGCCTGATGCTGTTCGAGATGCTCACGGGTCGCCTGCCTTTCACCGGCAAATCGGCGGCTCAGTCCATGATGCGGAGGATGCGCGAGGACGCCCCGTCACCCCTAGCCTTCGATCCAAGTATCCCTGTCGCTCTGGAGGCGGTAGTGCAGCGAGCGCTGGCGCGCGATCCACGGGCCAGGTACGCACAGATGTCCACCTTCGTCGGTGACCTGCAATCGGCGACGGCTGACCTTGACAGCGGACCAGCGGCGCCGGCTGTGCCGGCGGGCCACTCGATCACGATGCAGCTCTCATTGCATCAGGAGATCGAGGGACCACGGCTCTTCATCGCGACGTCCGGTGTCGCCCTCCCCGTTCCCGGGGACGACGAGGTCCTGGTTGGGCGGACCGATCCCACGCAGTCCTCATCGCCGGATATCAACCTGGAGCCATATGGCGGTGGCTCCGCCGGGGTGTCGCGACATCACTCGCGACTTCTGCACCGACCAGACGGCTGGTACGTCGAGGACCTCCGCAGTACCAACGGAACCTATCTGAATGAGGTGCGACTGCTGCCCAGTCGACCAGTTCGAGTCCGATCTGGAGATCTCCTGCGGTTCGGGCAGATGACGCTGGTCTTTGAGGAAGCATGAGAACCTGCCAAGGAGCACTGCGATGATCGAGCCGGGGGATGTCGTACAGGAACGGTACCGCGTGGTACGACCCCTGGGGGCGGGCGGCATGGGTGCGGTCTACCGTGCCTGGGATCTGCGTCTCAAGGTACCCGTCGCTCTCAAGGAACTCCGGCCGCAGCCCGGATTGGACGGGGTCACACTCGCCGGGCTCCGAGAGCAGTTCGAGCAGGAGGCGAGCGTCCTCGCGCGGCTGAACCATCCCAACCTCGTCCGCGTGACCGACTTCTACGAGGAAGGGGGGAACGCCTACCTGGTGATGGACTTCGTTGAGGGCCGCAGTCTGGCCGACGTGATCCTGCAGGATGGCGCACAGCCCGAGTCCAGGGCGATGGCTTGGGGGAGGCAGCTTCTGGAGGCTCTGGCCTACTGCCACGATCAGGGCGTCGTGCATCGCGATATGAAGCCGCAGAACATCATCCTCACGCCCGAGGGGCGAGCCATTCTGGTCGACTTCGGCCTAGTCAAGCTCTGGGATCCCAACGATCCACGAACGCGCACCGCCATGCGCGGGATGGGCACGCCCGAGTACGCGCCGCCCGAGCAGTACGGTGCGACGACCGACCACACAGGGCCGCAGACCGATGTCTATGGGCTGGGGGCCACGCTATACCATGTGCTTACCGGACAGGCGCCCCCCACCGCCACGGAACGGATGGCTGTGCCCGGTGAGTTTGTGCCTCTGAGGCATCTGGCACCGCATGTGTCGCCTCGCATAGAGACCGTGGTGATGAAGGCACTGGAGTTGTCGGTGGCCGAGCGATGGCGGAATGCCCGCGAGATGTGGGCCGCCATTCAGTCGGGTCCGCTGCCGCCGATGCAAGACGCCATTCCTGATCGGCCGCTGGGTCGGACGACGGTCGTGACGCCCTCCGCCCCGCCACGGCTGGCTGCCACGCCGCCGCCTCCTTCGGTAGGCGCACCCGCTTCGGTGGTTCAGCCTGTGGCATCCAGCGGCGCCGCGCGGAAGCGGCCTCGGCGTGGTCTGTGGATCGGCATTGCCGCTGCCGTGTTGGCCTGTGTTGCGATGAGCTGCCTGCTGTTCCTGGTTGTGATCCCGGCCCTTCAGGACGAGGTCGGTCCGACGGCCACGCCAACCTCCACGGCGGCCCCCGCGACCGCCACGAGCAGGCCACCGACGGCCACGCCGACTAGGGCGCCGTCACATCCCACTGACACGCCGGTGCCGATCGCCGGCGAATTCGAGTTGACGGTGGTCAACTGGTCGAGCATTGACGTGTGTTATGTGCTCATCTCACCTTCGGATAGTGATGCCTGGGGAGAGGACTGGCTGGGCGAGGACGAGACGATTGCCCAGCACGGGGCCTACAAGTTTGCGGTGCCGGCCGGTTCGCACGACGTGCAGGTGCTGACCTGTGACGGAGGCGTGTTGGCGACAGCCTGGGATGTCTCTGAGGCTCGACAGGTCCACGTGGGGTGGTCCGGTGCGGCGCCGCTCTGGGTGCACAATGACCTGGAGACCGAGGTGTGCTTCCTCTACGCCTCGCCCGAGGACTCGGAGGATTGGGGCCCGGACAAACTGGGCGAGTACGAGGTCATCCAGCCAGGCGATGTGCGCATCATCTTTGTCGAACCCGTCGTGGTGGACCTGATGGCCGAGGACTGTGAAGGCAACATCGTGGCACAGGAGTTCGGTGTTTCTGGTGACGACGAGTACCTGTGGTTTCTCAGCCTGAGCCCCTACGAGTAGGAGACGGGCGCGGTCTCATGCTTGGTCGGGACGGCGGAGCGCGCGTTGGATGCGCTCGGCATCGGCGTCCGTCTCGGTGGCTTGCGCCGCATTGATTTCATGGTCGCTGTAGCGAGCCTCTATGAAGGCCTCAGTAAGGCCCGTCACGGCACTGCACTCACCCTGGACGACCTCATCCAGACGCGGGCGATACTCGTAGGGCGTCTGGTCGACGTGTCGAGTGGCCCCGGACTCCCCGGCCAGATCGATCGTCTCCAGATACCTGCGGATCACCCGTTCTCGAGGCCCTGTCCCTCCCCCGTGTCTTCGTCCGGATCGGCGTTCTGCACGGGCAGCACGTAGGCGCGCCACGACGCTCGGCAGCGCTCGGCCTACCCTCTTGCCAGCGCGCCTCAGCCAGCGTCGCAGCGAGGACCACACGCGTCCCAACCAGGCCAGCGGAGCGAATCCCCTTAGGGCCTCTCCGATGCCGGGGTGGTCGCGGATGTAGCTGCGGACCAGGTAGATCACTGTGGTGCCCAGCACTACCCAGAAGAGCGCTGATCGCAAGACGGCCCACCAGGCGCCGGGTTCGGCGGCCGCCGTCGCCATCGGCGGTTCTAGTGGCGGCCGTTCGAGTCCGCCAGGTGAGGCCTGGGGCTCACCACCCAGGAACAGCGAAGCCAACCAGGAAAGCGGCAGAGTGATGATCATGAAGAGGAACGCGAGCAGCGCCAGGGCCCACTGGAGGACGTAAGCGGTGAGGTCCAGGAGGCCGATGGTATAGCCAGTCGGAAGAACGAAGGCGACACAGGCTGCGACGGCCAGCAAGATCGCCAGGTACCGAGGCCAGGTGACCCGCAGTGTCGGGGACACCGCAACACGGTCTCGGCGCCACAGGCTCAGCAGCCGGGCGATGCGAATCTGCCCCAGCATCAGCAGCCCCGCCAGAAAGTAGACCAGTGCGCTCACGATCGGCGAACGCGTGCGTTGCTGCGTCAGAGTGACGACGCTGATCAGGTTCACCCTGTTGATCGCGGCGAAGAACATCAGGATGGCGCCACCGATGAAATAGCGCTTGGTCAGACGCTGGCGTGGATCGGTTTCGCCTACGTAGAGCGAGGGGTCCCTGACCGCGTCCAAATCCTGTGCGGTCGCGGTCCCCATCCACCAACAGGCGACGCCGATGGCGTATGTGATAACGGTCCCGGTATCGAAGAAAGCCAGAGGACTAGCCGACCACGCGCGCACCGCTTGACCCAGCTCAGGTACGGTCAGGCTTGCCAGCGCGGCGAGCTTTGTCCCCAGGAAGAGCACGCCGAGCTCAACAAGCCGGAATCGCAGCCCTTCGGATCCACTGAGTAGGCGCCGGACGACGATGTGCTGGGTGGTGAGCCCCACAAGCGACATCAGCACCGGTACCATGAGGAGCGTCACAAAGCCAGGGGCCGACGGCATCCTGCTGATCAGCTGCGCAACCGGCCACACCACGCACGCGACGAGCAGTCCGAGGGTGGCCGGCTGCATCAGCCGGCGGTCCCAGGAGTTTGGGGGTCTCGTCTCGCCTGCCGTGGGGGTGCGTTCGACGTAGTCATCGGTCTCGCGAACCAAGACCCTCGGTTGCCCGAACCCGTGCCGACGCCTGTCGCTCATAGCGTCTTGATCTCATCCTCCCGCCATACGACGTAGGCGGGCACCCCGACCGGCTCGCCCTGATGCGGGGCACTGTTGGCCGCCGGTGGCGGAGGCATCACGAGGACCAGGACGACGGCGCAGCCCCGCTCCTTGAGGTAGAGCAGGGATCGCGTCAGGGCGTTTGACCGGCTACCCGTGATTACCACTACTGTGGTCCCCCACGAGACTCTTAGGCTCTGCTCCCTGAGGAACTGGGGGAGCGGAACCGGCGTCGTTGTGCCCGGGCTGACCTCGGCATAGGTCTGTGCTCGGGCCAGCACTTCCAGGATTGACATCAGGTGGGCGCGCTCCCGTCGCGGCGGTAGGCTGAATGTGGTGAGGCCATGCGCCAGTGGGTCTATCGCCTGCGCGCACAGGCCCACGCTGAGGGACTCTCGTACGATGATGTGGTTGGCGATTGAGGCTGCGGTCACGACGGCGAGCTCGGTGGCAGGGAAGAGGCGCTGGAAGGCATAGTTCTCCTGTGCCAGGTCGAGACAGATCAGGGTCTCGCGCGCGATGGCCGGCTGGTATCGTTTGACCAGCAGCTTGCGAGCGCTTGCGCTGGCGGACCAGTGAATGCGCCGTGGCGAGTCACCGTGCTGGTAGGGGCGAACGCCCTGGATGCGGCTGGGATCCTCGAAGAGTGGGGCCGGTGCGGGAAGGGATGCCAGCGGAGAGCGCGTCGGCAGCCCGAGTGTCTGGAGCGGGAGGACGCGTGGGTAGACGATGATGTACTCGGAAGCTTGACTGCCGATCTGTATGGGGGCGAAGCCCAACAGATCGCCGGTGCGCCAGATCATGGGACCGATCGGATAGTAACCACGCCGGTGGCCGGTAAGCCGGTAAGAGAAGCGTCGCGTCTCTCGTGGCAGCATAGCCAGTGCCTGGCGGAAGAACGGCGGGCTGGCCATCTCCACCGGCAGTGAGTCGTGCATTTCGACCCAGGGCACGGGCAGCCAGCCGTCGTTCGTCACCTCGAGCTCGATAGGTATCTCCTCGCCGGGGAAGGCACGGTTTACCAGTCTTCGTCGCGTTCGCAACTGGCGCATGGCCTGATGGGACCATAGCCTCCCGAGCAGGTAGGCGGCAGCGACCAGGTACACCAGACTGAAGTAGGTATCGATCCGCAACACCGCAGCCAGGAGGAAGAAGCCCAGCAGGATGGGAACGAGGTCAGGCATCAGATTCCTGGAGCGTCCTGTGGTACGACCAGAAGGCCCTGCCCATAGTTGCGCCAACCGATCTTGCGTAGAAGGGGATGGGCCCGGTCCACGAAATCTCGCACCTGCGCAGTCCCTCCTGTTGCCAGTCTCTGAGGCATCGCTTGAGAAGCACTGACCCGATACCCAGACCGCGCAGCGTCGCGTCGGTGAGCATTGGGCCAAAGTGGATCGGCCCGCAGACACTGTGGGCCGCGAAGCCACGCACACGGTCCTCCAGGAGCGCGACGTGGATGCTGGGCGGCGTGCCCTCCAAGGCCATCGCTGTTTCGGCGGCCCAGCCGTGGTAGCCCTGGCCCTCGCAGAGATCGCGGATCGCACTGATGTCGGCTGTCCGCGCCCTTCGCACGGCGACGCCCCGATCGGCGAGACGCGCCTCAGCGGATGCCGTGTCGAAGTCGCGTCCTGTAAGCTCTACGTCCATGTTAACGCGAGCATTGCGGTCAGTTTCGTACCCCAGGCGCTCCAAGAAGACGATGGCCGAGGTGTAGGCGATGTCGATCCCGGGGAGGAAGTATCGCGGGACCGCCCATCCTACTGTGACATCGTTGATCCCGCGACGGCGCATCTCTTTTTCGAAGGTCCCGAACAGTGACCTACCGATGCCGAGCCTGCGCAGATCGGGGCGCACGACAAAGGCGCGCACCCAGCCGGTGTCGTTGGCCACACTCCCGAGCAGGAAACCTGCCGGGTTGCCCTCCACGACTGCCGTTAGCATTAGGGCCGAGTCGTAGGCAGGGTCACCAACGGTTCTGGAGTGGACGAATGGCTCGGTCCACACGTCGTTGTTCGGCAAGCTGTTGAACCAGGTGGTGAAAGTGGGGATGTCAACTTGGCTGAACGCGCGCAAGTCCATGGCGATCGTCTCTCCTCGGTCTGTATCCAATCCGCCTAAGCCTCCAGCTTGAGCTCCGCCCGATCGAGTATATCGCGCACCAGGCCGATGGCGGATCTGCCGCGGAGCTGGCTCTCGGGCTTGAGGATCAGGCGGTGTGCCAGTGCCAGGGGCGCCAGCAGCTTGATGTCGTCCGGGATCGCGAAGTCGCGGCCCTGGAGCGCGGCCCAGGCCTGGGACGTCTTGTAGAGCGCCAGCGACCCCCGTGGACTTGCCCCGAGGGCCACATCGGGGTGGTCACGCGTGGCTTGCACGATCTCGATGATGTAGCCCTCGATCGTCTCGTCAACGTGGACATCGGTGACGACATCGTGTAGGCTGGGAAGCTCAGAGCCGTCCACCGCTTGGGTCAGCGAGTCGATAGGGTGCTGCTTGCGCAGGCTCCGCAGTATCGCGATCTCGTCGCTCGGTGCCGGGTAGCCCAGCGAAATGCGCATCAGGAATCGGTCCAGTTGGGCCTCGGGCAGTG
>Ga0180435_10003404_pt1 | contig 15944 bp, 14 predicted proteins | sample SS_ome_3_FD_132467 | JGI IMG/M metagenome (GOLD analysis project Ga0180435, IMG submission 132467) | Hypersaline lake sediment archaeal communities from the Salton Sea, California, USA - SS_3_S_1 metaG | ecosystem: Environmental > Aquatic > Non-marine Saline and Alkaline > Hypersaline >... | reverse complement strand
ATCAATTGTTTGCTGAGCATCTTCTTTGGTCTCCCAAGGATAGCCAACCATTGCAGTAATATGCGGTTCCAATCCAGCCTGTTTGCACATTTTTAATCCAGGTTCAATTTCTTCCACTTTCAAGCCTTTATTTATTTTGTCCAAAGTTTTTTGGTTGGCTGATTCCAATCCAAAGAGTACAAAACGAAAACCCGCTTTTTTCATCAACGGTATGGTAATGACGCCGGTCGACGCGGTATTGGCGACGGCCGATCCTGAAATCGTACCGGTCAGTCCCGATGCAAAAACGGCGACCAGTCCGGGGCCGCCGACAAACCTGCCTGCCATTGCGCGGGCGAGGTTGATGACGAAATCTCCGGCGCCGGAGCGCAGAAGAAACGCTCCGAACAGGATAAACATGAACACGAAGGTCGACGAAATCCGGGCAATATTGCCGAACAGGCCGTCATCACCATAAATCGATCTGAACAGGATAGTTTCCGCGGTAAGACCGCTGAATTTGAACACGCCGCCGATATGTTCGCCCCACCAGCCCACATAGGTAAGCGCGAGGATGATCAGAACCGGGATAATCCAGCCGGTCGTTCGCCTCGTAAACTCTATCGCGCTGATGATGAGGAAGGTGCCGGCGAGCCACTCGGTCCGGCTCAGGCGGACGCCGCGGTCGTAGATCGCATCCTCCATCGCGATCATATAGATGGCGCAGAACGCGGCCGCAAGGCCAAACAGGATACTGAAAACGAGTTCGCCCGTGCCGCGTGTCTGCATCGTCCGGGCTACCGGGTAAACCAGTGCGCACAGGACCGCAAATCCCGAATAGTGCAGCGCGTTCTGGTACAGGGTTGGCAACACGCTGAAAATATTGAAATAGATGTGCAGCAGGGAGACCAGGATGCCGATAATGAAAATGAATTTCTCTATCGTGTGGAGCGATTCGTCGGGCCGTTTTTCGTCTTTCAAAATGACGGATAGCTGAGGCTGGAGGAACAGGATCTCATCGCAGGACGTGATGCCCTGCGATGAGGTACGCCGGTTCTTTTTTACGGCAGTAACCGTTCGGGAATGTCGAGGCCGATTTCCTGGTAATATTTCAAAGCACCCGGGTGCAGCGGCATCGGTAAACCGGCGAGGGCTTTTTCAACAGCCATGACCTGCGTGGCTTTATGGATCGCGTTCAGAAACGGCAGATTTTCGTAAATGGTCTTCGTAATCATGTAGACGGCGTCTTCATCGATGTCCGACCTGACCGCGAGGAAGTTCGGCTGGGCAATCGTGTTGAAGTCCTTTGCCTGGCCGGGATAGGTGCCGGCTTCGATGACGTAGCGGGTCCAGAGATTCAGGCCGCCGTCGGCTTTCTGCATCTGCTCGTCGGTAAAATCGAGCATCGTGATTTTATCGCCGAGTGCTGCAAACGCCCTGGTTACAGCGCTGGTCGGCGTCCCCGCCGGAGTGCTCATACCGGAAATTTGACCGTTCTGCAGGGCGTCGGCGCTGGGGCCGTAGCCGACATAGACGAGGTCGTAGGTGCTGTCCGCATCGATGCCGAGGTTTGCGAGCAGGAATTTATTGGAGCCGATGGTGCCGGAATTTTTCTTGCCCAGCGCCATGCGCTCACCTTTCAAGCCGGGAAGAGCGGCCGCCGTTCCGTCTCCTGCCTTGTCGGCCAGTACGACGAACTGCTCAACGTTCTGCCACAGCATGGTTACCGAGCGGAGTTCTTTCTGCGGACCTTCCTGTTCCAGCGGTCCCTTGCCGTTCCACGCGTAGTAGCCGAACAGACCCTGGAGAATGGCGAATTGGGCCTCATTGTCGCGCAGCAGTTTGACGTTTTCGCCGGAACCGGCTGAATTGATAGCCGACATGCCGATCTTGTGCTGCGGCTGCAGTTTGACTTTCGTCAGGGTGGAAATCGCCACGCCGACCGGATAATAGGTGCCGCCGGTACTTGCCGTGGCGAGGAGATAGTTGCGTTCATCGGCGGCCGCTGCGGTTGAAGCGCCAAACGATGAGAGCAGCAGAGCTGATACGGCGAGGATTACAAACAGGGAATTACACTTCATGGATCGCTCCTTTTGCTGAGATTACCGCCCGTGGACCGGCTGTGCGGTCCCGGCGCCGGGATTTGATGAGAAACGACTCGGCGCAAGTGCCGCTTACTATGAAAATACACTTTGTTCATAAAGACAAGACGATAATGACGCACCGGACCATTTTGGCGCGACAGATTCGGTCCAGTCGGTACGAGGTTTGAATCAACCTTACGGTGATTGCAGTTTCAGCGTCAGTGAATATTTTAGAATGACAGTGCGTGCAGCACCTGGTGTTTCAACGGAAATTTAACGTGCAGAAGGAAACGTGATGAATAACAGCGTGGTAGTACGGTGGGTGGGCCTGATTTTTATGATTGTGACTGCAGCGGCAGTGTCTCAGGCTGCAGCCAGCGATTTTAAAAAACCGGTGGCGTATGCACCGATCCACATAGACGGTCTGAAACCTGAAATGATCTCGCTCGAACGATTGCAGAAAGGATTGCTGCCCATCTATTATCTCGAATTTTTCGAACGTCATCTCGATCAGTTCCCGCCGCCGGGATCGAAAAAATACAAAGCGGTAAAGGGCAAGCCGATTCTCCACTTGAATCACCAGTTCGACGAGCATGAAGTGTTCGACAGCGGCACGAATCGCGGGGTGGCGGTACGCATGACCGGATATCTCTATATTGACGGACCAGGTGAATATCAATTCCAGGCCCTGTCCAATGACGGTGTCAGGGTTGCGCTGGCCGGAAAAGTTGTGATCAGCGATCCCGAACAGCACTCAGACCGACTTTCAAATATCGGCCATGCGGTTATCGACCAGGCAGGCTATTACCCCCTGCTGGTTGAATATTTCCAGCGGAAAGGCACGGCGGCGCTCAAACTGTTCTGGAAAAAGTCGCCGACGGACGAATTTATGCCGATTCCCCAAAACGCCTATGTCCATTTACCCTGAACTGTGGTAGTCTTTCCAGGTTATGCCGGGTTCCGTGCAGCCCGGCGCCCGCACCGGGGACATGCCCGGTGCGGATCGATTCATTGCCGTCTCACGATACAAAAACATCATGACAAATAATCTCTATGTAACCGCCACGGAAGAACGGAGCGGTAAATCGGTTATTGTGCTTGGAATCATGCAGATGCTCATGAACCAGCTGCACCGGGTTGCATTCTTCAGGCCGATTATCAACGACCACATTCAGGATAAACCCGACCACGACATCACCCTGATTCGCGAGTATTTCAAACTCGAACAGGACTACGACACGTGTTATGGGTGCACCCTGAGAAAAGCATACGAACTGATTAATTCCGGACGGGAAGACGATCTGCACGATCTGATTCTTGATAAATACCGGAAGTTGGCGGATGAGTATGAATTCGTCCTCATCGAGGGTACCGATTTCCGGGGCCAGGATACCGCGTTCGAGGCTGAAATTAACGGAGATATAGCGGCGAATATCGGCGCCCCGGTGATTCTGATATCCTCCGGACGGAAAAAGACTACAGAGGAGATGATCCGGCAGCTGCAGGTTGCGATCGACACCCATAAAGAGAAGGGTCTGTCGATTATTTCCGCGATTATCAATCGGGCCCCGGAAGGGGTGACGGCCGAGAACCTGTCAGAGATCAGGGGACAGTATCATCCCGGCGAAGGCCTGTCGTTTTATGTGATCCCGGAAAATCCCGCCCTCGGCAACCCGACGGTCGGGGATGTGAATCGCTGGCTCGGCGGCAGCCTCATGTACGGTTCCGACGGTAACGATATCGTGGTGAGCGATTACCTGGTGGCCGCGATGCGGGTGGAAAATTTTCTCGAGTACATTACCCCCGGATGCCTGGTCATAACCCCTGGGGACCGGCACGATATCATCCTGGCCTGTCTCTCGGCGCGCTCCTCCACGTCATACCCGGAGGTGTCAGGAATCGTTTTAACCGGCGGCCTGGTGCCGTCCGACAATGTACGCAGGCTGATCGAGGGCTGGTCGGGCAGGCCGATCCCGATTTTATGTGTCAAGGGACACACGTATCTTGTCATCCAGCAGCTGTATGAACTGTACGCCCATATTGAAGTGGGAGACAAGCGACGCATTGCCACCGCGCTCGGTGATTTTTCAAAGTACGTTTCGGTGGCCCAACTGCGGGACAATATCATCAACGAGCGTCCCGCCAGGATTACCCCGAAGATGTTCGAGTATTCGCTGATGGAGCGCGCCGCCGAAAATCGTCAGCGGATCGTGCTGCCTGAGGGCAACTGCGAACGGATACTGCGGGCTGCGGACATCCTGCTCAGGCGCGGAGTTGCCGACCTGACGATTCTCGGGCGCGAAAATCAAGTTCGGGCCCTGGCTGCTGCAAACGGCCTGGACCTGACCTGGGTGGAAGTTATCGACCCGCAGAAAAGCCCGATGCTCGAGGATTTCGTTTCGACCTATCTCGATCTCCGCAAACACAAAGGCGTAATCGAAGATATGGCGCGAGACCGCATGTCCGACCCGACCTATTTCGGTACGATGATGGTGTACAAAGGTCTCGCCGACGGCATGGTATCGGGAGCGCTCAATACGACCGCTCATACCGTGCGGCCGGCCTTTGAGTTCATCAAGGCCAAACCGGGATTCACGATCATTTCATCGGTTTTCCTGATGTGCCTGCGCGATCGCATTCTGGTGTACGGCGACTGTGCGGTCAACCCGAATCCCGATGCCGGTCAGTTGGCGGAGATCGCGCTGAGTTCGGCTGAAACGGCGCGGACTTTCGGTATCGAACCGCGGGTGGCGATGCTGAGCTACTCCACCGGGCGCTCCGGTAAAGGAGAGGATGTCGAACGGATCGCCGAGGCGACCGAGATCGCCCAGCGGCTGATCAGCGAACGCGGGCTCGATTTCATGCTCGAAGGGCCGCTGCAGTACGATGCTGCAATCGATCCGGAAGTGGCCCAGACGAAACTGCCCGGTTCGGCGGTGGCCGGTCGGGCTACGGTATTCATCTTCCCCGATCTCAATACCGGAAACAACACCTACAAGGCGGTGCAGAGGGCAGCCAATGCGGTGGCTATCGGACCGATCCTGCAGGGGCTGAACAAACCGGTCAACGACCTCTCCCGCGGCTGCACTGTTGACGACATTGTCAATACGGTTGCGATCACCGCCGTTCAGGCTCAATCCGAAAAAGCTTAGTTTTTGTCGATTTTCCGACGATCACAACGCAGGTACGAGTAATGAAAACGCTTGTCATAAACTCAGGAAGTTCATCCCTTAAATTCCAGCTGCTCGACATGAAAGATGAGTCGCTGCTTGCCACCGGTATCGTTGAACGTATCGGCGAGCGGACCGGCACCCTCTCATGCACGCTGCATCCGGGCCGGACCGGAGAACAGAAGATTGAAATCGAGGAGACCATCCCCGATCACCATCGCGGCATGCTCATGGTCGGCGACGTTCTGTGCGACGGCGAGAACGGCGTGATTCGCTCCAGAGACGAGATCGGTGTTGTCGGACACCGGGTCGTACACGGGGGGGAGCGCTTTCATGAACCGACCGTCATCTCCGATGAAGTGATCGATGCCATCACCGAGCATATTCCGCTGGCACCGCTGCACAACCCGGCCAATCTCGACGGCATCGTTGTGGCCAGGCAGCTGTTTCCGGATATCCCGCAGGTCGCCGTGTTCGATACCGCTTTCCACCAGAGCATTCCCGACTGGGCCCACATGTATGCGCTGCCGTACGAACTGTACGAAAAGCATCGGGTCAGGCGCTATGGATTCCACGGTACGTCGCACAAATTCGTGGCCGGTGAATGCGCCCGCCTGATGGGCAAGGAGCTGACCCAGACCAACCTTGTCACCATTCATCTCGGCAACGGCAGCTCTATGACGGCAATCGAGAACGGCAAAAGCGTCGATACGACGCTTGGGATGACACCGCTGGAAGGGTTGGTAATGGGGACCCGCAGCGGCGACATGGATCCGGCAATCCACGCGTTCCTGCACCGCACCAGCGGGATGGATATCGAAGAGATCGACACGATGCTGAATAAACAGAGCGGTTTGAAAGGGCTCTGCGGCTACAACGATATGCGCGATATTCATGCGGCCATTGACAACGGCGACGAACGGGCCCGGCTGGCGCTCGACGTGCAGACGTACCGCAACAAAAAGTATATCGGCGCCTTTCTGGCCGTGCTCGGACGAGTCGATGCGCTGGTTTTTACCGCGGGCATCGGCGAGAATGATTATATTGTTAGGGAACGTTCGCTGCGCGGACTCGAATCGTTCGGCATCGAACTCGACTGCGAAAAGAATCAACAGCGGGTAAAAGTGCCGACACCGCTGCACACGCCGACAAGCACCATCCAGATCTGGGTAATCCCAACCAACGAAGAACTGGCAATCGCACGCGAGAGCATCAGCGTACTGAAGGGTACCGTCACCTGAGGAAAAAACGGATATGAGCACAGCAGATACGGCGATAGAGAAGATGTCAGACGGGGAACGGTTTTCAGCCAAGGCGGAGATCGCCGGAGCTGTCGTGAGCACCATCAGCAGTTTCGACGAGGCGGTCGCCTACGCGGTGGATCTGTGCCAGAAAAGAGACCTGAACCGCTATGAGATCGACGATTCCGGCGTAAACCTGGATGGGGTAAAAAAGACGATTGCGGCACCGTTGTTGCACGAGGACGAGTATGCGCATCTCGTCGAAACCTGCGCCGACCGTGATATCTCCTGTATCCGTGACGGGATGAGAAGTCAGCTCGCCGGGGTCGATATCGGTTTGACCTATGCCGATATCGGTCTCGCCGAAACCGGCACGATCGTTCTGAATTGCCCCGATGAGGAATTGAGACTCGCGACGATGGTGTGTGAGTACCATGTCTGTATTTTACCGAAATCTAAAATCAGTGCAGATGCGTATGCCGCTGAATCGCAGTTGACTGCATTCATGCTCGATTCACCGACGTATACCCCATTCATCACCGGGCCGAGCAGGACTGCCGATATCGAGCGGGTGCTGTCGATCGGCGTCCACGGTCCGCTCGAACTGCATATACTGATTCTGGAGGATTAACATGCACGAAGCGAAAAATCTGAAAGAATACAGAAAACAGTGCCAGGAGTCGCTGGATAACGAATATCTCCGCAGCACGCTCGATAAATTTGCCATTGCGTACCGGGCCAGCAGGAACAATGCCTTCGCCGATATCGACATAGACGAACTGATCGCCGATGTCGCGCAGATGAAGGACGACACGCTGAAGCAGCTCGACCACTATCTCGACCAATTCACCAGACAGGCCGGGGCCGCCGGGGTTGTCGTGCATATGGCTGAAGACAGCGATCATGCCAACCGCATCATCGCCGATATCGCCCACCAGGCGGGGTGCAGGAAGATCATCAAAACCAAATCGATGACGGCGGAGGAAACGCACCTCGTTCCGGCCCTGGAGCGCGAAGGGCTGGAAATCACCGAAACCGATCTTGGCGAGTGGATCATCCAACTGCGCAACGAACCGCCGTCGCATATGGTGATGCCGGCAATCCATCTTTCCCGATATCACGTCAGGGATCTGTTCTCCGACATCACCGGCAGGCAGGAAGATGAAGAGATCGAAAAACTGGTAAAGGTCGCGCGCAACCAGATGCGGAGAAGATTCGCGGAAGGCGAAATGGGGATCACCGGGGCCAACTTTGCCGTTGCTGAAACCGGCACCATCGGCCTCGTCACCAACGAAGGTAATGCGCGGCTCTGTACCACGCTGCCCAGGGTTCACGTGGCGCTGCTCGGTATCGACAAGCTGGTGCCCACCGTCGGCGATGCGCTGTCGCAGGTGAAGGTACTGACCAGGAACGCGACCGGGCAGGCCATCACCTCCTATGTGACGTGGGTTACCGGCGCCAACGAGTGTGGGGCAGGGGATGATGAAAGAAAAGAGGTGCACTTTGTCCTGCTCGACAACGGCCGCCGGGAAATGGTGGAGGATCCGCTGTTTTCCCAGGTGTTCCGCTGCGTCCGCTGCGGAGCCTGTGCAAATGTGTGCCCGGTCTACCGCCTCGTCGGCGGGCATAAGATGGGGCATATCTATATCGGTGCGATCGGCCTGATTCTCACGTACTTCTTCCACGGGGAAGAATATGCCAAGAACCTCGTGCAGAACTGCATTAACTGTGAAGCGTGCAAGGATATCTGCGCCGGCGGCATCGATCTGCCGCGGCTGATCAAGGAGATCCATACCCGAATCCAGGACAAGGACGGCCATCCGCTGCCCAGCCTGCTGCTCGCGAAAGTTCTCCGAAACCGCAAGCTCTTCCACTCCCTGCTGCGTTCGGCAAAATGGGCGCAGAAGCCGGTAGCCGGAAACGACGGCTTCATGCGGCACCTGCCGATGGTGTTTTTCAAGGAGCACGATTTCAAGGCGCTGCCGACCATTGCCGACAAGGCGTTTCGCGATATGTGGGAGGAAATCAAGCCGAACATTGCCGAGCCGAAGCTCAAGGTCGGTCTCTTTTCCGGATGTGTGCAGGATTTTGTGTATCCCGAGCAGATGGTCGCCGCCGTTGAGCTGTTCAAGGATCACGACGTCGACATGGTCTTTCCGATGGCCCAGTCATGCTGCGGCCTCCCGCTGCAGATGATGGGTGAGCGGAAAGCGTCGCGTGACGTTGCGCTGCAGAACATGAATGCGTTCGTGAAAGAGGATGTCGAATATATCATCACCCTGTGCGCATCATGTGCGTCGCATCTCAAACACAGCTACCCGGTACTGCTCGAGGACGACCCGAAGCTGCGGCCTGACGTCGAATCGTTCTGCAGCAAGGTTATCGACCTGTCTTCGTTTGTCCATGACGTGCTGAACGTACAGGAGGATGATTTCGTCGGTGACGGCAAGAAAGTGACCTTTCACGCCCCGTGTCATCTCTGTCGCGGGCTCGGGGTTCACGATGCACCGCGCAACCTGATGCGTATCGCCGGCATGGATTACCGGGAAGGGGCCGAAGAAGAGGTCTGCTGCGGCTTCGGCGGCACCTATTCCGCGAAGTTTCCCGAACTCTCCGAGCAGCTGCTCAACAACAAGATCGCTGACATCGAGGGTACCGGGGCGGAGATCGTGCTAACCGATTGTCCCGGCTGCATCATGCAGATCCGCGGTGGCATGAAGAAGCATGGCAAGGATATCGAGGTGAAGCACACGATCGAAGCCGTTTCTGAACGGCGCAAGAAGAAATAGTGGTTGAGATCAGGCCCTATCGGGGTGCGGACGGGCCGGCGGTCGTCGCGCTCTGGAAACGGTGCGGCCTGGTGGTCGCCTGGAACGATCCGCAGGCCGATATCGTCCGCAAACTGCGTGTTGCTCCGGAATTGTTTCTGGTGGCGGTTGAAGACGGCAGGCTAATCGGTACGGCTATGGGCGGCTACGACGGACATCGCGGATCGCTCAACTACCTCGCCGTGGACCATAACCGGCGCCGCCGAGGCATCGGCAGCTGCCTCATCGAAGCCGTGTGTGAGCGGCTGTTGGAGCGAGACTGTGCCAAACTCAACATCATGGTGCGGACCGACAACCGGGATGTGATCGCGTTTTACGAGAAGCTCGGTTTCAAAACAGATGATGTCGTTTGCATGGGACACCGGCTGCTCAGTGATGAGACCTGACGGTGGCCGGATATCCATTAACTCCGGGGCGACAGTAGAATGATGAAAATGATTGCCTGGATGGTGCTGCTCGCCTGTGCCGTTTACGGCTTTTTCTGTATCTATCTCTACCTGCGGCAGCGCAGTCTTTTGTACTATCCCCACCCGGCGACGTCATCGTCGGAGGCTGCTGTTATCTGGCTGGAACACGACAGCCAGCGGATTAAAATCTGGGCGGTTGAGCGCGGAGACGGTCCCGCCCTGATTTATTTCGGCGGCAACGCCGAGGATGTCTCCGGCAATCTTGGTCTGTTCAAAGAACTGGTTCCGGACTACTCGCTGTACCTGATGAATTACCGGGGCTACGGCGGCAGCAGTGGCTCCCCGAGCGAATCCGCGCTGTATGCCGACAGCCTGGCGTTGTTCGACCGGGTTCGGCGGCAGCACGACCCCGTCGTCGTGATGGGCAGAAGCCTCGGCAGCGGGATCGCCACCTATTGTGCAGCGCAGCGGCCGGCGGCCGGGGTTGTCCTGGTCACGCCGTATGCGAGCATCGCCGCCCTGGCGGCATCCCATTACCCGTTCATGCCGGTGGAACCGCTGATCAAGGACCGGTATGATTCGCACCGGCATGCCGCCGGCTTAGCAGTGCCGATCCTGGCCCTGACGGCGCAGAGAGACGAGGTTATCCCAAAGAGGATCAGCGACGCGCTCGTTCAATCCTGCAACCAGGGCCTGATCGAGCACGTCGAAATTGGAAGCAGCGGTCACAACGATATCGAGCAGTTTCCCTCATACCGCAAGCATCTCAAACAATTTCTCGATGCCCGTGCAGGCGCATTGTCCGAGGAGCCATGAAACAGCGTATTATCTATATCCTGCTGCTGATTCTCATCCTTGCCGCAGCTTTTGAACGCGGAATTTTCAACGATTTCATCGGAGCCGGTGATTCAGGCCCATCGCCGGACAGGCTGGCGGCTGCGTATGAACAGCAAATCAGCAATATCCAGGTGCGCGGTGAGGGAATCGTTGAAAAAGTCCTGAAGGACGATACGGAGGGAAGCGCCCATCAGCGCCTCATTGTGCGGACCAGCCCCGGCCAGACGGTGCTGATAGCCCACAACATCGACCTTGCCCCCCGTGTTGAAAACGTCAGGGCAGGTGACCGCCTGGAGTTCTATGGCGAATACGAGTGGAATAACAAAGGCGGGGTGGTTCACTGGACGCACCATGATCCGCGGGGCAAACACCCGGGCGGCTGGATCGAGCACGACGGAATACGGTACCAGTAACGATACGACAAAAAGAATCGGGGATTTCCCGGAAGAAGGTTTGACGATGGATGAGCTGAACATGAAAAATTTTCTCAGGCAGTTATTCACCCTGTGCGGCGGTGATACTGCCGTTGCTATATCGATGTACCAAGTCGGGGAATCCCTGGGGCTTGATAAAACAGCTGCGGCTTCAACAGCAGAGGATCTGATCATCGACGGGTATGCCGAGCTCAAGACGCTGGCCGGGGGGATAACGATTACCGCGAGCGGGCTGGAGGCGCTGGGAAAGAGTGATGGTGCCACCGGCGGTGAAAAGCAACCCGATGTTCATGTCCTCGGTACCGGAGAGATATTGGAGGACGACGATCGCCGGGCGGTAGAGCAAATCCTCGCTGAAGTCAGGCAGGCGGCTGCGGAAATTCAGCAGTATGAGCAGATCGAAGCGCTGGTGATCGATATCAAAACGATCGAGGTGCAGCTGCTGTCTTCGCGGCCTAAAACCGCGGTGGTCAGGGCGCTGCTGAAAGCCGTCGGTGGACAGGCGGATCAGTTCTCAGATCGGCGGCTTGGCGGGATAATTGACACGATGGTCGGCGGTAACGCTTAGTTTGACGCTTAAGAGTAGGCAGGTTTAATAAGCCGGGTTCAGGGAGGGGAAGCGGGGTTGATTGGCTTTGGCTGCTTCCCTCCGGCCTTGTCGCCGTATCAGCTCCACGGCAACCGTTTAAATCAACTACATTGCCGACCGTTCCGCTGATACGGCGGGCCTCCGTGATGCAGCCAAAACCAATCAACCTCGCTTCCGCTGCATCTTTCCATTTTGCGGATTTCCAAAACCTCAGGCGTTCCTGCTCGTCGGGGACATGCTTCAGCGTGCCCCCTTGCTCAATCTGGCGATTTCAAACCAGAAGGGTACCAGCCGAAACACGTCCCCGCAGCGGCAAGTATAAAACTGAACTAGCAAATCCCGGTTCCATTCCCGGACTATTCAGAAGATAAAAAAAAGCCGACCCGTTTCCGGATCGGCCTTTTCGCGTTTGAGAAATCGAATCTATGCGACGCGCTCGAGAATAATCCGTAAAATCCGCCGCAACGGTTCCGCCGCGCCCCACAGCAGCTGGTCGCCGACGGTGAAGGCGGTGAGATAGGCGGGGCCGATGTTGAGCTTGTGTATGCGGCCGACCGGAATGTTCAGGGTGCCGGAAACGGTTACCGGCGTCAACGCTTCGCTGGTGATCTGGCGTTCGTTCGGGATGACTTCTACCCAGTCGTTATGTGACGCGATAATCTGTTCGATTTCGTCGACCGATACGTCGTTTTTCAATTTGATCGTAAACGCCTGCGAATGACAGCGCATCGCTCCGATGCGGACGCACAGGCCGTCCACCGGGATGATGTCATCGCCGATTCTGCCGAGGATCTTGTTGGTTTCAGATACGCCTTTCCATTCTTCCTTGGACTGGCCGTTTTCCACCGGCACATCGATCCACGGAATGAGGCTCGCGGCCAGCGGTACACCCCAGTTGTCAAGAGACAGCGAGCCGTCCGCCAGTTTTGCAGTGATTTTCCGGTCTATGTCGAGAATCGCCGAAGACGGATCGGCGAGCAGGTCGCCGACTTCGGCCTGAAGCTCACCCATCTGCGTGATCAGTTCCCGCATGTTGCGGGCACCGGCCCCGCTTGCAGCCTGGTAGGTCATCGACGTGATCCACTCGATCAGGTCTTCTTCGAAGAGCCCGCCGAGCGCCATCATCATCAGCGATACCGTGCAGTTGCCGCCGATGTATTCCCTGACGCCGCGGTCGAGTGCACGGTCGAGGACGGCACGGTTTACCGGGTCGAGGACGATTACCGACGTATCCTTCATCCGCAGCGATGACGCGGCGTCGATCCAGTAACCGTTCCACTGCTCCCTCAGCGCGGGGTAGACGTTGTTCGTATAAGCGCCGCCCTGGCAGGAGACAATGATATCCATATCCGACAGCAGCTGTAAATCTTCAGCGTCGAGCAGCGGTTTCGAGCCGGAGCCGACATCCGGGCCGGGCTGTCCGGTTTGAGATGTCGTGAAAAAATGCGGTTCGATTCCGTGAAAATCGTTTTCTTCGGTCATCCGGTTCATCAGAACGGAACCAACCATGCCGCGCCAGCCGATAAATCCTACGTTCACCATCTTCACTCTCCGGTATGGGGGAAACAAAAAATACAATCGTGATGCTGATCACCATAAGAACGATCACGCTTATGCACCAATTATCTAGCATAAAAGGGCAAAGCGGTCCATTTGTTAATGATGGATGGATTGGTTTTGGGTAGGGTGACAGAGGGAAATTTACCAGCAAACGAAAAAGGGTGAAGATATGAAACGCTCCGTATGTGTGTTCAGCGCAGCGCTTGTTGTGCTGGTATCCTTAAGCGGCTGCAGATGGCCTTCCGATAAAATCAAGGAGCATATCGAGGTCATCGGCAGCGAACTGACCGGTACATCGGTAACCATCGAAAAGCTGCGTATAAAGCCGGTGCGCGGTGCCGGCGCCATAGAGGGGTTTCGGATTGCAAACCCGGGTGGTTTTGTGGCCAAAAATGCGTTCAGTTTTGAAAAAATTCTGCTCAATATCGGCCTGGTCTCAACGCTTACAGGCGATCCGGTTGTGCTCGACGAGGTTGTTGTCGCGTACCCGGTTCTCAATTTTGAAAGAGATGCAGCCGGTCTTTCGAACCTCTCGCAAATTTATCAGCAGGTGGAGAAACGGCGGGAACAGGCAGACACGAAGTCGGAAGAAGAATCCGGTGAGAAGATCCGCCTGAAGGTCAAAGCCCTGAAACTCGAAGGCATTACGCTCAATGTCCGCTTGCCCGATGGCAGCAGTCGCTCGGCTATCCTGCCTCCAGTGGTGCTGGAAGACATCGGTGGGGAAACGGGCATATCTCCTGCGCTGTTCAGCATGACCGTGGCCGGGGTGATGACCGGAGAGATTCTCAAGCAGGCGATCGCGCGTGAGCTGATCGAGCGCTCCGGCAATATCAAGGCGGCCCTGGCGACAGACAACCTGATGGCGCTGATCTCCTACCGCTTAACCCTGACGCCGGAAATAGAAGCGCGAGTCAGGCCGATCGTCGATGAATTGAGCCGGGCCCTGATCGCGACAATAGACGGCTGGGTCGAAAAAGGGCATGTCGATCTGGCGGAACTGGAAGAGCAATTCACCCCCATCCTTCAGACATTCGAACAGCGGCTGCAGGATATACTCGAGGGTGAACAATTCGCCGAGATAAGAGCACGGCTGCCGGAAATCAAAAACAACGCGATCGAGGTACTGCGCTGCCTCGTTGCAGGAAAAATTGCCGAACAGCTGGATTTAGCCCCCGAGCAGGTCCAGGAACTGTTGCCGATATTCCACGATTACGTAGCGCGGGTCAGTGCGCTGCTGGCGGATTTTGTGTCCGAACCCGACATGGGAAAAGAGGCGTTTATTGACGCATTTGAGGAGCTCGGCCAAGAGGTGATCGAACGGCTGTCCGGGTATTTGAGCGCTGAGCAGGTTGAAGCATTCAGGGCCATGAGCCTGGAGCTCATGCAGCGCATCGAAACGGTTCTCGAACGCTACCGTCAAAGAGCGCCGCGCAGGGACTACGGGTCAAATCCGAAATAGTGCGAGATAAAATCATCGATTCCTTCATGCTCGAATTGTTCCGGGTTCCACGGTTCTGGCGAAAGAATGTAGCGGTATGAAGGATCCAGAATATAGGCGTCGCCGGCGTAGATGTTGTTTTCAGTGTGGATCTCAACCGGCCTGCGCTTGTAATAGCTGCCTTCAAACGCATCCAGGCGGGCAAGGTCAGCCTGGTCGATGTTGAGATACAGGACCCCGTCAACCGACGATGTCAGCTTCCCGGGAATGATTGCCGGATAATGTTCGTTGCAGATACACCTCCGCTCAAATCCGTAAAGTACTCCCGGCACACGCTCGTATGCCCCTGCAACAAGGCTTGCCCAGACCCGGTCATACATCAGTGAGCCGTAGGCAAAGATGTGAACCATAACCTGTGTGTTTAGGTACTTACTAGTGTTTTCAGGTAGTTGCTTGTTGCTTATTGATGAATACAGGCGAATTCAGACCGACATGCTGCTGCGTCTGGCGGGTAAACGTGGTGCAATAAGCAAATATCTGCTTTCCGGTAACCGATTTTAACCTGAAATGTCAATGTTGGGTAAAATAATTGAGCCGGATCGACGATTTTTGTTCAAGGTGACAAAAAATGTCAGTGGTTCGCATGGGGCGGTGAAAACCTGGAGCGGCGCCGCAGCCGCCTGCCTGGTAAATCAAGGGCGTAAAATCATCGACCGGTAAGACCTGGTAACAATTTGTAACCAGCACCGTGATGTTTTTAATTTATTTACAAAAACTGGATCGATTTTTGAATGCAGGATAGCAAATTCTTACCGTACGACCTGCAGATATTTCGACTCAGGAGCGGCAGGATGCTCTTCAGAGGATAGATATGATCGGAAAGTTTTCGATTACCAGATGGTTCGGTGCCTCGGTAAAGAACGGACGCTATCGGGTGTTTGACTATGGAAATGGAGAAGGCAGGAACATGAGCAATGAAATCACGCTGGAAAGAATCAAGGACCTTATCCTTGAGGCGTATGCTCAAGTGGATCTTTTGAAACGCGAGGAGCTCCTGGTAAAAGCGGAAAGTCTGGAGGAGCAGCTGCTGGCGCTCTACAGAAAAAAAGGACTGTCGCTGACCGCCACCAATATTGCCCACTCTCTAAAAGCCCACAGGAAAATTCAGCGAAAACGCTCATAAAGTGTCTGCGATCACTGGTTCCACAGACGATTAAATCCAACACGGTGTTGTAACTGTGGTCGATTTGTTGTATACATCTCGTCCTTGGAATTTGAGGATTTGAGTCAGCACTAATCGGGTTCCCTCACCCCGACAAACAAAAAGGATCATCCGATGTTTTCATTTTCACCCACGCACATGAGGCGTGCGCT
>Ga0180435_10003402_pt1 | contig 15945 bp, 11 predicted proteins | sample SS_ome_3_FD_132467 | JGI IMG/M metagenome (GOLD analysis project Ga0180435, IMG submission 132467) | Hypersaline lake sediment archaeal communities from the Salton Sea, California, USA - SS_3_S_1 metaG | ecosystem: Environmental > Aquatic > Non-marine Saline and Alkaline > Hypersaline >... | reverse complement strand
GGGTAGTTGAGCTCCTGCGTTTCGTCGATCTCGGCTCGGCCCGGTACGCCCGCCGTGTGATAGTGGCCGATGATGTCGGTCAGATCGCGCAATCGCCGGATCACGTCGCCGTGCATGACCTGCACGTGGTAGATATCAAAAAGCAATTTCATGCGCGGTGAATCGACCGCCTGGATGATATCTGCGCACAAGTCGACGTCATCGCCAAAGTAGCCGGGATGTCCCTTCATGGGATGCGAGTCGTCGCGCGTGTTAAGGTGTTCCAGGCAGATGGCGATTTTCTTCTCTTCGGCGTAGTCTTTCACCTTTTTAAAACACGCGACGCAGTTCTTCGCCATCTGCTCATCGGTAACGCCCGGCACGCGCATGCCGGTGAAGGTAATGACGCTGGGCGAACCGACCTCGACCGCTACATTGATGCCATCCTTCAACTTCTCGATGCACATCTCGTGGTTGGCCGGGTCGGTCGGCCCATCTTTGAAGCCGTGACTGCCAACCAGAGAGATCTCCATGCCCGCTGCTTTGACCTGGGGATAATACTTGCGGTCGATCCCCTCCATGGCGTGCAGGCCCATTTTTTTGCAGCCGGCAATCAATTCTTCCATCGGCGTGGGGTTGTAACACCACGCCATCACCGATTGCTTGACGCGACCATTCTTGATACGGAAATCCTCGCCGGGTGGCTCAATCGCCGGGCACGCCATCTCGGCGGCCCCGGCGCTGCCAGCCAATACTCCCGCCCCGGCACATGCGGCCGCACTGCCAAGAAAACCACGCCGCGAAACCGTCAGTCGCTCTTTCTGACTCATCGAATTTCCTCTTTCGTCACGCCAGGGGAAGGATGTAGGCAAACAACAGTGTAAACGCCATACCGCCCAAACCAAGCACTAATAACAGGGTTGTCCACGACTTCAGGGCTTCCAACTCGGTCAGGCCACTCATGCGGGCAAAGATCCAAAACCCACTATCGTTCATCCACGAACCGACGAGGGACCCGCTACCAATGGCCGTGGCGAGATAGACGAGGTGACAACCGAGCATGTCGGAGGACGCTCCCATGGCGGCGAACATGGCGGAAGTCGCGATCATCGCCACCGTGCTGGATCCTTGCGCCACCTTAAGCACTGCCGCCACCAGGAACCCGCCCAGCAACATCGCCAAACCAACGCCTTGAGAATCCGTGCCCATCATCTGCTCAATCGATTCACGCACGCCGGAAGCTTGCAACATCTTGCCGAACGCGCCCCCCGCCGCCGTAATGAGAATAATCACGCCGCCGCTCATCAGCGCCGTTTCGGTCACCTCGCCAAGCTTTTTGAAGCTCAGTTTTCGATTCCAACGTAGCGTGAACATCGCGATCAGCGCCGAGAGCAACAACGCCAAGTTCGGGTTGCCAAACCAGGCGGTGATCGCCGAGCCAAAGCCCAACCATGTCGAGCGGACTTGACCACCGAACGCCGACTCGAGCAACCGCCAATTGACCTCCTGGCGATCTTCCTCAGGCATCTTTTCCGCGGCTTGCGTGAGCAACTCGCGACCGGGGGCGGAGGAGACCTTGCCGGCAAACGCCTTGTCGCGATAGTGCTCATTGAATCGCTCAATTTCTTCTGTGGATAGCTGCCGAACCGCGCGATCGAGAAGCTGTTGCGACCGGCCATCTAGCCCAATGCCGTAAAACGCCGGGTCGAGCCAGAGGTCTTGCTTCTTCACGAGCCGCAGCACCTCAGCCTTGACCGAGGCCTCAAGCGCCGCGTCAACCGTTCCTGACTCTGCTGCCTCAACAAGATCCTCCCGAACTTCGTCGCTCATCAATTCACGCAGTCGCCGTGCCGTGCCCGTTTCTTCGTCCGTGCCGACCTTCGTCAGTTCCACCGCAACACTCGGCCAATCAAAACTATCCCCAGCGACCCGCGCGCTATCCTTCTGAATCCTGGCGGCCGTGCTGGTGACCGTATTGGTCGTAATCAGGAGGACCGGCAAAAGGACCGGCAACAGCGAAAGCCAAAGCGGCGGGAGTTGCTCGTCGGCAAGCACTTCCGGTTCGTCCTCGCCCGCGTACGGCCGCATTTCGATCGGCATCATCCAATTGAGGAACTTGCAATAGAGCAACCCGACGCCGGCGGTCGGCAGGGCGACAGCGGCCCCCATCAACATCATCCAACCGAAGTCGATGCCGAGTTGCCCCGCCATGAACAGCGGCCCCGGCGTCGGTGGCACGAGCGTATGGGTAATCGCCCCGCCCGTGGCGATCGCGGACACATACAACAAGTAGTTGCGGTTCGTACGTTTGAAGAGCGAGCGGGCCAGCGGCACGAGCAGATAGAACACGGTATCGAAAAAGACAGGAATCGCCAGCACGAAACCGCTGCTGCACAATGCAACCGATGCTCGCTTTTCACCCAGCACGCGCAAAAACGCGCGGACGATGCGGTCGGCGGCTCCACTATCCATCAGACACTTGCCGATCACCGCCGCCAACGCGATCACGATCCCTATGCCGCCGCAGGCGTCTCCGAAGGCAACCGCCACGCGTTTGATCTTGTCGGCCAACTCGCCCGGCGAAAGCAAACTGACAACCATCGCCGCCGTGATCAGAGCCAGAAAGGCATTCATCCTGAGCGCAATGATCATGCCCAGAACGACCGCAACACCAATCGCCAGAATCAGAAGTGGATCCATCGGTCGACGCTCCGGCAGCAGGATTCAGAACACCCCGATCAGCGTCAACTTAAGGGTTTGCGTAGCGTTTGTAAACTCTGCGGTACTGTGACGACGAAGTCCGCGAGCGGCAGCATAAGCCTGCCGTCTGAGAAAGAACGCGTCGTGGCCGCGACCACAGTGGGCTGACGCCCGCCGCTCGCAAATTGCTGGGTCGTCGTCCTATTTCGTCGGCCGTTTTCCGGAAACATACGGGCCACCGACGGCGTCACGCAGTTCATCGCAACGAGCACGCATCTGCTTGAGGACGTCCGTATACTCATTGTCGCCGACGAAGTTCTTCAGCTGCTGGGGATCCTCTTTCAGATCGTGCAGGAATTCGCCGTCGTCTGGGTAATCGAGGTATCGTGCGTAAACATACCGCTCGCCGCGGACGCCCTCCCACTTGGGGATATCGCGGTGTTCCATCAGATGCTCGCCGAAGAAGTCGGTCCGCCAGTCTTCCGGGACGTCGCCTTCGATCAAAGGCCATAGGCTGCGGCCCTGTTGCGAACTGGGCACTGCCAATCCGGCTGCCGCGACCATGGTGGCCGGCAGGTCGACATTCAGCGCCATCTGCGATATCACCCGACCTCGATGTGCCTCCGCAAGTCGAGGATCATAAACGACCAGCGGCACACGCAGCGACTCTTCGAAGTGCGACCACTTGCCGGCAAATCCGCGCGAGCCTTTGTAATAACCGTTGTCGCCGGTGAAAATGACGATCGTGTTATCTGCCTGCCCAAGTTCGTCGAGTTGCTTCAAGATGCGGCCCATCACGCGGTCCAAACCGGTAATCATGCGGTAATACGCCTTCACGTTTTTCTGGTACTTCTCGGGCGTATCCCAACGCCAAAACCAACGATCGCGGTGCATGCAATTGTGGAACAGCGGCGGTAGTGTCTTCCAGTGTTCCGTATCGACGAGCGGCGGTGGGATCGTCACATCGTCGTACAGGCCGTCCTCCGCCTTCGGCCAGGGGAAGTGGTCTTTCTTGTCGCTGTCCTCTGCATGGGCGGCGTTAAAACTGACGGACAGGCAAAACGGCTTGTCGGCGGGCGACTCCTTGAGGAACTCGATCGCTTTGTCGCCGACGATCTCGGTCAGGTGCCGCTTGGCGCCATCGGCCGTCTTTTTGAAGTAGGGATGGCGGTTGAGCGGCACGAACCAGTCGAACATCCGTTCTTTGCTTCCCGACACCACGTTCACGCCGAACTTACCGACGAAGCCCGTACGGTAGCCGGCGTCTCTCAGCACGACCGGGTAACTGCCGTCGATGCCGGTCTTTGCAACCGGCGGCTTGCCGAAGGTGTAGCCGTGCGTTCGCTCCCACTGGCCGGTGAAGATCGATGCCCGGCTTGCCGCACAAATCGAAGTAGTGACGAACGCATTTTCAAACCGCACACCGCGTTCGGCCAAGCTGTCGATCGTGGGTGTTTTCAAGATTGGGTGCCCCGCACAGCCGAGGAAATCCGCCCGCTGATCATCCGAGAGAAAGAAGATGATATTGGGGCGATCATCAGCGACGGCTGATATAGCCGAAGACAAGCCGATCGTAAAAGCAACGAGCGCACGCAAATACATAGGTGATTTCTCCATGCGGAACTGGTTGAGTGCTGATTTGATTGTTGCCGCAAATTCCGCCGGCTGATATCTTGAGGTCTTCCACCGGAATGTTTCGAGAAACCACATTACCATATTTCTGACGGGTTCGCACGCAACCGATCAGCAGGAGTTCACCGATGTCGCGCATGTCGCAGTTTTGTTCGCCGGTCGTATTGCTTTTTGTGGCCGGTGTCGCTTGGACGTCTGACCGCCCCGCTGCACAGATCTACAAAGAAACGGGCGTTCAAGGCGGATTGGTCGTCCAGATCGGCATCGGCGACGGGGCGCTGACCGCAGCGCTGCGGCAAAACGATTCCTACATTGTCCACGGTCTCGATACGGACGCCGATACAGTCAACGCCATTCAGAAAACGCTCCTCAACGCAGGAGTGTATGGTAACGTGTCGGTCGACCACTTTGATGGTATCAGTCTTCCCTATGCCGACAATCTGGTCAACCTCGTTGTATCGGAGAATCTGCAAGACGTGCCCTTCAGCGAGGTGATGCGTGTCTTGCGGCCCGGAGGGGTTGCCTACATCGAGAACGGCGACCAATGGCGAATGCAAGTCAAACCGTGGCCCAACAACATCGACGACTGGTCGCACTATCTGCACGATGCATCCAACAACGCCGTCGCGGCAGACACCGAAGTCGGCACGCCACGTGGGCTCAAATGGCACTGCGGACCGCTCTGGTCACGCAGCCACGAATACAACTCCAGCCTCAGTGGCATGGTCACGGCGGGAGGGCGGATCTTCTACGTCTACGACGAAGGCCAAACCAGCATCACCACGAAGGACATTCCCGACCGTTGGACACTCACCGCGCGAGACGCCTTCAACGGCGTACAGCTCTGGAAACGGGAAGTGCCGAAGTGGGGCGGTAGACATTGGGGGGGCTCTGCTCTGCGCAATACGCCCGCCGGTGTGCCGCGGCTATTGGTGGCGTCAGAGGATCGCTTGTACGTCGCGCTCGGCGTGGCGGCGCCGATTTCCGCCCTCGACGCGGCCACCGGCGAGACCGTCGCAATCTACGATCAGACCGAAGACGCCACCGAAATGCGGCTCGTCGGCAACGTATTGCTCGCGCTCAAACAGAAGACCAAGGTACTTGCAATCGATGTCGACTCCGGCAAAACGCTCTGGCAGGCAGAAGGGCGTATTCATCCCACGTCGCTTGCGGCAACCGATGTGAATGTCTTGTTTGCCGACTCAGATGGGCTGCGTTGCTTGTCGACAACAACCGGCATGGCGCGGTGGCAACGTGAAGACATCCAACAGGTTTCTCTATTGCTGCTCCACGACGACCTGGCGATCGTAGCTCAACGAGGCAAAGTCCAAGCGATTTCGGCGGCCGATGGCAAAACGAAGTGGTCCGGCAGCGGCGTCGGCCGCAATGAGATGTTCGTCGCCCAGAACAAGCTCTGGCATTATCAAGGCACCGGTTTTGTCGGTCGAAGCCTCAAGACGGGCGAGGTCGAATCGCAAGTCGACACGGACGACGTGTTCACGCCGGGGCACCATCCACGTTGCTACCAAGGCAAGGCGACCGAGTCGTTTTTGATCGCGCCGAACCGCGGAGTTGAATTCGTCAGCATCACAGGCACGCCGTCCGCCCAAAACGATTGGATTCGCGGCGCATGCCGTTACGGCGTGATGCCGGGCAACGGGCTGCTGTACGTCCCTCCACATCCTTGTTTCTGCTACCCCGGCGCGAAGCTGACGGGCTTCAACGCGTTTCTGTCGAAATCGAATGCTGAGGGTAAAGAGTTGAAGCCGGACCAACGGCTCGTGAAAGGTCCTGCCTACAAATATCCGCCGAACTGGAATGAGACGCCCACTCCGTGGAAGACCTATCGCAGAAATGGATCGCGCAGCGCATCGACAACCGCGGCCGTGCCCGCGAAGGTAGAAACGAAGTGGGAAGCGAAACTGGGTGGGCGACTGACTCCGCCCGTCTCGGCGTACGGTCGAGTTTTCGTCGCCGCCAAAGACGAACACACCCTCTACGCTTTTTCGAGTGAAACCGGCGAAGAACTGTGGCGCTTCGTGGCAGGCGGGCGGATCGATTCGCCGCCAACGCTGCACAATAACCTCGTACTCTTTGGCTGCACCGATGGCCGCGTCTACTGCCTGCAAGCGGCCGACGGCCAACTCACCTGGCGATTCAACGCCGCCCCAGTAGACCGACGAATCGTCAGCTTTGGGCAGCTTGAATCACCCTGGCGGGTGCATGGTAGTGTTCTCGTTGTCGACGACACGGCCTACTTCACCGCAGGTCGCTCCTCCTACCTCGACGGCGGCATCCACGTCTTCGCGGTCGACGCGAACTTTGGGGTCATGAAGCATCACACAATCATCGATTCGTGGACGCGGACGCGTGAAGATGCCGAAGACAAACCATTCATCCCCGGCTATCATATGGAAGGCGCCCAATCTGATATCCTCGTGAGCCAGGACGACGCGATCTTCCTGGGGCAGTTCAAGTTCGACCTCGAATTGAATCGCCAGGACGTGCCATACATCCTCGCCTCCGCCGATGACACCGGCGCCTCGGAACCGTTCGAAGATCAGCCGTTCACCACGACCGGCGATCCGCCACTCGCCAAACACGAAGACCACCAACGCAGATGGCAAGAACGCGCTACGCCGCAACTCATCGAAGAACTCAAGGCAAAACACGGCGAATATAGCTTGGGGCATCGCGATATCGGTCTACACGTTTTCTCGACGGCCGGCTTCCTTGACGACACCTGGTTCAACCGCACGTTCTGGATGTATTCGAAAACGTGGCCGGGGTTCTACATCGCCAACCGAGCGCCCAAAACCGGGCAGTTGCTCGTCGTCGGCCCGAAGAACACCTACGCGCTGCAGTCGTATCCGTCGCGGAATCTGCAAAGCCCGTTGTTCACACCTGGCGAAAAGGGATACCTGCTCACGGCCGACGCCAACGACGCCGAACCGGTGCTCGATCACCGCACGCAAGGCACACCGAAAGGCTGGGGGTTTCATCGAGATCGACCGCCCGTTTGGCACCAGTGGCTGCCGATCCGCATTCGCGGCATGGTGCTGGCCGATCAGCATCTGTTCGTCGCCGGACCACCCGACGTTGTCGATCCGGCCGACCCGATGGCTGCGTTCGAGGGACGCAAGGGCGCCGTTTTGCGAACGCTCGCGGCAAGCGACGGCAACACCGTCGCCGAAACCAAACTCGATTCGCCGCCAGTCTTCGACGGGCTGATCGCTGCCGAAAACCGCCTGTTCATATCGACCATCGACGGCAAACTGATCTGTCTGGCCGGCGAGTAGTGTACAATGTAGCTGCCGTCGCCAGACGGCAGAAACTTCTCAAACGCTCGGTCGTTTGTCGAGGCTACTGCGGTCTGGCGACCACAGCTACATCTTCGGATAACACCTAACGACTCCTCGGTCCCCCATGGACCTGCGTCACGCCCTCCGGTGCCTCGCGCGCTTCGGCGATGCGGTGGCGTAACTCCTTCGAGAGTCGGGCTATCGTTTCTACATGGTTTTCGCTGTTGGCCAAGTTGGTCATCTCATGCGCACCGCCGATTCATAGTTCACGCGGATCATCGTCGAGTAAGCCTCGTCGTCGTATTGATCCACCGAACCGATATTCATAATGCCGGCGTTGCTGAATACGAAGTCGAGCTTGCCGTGCTTCTCGATGGCCGCGTCAATCAACTGTTGCGGCACGTCAGGGTCGGCGACATCAGCCGCGACCGGCGTGGCGTTGCCGGCCATCTCGTTGACAAGTTGATCAAGCCGCTCCTGCCGACGACCCGTGACCACCAAAGATGCGCCGGATTCGCTGAGCAGCTTGGCCGTTTCCCATCCGATGCCGCTGGTGGCGCCCGTGATGATTCCAACCCTACCGGATACTTCCATTTCGACCACTCCTATTTCACGTAAGTGAGCGGCATTGGGCTAGGCTTTGTCCCAAAACGGATACAAGCTCGAAGCGCCAGCGAGTGGCTTTGCCCGCACTCACCCACTTGCTTGCGCCGCGAGCTTGTATTTTGCGGTGAAAACACGTTTTGGGACAAAGCCTAGTCGTCCGTAACAGATCAAGTGATGGGTGGGGTGGCTGGGGTCGAACCGCGAGGAACGAGCGGTGAGCCCCCAGTGCTATCGCTTCAGGGGGCTCGTTGCACTCGACCCCAGCCACCCATCACTCAAAGTGTTACGGACCACTAGCGCCATACTGCTCACGAAAAACTTTGTCCAAAGATCAAGCTGCGGCAAATGATTAGCCTACAACGCTAAACGCTTTGCAGCAAGTTGGCGTTGGTGAAATGCGGCGAGTAGATAGCGGCCAACCCCAACCAACCGGCAGCTTCGCCGGCGCCGCCGCTTGGTTGATCGGCAAGATCGATCCGCACTCGGCCCACTAATTCGATCATCACCCGTGAGCGGATTTGCTGGGTGATGGCGTCGCGGAAAACGCCGTATCGCGAAAAGGGGCTGACAAGCACAACCCGGTGCGGTCGAATGAAATTGACCTGATTGGCGATGCCCATTGCCAGCAGCGAGATCATTCGTGAGACCGCCTCGTCTGTTCCGTCAAACGCCTGCACAGCGGCCAACAGCGTTTCGTCATCCTGGCAAACAAACTGCGTCGAACAGATCCGTTCCAGGCAACCTGCGTGACCGCAGTAGCAGGGCTCTGTTTCGACCGGCAACCGTGTGTGGCCCAGTTCGTTTCCTCCAACCAAACAGCCGCGATTCGGCTCGCCTTTCACGAGTAACGCCGAACCAAGTTGCCCGTCGTCGAGATAGATCAGCAACACGTCTTCGTCGGGCTGTTGATGGTGTTCCTGTTGCCATCTCGCCGCCAACGCGTGCATGTCATTGTCGACCACGAGCGGTCGGCCATCAGCAACCTCAAGCAGCGGACTCAACGGCACGGGCTTCTGCCCAGGCAGTGCCGACGAAAAAAGAATTCGCTGCTCAGAGAGATCTACGAAACCGGTGGTGCTGATGCCCACCACGCTCGTTTGGGCGTTAATCACATCTACAAGCAGCTCCGCAAGGATCGGGATTGTTTGCTCGGGATGTTCGATTTTTTTGATTTGCGTTCGCCCCAACGCATGCCCCAGCAGGTTCAAACGACAGGCTTCGACATGGCCAGGGCGTATGGCCGCCCCTACCACATTGAGATGCGCGGTGTCGATTGCAACAGGCACGCGTGGCCGCCCAGGACCGGCGGTTTCCGCCGCCTTTTCGTGCACGAACCGCCCCTGAAGCAAGTCGGCCACGTGCTCGCCCACCGTGTTCGGACGCAAGTGCAGGCGCTCGTGCAACTGCCACCGGCTCAAACCGCCTTCGGTTCGCAGCAGCTCGAGTATCTGGCTCTGTTGGTGGGGCAAAAAGGACATATTGATATCGTTTCCGATAGTAATTCCCGCGTGTCTCAGGCGCGCACAGCGTGGCTGAGACACGCGAGATTATCATTCTGCGTGGCTGTCGTTAGAAAAACAAGCCCTTTTCGGGCATTTTGCGGCAATAAAACTCAACCCAATTCCCTATCCCGGGGCCTTGCATTTCGTCGATAAATGACCTATTAATAACGCTTTCGTTAGCAATAAAAGGGGGCCGTCGAGCGCAAGGCTTGGCGAGCTCGCCGTTCTTCAACACTCGATTACAGGAGTCAGGCCGTGGAAGTAGTGATTTGCAAAGACTACGACGAACTGTCACAAAAGGCCGCGCAGTCGGTCGTCAACGTATTGAACGCCAAGCCGAACGCTGTCTTGGGACTCGCCACCGGTTCCTCGCCCGTCGGTCTGTACAAAGATCTCGTCCGACGCCACAAGGAAGCACAACTCGACTTCTCGCAGGTCACGACTTTCAATCTCGATGAGTACGTCGGCCTGCCTCAAACGCACGAGCAGTCGTACCACTATTTCATGCACGAGAACCTGTTCCAATACGTCAACATCCCCAAGGCGAACATTCATATCCCGTCGGGCACGACCAGCAACTACCGCGCGTTCTGCGAATGGTACGAGCAACGGATCAAGGACTGTGGCGGTATCGACGTGCAGATTTTGGGCATCGGCTCCGACGGCCACATCGCGTTCAACGAACCAACGAGTTCACTCGCTTCTCGCACGCGACTGAAAACACTTGCCCGCCCGACGATCGAGGACAACGCTCGCTTCTTCGATAGCATCGACGATGTCCCCATCTACGCCATCACGATGGGTGTTGGCACGATCCTCGAATCCCGCAAGTTGGTTTTGGTCGCCAACGGCGAGAACAAAGCAGACGCCGTGGCCGAGATGATCGAAGGCCCGGTGACCAGCATGATCACCGCGAGCGCCCTGCAAATGCACCCGCGGGCCAAAGTCTTTATCGATGAAGCAGCCGCATCGAAATTGAAGATGCGCGACTACTACGATTGGGTTCAGGCCAAAGGTCCTGGCGCCCCCCAAACGTAAGGTACGTCGAGTTGGAACAAACGTTGGCGGCGGGGCTTGCCCCCGCCCCAACGTTGCGGACGATCACCAAGCCTCAAGCACGACGGCAAGCGTCGCTGCAAAATCTTCTGGTGCTACTATGAGTTTTGTCGATTCGTTCGTCGAAAAGGTCAAGGGAAAATCCCTCAGCGTCGTTTACCCTGAAGGGCAAGACGCGCGCGTACTTTCCGCAGCCCGGCGCGTGGCGGACGAGAACATCGCCCGACCGATCGTGCTCGGCAAACCGGAGCAGATCGAAGCGGCGGCGACCGAGGCAGCAGTTTCTCTCGACGGATTGACCATCGTCAACCCGGCCGAGGACGACCGCATCGAAGCTTACACGCAAGCCTATTGCGAAGGCCGCGACATCAAGGAGGGCATCGCCCGCCGCATGGTCAAACGGCCGCTTTACTTCGCGGGTTCGATGGTGGCTACGGGTGACGCCGATACGTTTGTCGCCGGTGTCGCCAACCCAACCGCTATGGTCATCCAGGCTGGCGTGCTCACCGTGGGATTGGCCGAGGGCATCAAGACACCTTCGAGCTTCTTCCTAATGATCGTCCCCAAATTCATGGACGAAGCTGACAAGGCGTTCGTGTTCGCCGACTGCGCTGTGAATATCGCCCCCACCGCCGAACAACTCGCCGATATCGCCATTGCTTCGGTCGCCAGCGGGCAGAATCTGCTCTCGGAAGCACCGAAGGCCGCGATGCTCTCTTTCTCGACTAAGGGAAGTGCGTCCCATGAGGACGTTGACAACGTAACCAGCGCTCTGGAAATCGTCCGCAGTCGCAACGCCGACCTGAACGTCGATGGCGAGTTTCAGGCCGATACGGCTATCGTCGCGAAAGTGGCGGCCAAAAAACTCAAAGAACCGTCGCTGGTGGGTGGCGAGGCCAACGTGCTGATCTTCCCCGACCTGAACTCCGGCAACATCGCCTACAAACTGACTCAGTACCTGGCGGGCGCCGCTGCAATCGGCCCGTTCCTGCAAGGATTCGCCAAACCGATCAGTGACCTCTCGCGTGGCGCCAGCGTCGATGATATCGTAGCGACTACAGCGATTTGCCTGGCGCAAGTTTGACGACCGCACTCACCTTCACCTGCTAAGCCGCAAGCGGCTAAAGACCCATGAAAACTCTCGTACTCAACTGTGGTAGTTCCTCGATCAAGTACCAACTCTACGAGATGCCGTCGCGCGACGTACTGGCCCGCGGCATGGTCGAACGGATCGGGGACACCGGCTCGGCATTGATTCACGAACACGACGGCCAGAAGGATCGCCTCGAAACCGACATTCCCGATCACGAGGCGGCCATGGCGGTCATCCTGAAGACGATGGTCGGTGAGGACGCCGTGTTGACCGAACTGAGTGAGATTGCCGCGGTCGGGCATCGCGTCGTCCATGGCGGCGAAGAGTTTACGGGTTCCGTCCTGATCAACGACGAAGTGATCGCCTCGGTCGAGAAATTCGCCGATCTGGCCCCGCTGCACAATCCACCAAACTTGACGGGCATTCGCGCCTCAATGCGTGAACTCCCCGACACCCCTCAGGTCGCCTGCTTCGACACGGCCTTCCACAACACGATCCCCAAAGTCGCCTATACCTACGCGTTGCCTTACGAACTGTACGAGAAGTACGGCATCAGGCGTTACGGCTTCCACGGCACGAGCCATCGGTACGTTGCCCGACGAGCAGCCCAACTGCTGAAACTCGACAAGTACGAGTTGAACTGCATCACCGTCCACCTCGGCAACGGTTGTTCGATGGCGGCGGTCCGCGAGGGGAAATCGGTCGACACCTCAATGGGGCTCACGCCGCTCGAGGGCCTCGTGATGGGCACCCGCACCGGCGATTTCGACCCGGCGATTCTGTTCTACCTGGCCGACCACGGCTACGATATCGACTCGCTCAACAAGCTCTGCAACAAACAAAGCGGCCTGCTTGGCCTCAGCGGTGAGTCGAACGACATGCGAACACTTGGCGACCTGGCAGCTCAAAGCAACGAACGAGCACAACTCGCGATCGATGTCTTTTGTTATCGCATCAAAAAGTACGTCGGCACTTACATGGCCGTGCTCAATCGGGTCGACGCCATCGTGTTCACCGGCGGCATTGGCGAAAACGGTGCAGCCGTGCGAGCGTCGATCTGTGGCGAACTGGACCAACTGGGGATCACCATCGATGCCGATCGCAACGAAGCAACGGTCGGTCGCAAAGAAGGCTCAATCTCTAAGCCCGGCATGAAAACCGACGTCCTGGTCATTCCGACCGATGAAGAGGCGGCCATCGCGGCAGACACCTTCGAACTCGTCGGCGAAGCGGGATAGAGACGCGCTGAACACGGGTTGGCGGCGGGGCTTGCCCCGCGTTCACGTTCGACTTGTGAAGAACACTGACACAAACGGCACGTTAGCGCGACGCAAATGTCGCCGCCAACAAACAAACACGAAAAAGAGCAAATACCGTGGCCACTACCTATCGACCACTGACGGAAGCAGAAATCCAAACCCTGGAAGACCAAGGTAGCCGCAGTTGCGACTGGGCCAACGTTCAAGTGGCCGAAGGATTTCAGGCCGATCGCGTTTTCCGCACGATGTTTGGTGAGAACGTGAAGCTGGGCGTCAACAGCGGCGACATCGCCAGCGGCGGCGTCGAGAAGTGCTGCGGCATCTTCGACGCCTTTCTGACCAACTGCACGGTCGGCGACAATTGCCGCATCGCGAAAATCGGCGTCCACATCGCCAACTACAACATCGGCGACGATGTTTGCATCGAAAACGTCGGCCGCATGGAAACCAAACCCGGCTCGACGTTCGGCAACGGCGTCGAGATCGAACCAATCAACGAGGGCGGTGGACGCGAACTGACGCTCTTCAATCGCCTCGACAGCCAATTCGCTCACCTGCTGTGTCTGCACAAGTATCGGCCGCAACTCAACACCGCGCTCGCGAAGATCGCCGAGCAAGAAGTCAAAAAGGCAAGGGCCGATCGTGGCACCGTTGGCAACGGCGCTCGGATCGCCAATGTCAAGAACATCGAAGACGTCTGCATCGGCGAATCAGCGGTCATCGAAAGTTCCGCGTCTCTGGTCAACGGCACCGTCCTCAGTAGCCAAAACGCGGCAACCACCGTCGGCGCGGATGTGCAAGCCGAGGACTTCATCATCGGTGAGGGGTCGACCGTCGACAGTGGCGCGATCGTCTGCAAGAGTTTCGTCGGCCAAGGCTGCCAGGTCGGCAAGCAGTTCTCCAGCGAGGGATCAGCGTTCTTCGCCAACTGCGAAGCGTTCCACGGCGAGGCGTGCAGCGTGTTCGCCGGACCCTACACCGTGACGCATCACAAGTCGACGTTGCTGATCGCCGGCGTGTTCAGCTTCTACAACGCGGGATCGGGCACGAACCAATCGAATCACCTCTACAAACTTGGCCCGTTGCACGAAGGCAAACTGGAACGCGGTTGCAAAACCGGCTCATTCAGCTACATGATGTGGCCGTGCCGGGTCGGCCCGTTCAGCGTGGTGCTTGGCAAACATACGCGGACGTTCGACACGGCCGACTTCCCCTTCAGTTACATCGAGGCAACGGCGGAAGGCCGCTGTCAAATGACGCCGGGATTCAATTTCACAACGGTCGGCACGGTTCGCGACGGCGCCAAGTGGCCAGCTCGCGACCGTCGCAAGGGCGACGTCAAGCGCGACCGGATTTCGTTTGACGTCCTAAGCCCGTTGACCGTCGGTCGTATGCTTCGTGGTTCGGCTCGCATGAAGGAACTGCAAGACACCACCGACCGCAAGATCTCCTCGGTCACGCTCAACGGCGCTGAGGTCAAACGTGTGTTGCTGCGAACCGGCCAGAAGAATTACCGCACGGCGATCCACATGTATCTGCTGGAAAAGGTCGTCTCGCACGTCGAAGCTGCGTTGGTCGCCGACGCCACGTCAATTGCGGACGCTGTCAAAGTCTCTAGCGACGCCATCCTGAGCGAAGACTGGGTTGATATCGGCGGGCAACTGATGCCTCAACAGCGTCTCTGCGACTTGGCCGCTGCCGCCGCCAACGGCGACGTTAAGGACCTCGACTCGCTCAACGCCCCGCTCGACGCCGCGACAGATGCCTACGAAACCGATGAATGGGCCTGGGTCTGCTGGGCCTACCAAAAGGCTTTCGGTTCGTCGCTGGCCGATGCAACAGCCGACGATCTCGCCAAGATCGCCGACGACTTGGCCGCCGTCCGCGGCAAGTTCCTCAACCTCGTGCTGGCTGACGCCCGCAAAGAATTCGACGAGGTCGTGCAAACCGGTTTCGGCCAAGATGGAACCGAGGCCGACGTGGCCGCTGACTTCACGGCCGTCCGCGGCGAGTACGAAACCAACAAGTTCGTCCAACAGATCAACAACGACATCGCGGCCTTGAACGACCGCGTCGAGAAGTTCAAAGCACAAGTATCAGCACTCTAAACGGTGTTACAGAACCGCGAAGGAAGAACCATGGCAGAAGACGTCAAATCCCGAGTTATCAGTGTAGTGGCCGACATCCTCAAGATCGACGTGGCGTCGATCGCCGACGAATCTCGATTCGTGGAAGACCTTGGCGCCGAATCGATGCAGGGCGTCGAGTTGATCGCCGCGTTCGAGGAAGAGTTCGACATCGAGATGGACGAGCAAGGCGCCCTCGACGTGAAGACGATCGGCACCGCCGTCGACTTCATTTCGACGTACCTGTAGTCGCAGGCCACGGCGTATCCTCGGCGCTTCATCCTCCCTTGAGGTTATGCAGCTTAACTTCACCCTCCCTTCGGGAGGGTCGGACGCGGTAGCGGCCGGGGAGGGGAGCCGAAATCGAGGTCAACTCGCGATTTGCCCTCCCCGCTCGTTCCTCGCGACCCTCCCGCAGGGAGGGTGAACTGGGCGCTTCACCCGTTGACATCGAAGATGACCTTGAGGGCTTGGTCGCCCTGCTGGGCGATGGCAAAGGCGCGCTCGGCATCATCCAACGCGAACGACTCAGAGGCGATTCGCTCTAGATCTCCAGACCAGCGCGTCGCGAGATCGATTGCCCGTTGGAAGTCGAAGGGAGCGTAACAGCGGACCCCCTTGAGCGTCACTTCGCGAAAGGTGATACCGACGATATCCATCTCGCGAGGCGTCTTGGGCATCGAGATCTGC
>Ga0180435_10003400_pt1 | contig 15950 bp, 12 predicted proteins | sample SS_ome_3_FD_132467 | JGI IMG/M metagenome (GOLD analysis project Ga0180435, IMG submission 132467) | Hypersaline lake sediment archaeal communities from the Salton Sea, California, USA - SS_3_S_1 metaG | ecosystem: Environmental > Aquatic > Non-marine Saline and Alkaline > Hypersaline >... | reverse complement strand
TACGGAGTCTGGTCCGGTTCTGGGGCTCGAGAATGTTTCGTCCTACAGCTGGCGTGTGTCCCAGCTGAACAGCTTCGCTGATGCACGCCGTGTCGTACTCGATGCCGGCATGGCTCCTACCGAGCTCACGCACGAACTTGCTGGCGAGGTTGACGATCTGATCGGTGCCGGGCACCTTGCCCCTTGGGTCTTCTCGGACAGCGTCCCCAGCAGGGATATCCGGGGCGACATCTACTGGCACACGCCGGGATCCGTTCTCTACTCGTTGGTCGAGGTCGGCGAGGTCTTGGACGAACCGCAGCGCAGTCAGTTGCAGGCGTACCTTGTTGCTGAGCAGCATGCGTATCCAGCCGAGTATGTAGCCAATCTTCCTCTTGATCAAGGGACGCAACGCGCCCCCTTCGCGATACGAGACAGTCAAGCCCTTGAGCGCTGGATTCAGTGGCGTCCTGAGCTCTTCCTGCATGATGCTCCGCTCCATAACATATACGGTCTCTCTCGGTACCACGACTTCCTCTCCTCAACAGTTTCAGCTGAGGCTTGGCACGCTGCACTAGAGGTCTTGGATCGAGATATGCAGGAGCAGGACTGGGCAACATCCTACTGGTTTGCGGGCTTTGATGAACAACGAATAGCTGTCGTCAACGTGAATCGGCACCTAGCCGGGCTGATAGGTTTCCTGAGGATGGCGACTGGCATGGGTGATACCGACGCTGAGGCGTTGGCGCGGTGTCTCTTTGCCAAGGTGGTAGCCCTCCGCCTTGCGCTGGCACGCTATCCTCGCTACCTGTACGAATCTGGTTTGACCGAACTTCCTACCGACCCGAGCTGGCAAGTGAAGTTCGCGGCAGGCAAGTGGTGGGGTCTGATCTTCAACTACGACTGGGTGGATGCCTATGATGACGCGCGCCAAGTTGTGGGGCTGGATCAATACGGTGTTCTGCTGCACGATCACTCGGGATTCGGACCTTGTGACACCGGCCTGTGCTCGCCGTATCTTGTGGCTTACCGCGACATGACACCCGAGCTGGGGCGACTTTTGGCGCACTACGCTCCGGAGGACAGCGAGGTCTATCTGCAGAAGACTCAGGCTATCATTCCCCACTGGTATGCCTCCTTCGGCGAGGGCGCTCTGGGGTTCGAGCACAACCTGAGCCACCCTGTAGATGCGTATCAGCTCTTCATGGCTGAGGCCTGGCTAGAGTCCCCTACGCCGGAGACGTTACTTCAGTATATCGACATACCGTGGCTCCAAGCTGGCGATCTGCACCACATGCAGAAACTGGCTGAGGCGATTCGCGCCTACCGCGGGTCCGCATGGTCGGATACTGTGGCGCTGTATGCTAGCCCGGGTGTGTCGTCCGTGTCACTCAACTGGGCCGTGTACGAGCATCTACCGGCCGACGTTACTTGGAGTGTCGTCTATGAAGGGCCTGCAGGGGATGTGCCGAGCCCTATCTCAGGGCTGCCAAGAGAACTTCGTCAATACTCCCTCTCCGGCCTTGAGAACTACGTCGCGTATAGGGTGACAGTTTCTGCCATGCAAGCAGGCACCGTCTTTGTCTCCTCCAACACAGTGACCGTTACACCAAGAGGGGCCACTTTCCTACCAATCGTAATGAAGAGCCTGTAGTCGGTGCGTTGACTCATCTGTGAGGTTCCATGACCAAGCGTTTGCCCCAGCTCAACGGCGTGGCGATCCTCGCTGTTGTGGTGAACCAGGCGCCTTAATGGATCCATACGTCCATGCTCTGGTGGGCGAATCGCTACCGACCGGTCGGGATCCCAACTGCGACCTGATGTACTCGGTGCCGCACTACGTAGCCACGTTCCTAGAGAAGATGATCAACCTGGCAGTGCCTAGCCTTCCTCTTTGCCTCGGGTGTCTTTGCTGCTTATGCTGCCAGGATCCAAATGGGGTACAGCTGTTGCTGCTAGTGGTGTCCGCCCTGGAGCTTCCCCTGCTAGATATGGATGTCTGCAGACGAATGTCGATCCGCAAGTACTGCCGGTTCGTTGCCAGGTACGTGGGCGGAGAACGGAGAAGCGGTCGCACGGATCATACTCATCACATCACCCAGATCCTGTTGATGGCCGTATTCCTAGTGTTGTATGGGATCCTAGTGACGCCTGCAAGGCCGGTTCGGGCGCAGGAACCCGACTTGTGGTCCACTCCAAGTCTGGTCTGGCATGCCGACGGCAGTGCTGCCTCAACACGTATGTCACTAGTCGCTGGCCCCGATGCAACGCTGCACTTGTTCTTCCCCCATCAGCCCGAGACCGAGGAACCGGCATCCATCGACTACACCTACTGGGACGGCCAAGTGTGGTCTGCTCCGGTCGATGTTCTGCTTGATCCTCTGGGTGGAACGCCGAGCTACGTGGATGCGGTTCTAGGTTCAGACAGCCGCCTTCATCTGGTCTGGCTTGGCAGGAACGCTATACTGCAGTACGCGAGGGCGCCGCTTTCCGAAGCTGCTTCAGCGCTTGCCTGGTCTGCACCTCGCGCTATGGCGACTGCAGTTGGGGAGCCCGATCTCGTCGTCGATGCTAATGGCGATTTGCTCCTGGGCTATGTTGGTGGACAAGATCTGGGAGCGGTGTTGATGCAGAGATCCACTGATGGCGGAGAGACGTGGTCGAGCCCCGCCATTGTCGCCGGCGCCTCTCAGCCCGATCGTGTGCCCAGTGACTTGAGCCTGGCTTTGAGTGGTAGCGGTGTCGTCCACGCTGCATGGACGGAGTATGCACTACCTGAGGGATGGCCACCTTTCAGTAGTCTCTATGCGCGCTCCAATGATGGTGGTGCTACATGGACAACACCTCGACAGATCACCGGGGAAGACCACGGTGAGATCGGCGTAGCAGCTTACGGTAGCCAGGTCCACCTAGTGTGGCGAAGTACCATCGGCGGCGACGGCACGTTCCACCAGCGCTCTAGTGATGGTGGCATGTCCTGGCAAGCACCAGATCGCACCGAAGACCGCGGAGGTTTCTCGGGGCTCCCTGGGTTTGCGAGGGACAGTCAAGGGAATCTGCATATGGTCATAGGCAGCGCTTTCGTCAGTACGTGGCGTGCGGATTTGGATCAAGCCACGCCGTGGATCGACGTTAGTGGTCAAGCTCTGCGCAATGGTACCGGTCAGCCGTCATACTGGACACATCCAGAACGCGCTGTGGTTGCCGTCGCGAACGGCAACCAGATCCACGTTGTGTTCGCAACCGGGGCCCGTGATCTCTGGCATACGATGGCTCAGACTGATGCGAAGCCGGAATCGACGGTCGATGTTGGTTGGGTCACTGAAGCCACCTCAGTTGCCGATCGTCCGACTGATGTCATCACTAGTACGGCCGCCGGCCCACCCAGGACACCAGCGTCGCTTCAAGTGGCCCCGCCCCCTGAGATTCTTGGAGGGTTTTCAAGCATAATGCTAAGCGTAGGCACAGCTGCACTTCTGGTGACTGTAGTCATCGTTGCTCATCAGCGCTATCGAAGATAGCCGCCTGTCGGGAGTCGTTACTTGGCCATGCAAAACGGAAAAGACGTGAATGTGGTACGGATCGCTCCGTCAGTCGGTCTTCTGCGTATCGACGTCCGAAGCTTGTGGGCGTATCGAGAGCTTCTGGGCTTCCTGATATGGCGAGACTTGGCAGTGCGATACAAGCAGACGCTGTTAGGGGCACTGTGGGTTTTCCTCCAGCCGTTGGTCACACTTGTCATCTACAGCCTGCTATTTGGCAGGCTGTTGGCGGTTCCGACTTCTGGTGTGCCGTACCCGATATATGCCTATGCGGCTTTGCTGCCATGGACCTACTTCGCGAACGGGATTAGTCGAACTTCAAGCAGTCTGGTCAGTAGTGCGCGCATCATTGCTAAGATCTACTTCCCCCGTCTGATCGTGCCCCTATCGACTGTGTTGGCCGGGCTAGTTGACTTCGGCCTTGGCATGATGCTCTCGTTCGGCTTGATGGCCTTCTATGGCAACTGGCCAGGAGTGCGGGTATTCTGGCTTCCTGTGTTCTTAATGCTTGCGATCCTAACAGCTCTGGGATTTGGTCTCTGGTTGGCGGCTCTCAATGTTCGTTACCGAGACGTAAACTACCTTACGCCGTTCCTACTGCAGGTGTGGATGTATGTGACCCCGGTGATCTACGGCGTCGACCTGATACCGAATCGCTACCGCCCCTTGCTGTGGCTCAATCCTATGACGGGCGTCGTGGAAGGGTTTCGGTGGGCACTTCTCGGACGGCAGATCATGGATCAGCCGATCTTTGGTCCGCAGTTTTTTGGGGGAGTTGCTGTCACGCTTCTAGTCCTTGTGGGGGGCTTGGCGTTCTTCCAGAAGACGGAACGTGCGTTTGCGGACGTGATCTGAGGCAGCGGACCTATGAACGAGATCGCGATCAACATCGAACACTTGAGCAAGTGCTATCGTATTGGGAATCGCCGGAATCGCCATGACACGTTGCGGGACGTTGTGACGGATAGTCTCCGGCGCCTCTGGCGTGGCACTGGCAGCAGGTCGGGAGACCTCGCTCATGTCTGGGCCGTCGATGATGTCTCTCTATCGATTCCACGAGGCCAGATTGTCGGTCTGGTTGGCCGTAACGGAGCTGGCAAGAGCACGTTGCTCAAGATTCTTACCCGGGTCACCGAGCCGACAGGAGGTACAGCACAGATCTACGGACGGGTTGGCTCCTTGCTGGAAGTGGGAACGGGTTTTCACCCAGAACTTACAGGCAGGGAGAACATCTTCTTGAATGGAGCGCTGCTTGGGATGAAAAGAGCCGAGATCAGGCGGAAGTTCGACGCTATCGTGGAGTTCTCGGAGATCGCCAGGTTCCTAGATACACCCGTGAAACGCTACTCCAGCGGGATGTATGTGCGACTGGCCTTCGCTGTCGCTGCGCACCTGGATCCTGAGATCTTGTTGATCGATGAGGTGCTAGCCGTCGGAGATGTCGCGTTCCAGAGGAAGTGCATAGGTAGGATGAATGATATCAGCCAGTCTGGACGCACAGTTCTATTCGTTAGCCACAATATGACGGCGATCCAGAACCTGTGCACACGAGTCGTTCTACTTGAGCAGGGGCGAATCGTGCTGGATGGCGCGGCTGACGAAGTTGTATCGGGGTACTTGGCTACGCTAGAGGCTGACGCGGGGAAGTTCTTCGCCGAGCCTGAGCTCCGTGCAGGTACAGGAAGTATTCGCCTGACTGGTGCGCGTGTGCTTGATGGGCACAATGATACGGTGACGAGTCTTGTCGCCGGCACCGATGTCGTCTTTGAGTTCGACTATCGGAACCACGAAGCTATCCGCCAGACCAACTTCACTTTTACCATATTCAACCACCTGGGCGTGCCCGTTACCAACTGTGATATGTCCCTGACCGGTTTCTCCGTACAGGATCTGGGAGAATTCGGCTCCGTTGCCTGTCGGGTGCCGAAGTTGCCCCTCCCTGTTGGTCGGTATCGTGTAGCAGTGGCAGTGCAAGTGAATGGGCAGAATGCTGATGTCGTCTCTGGCGCGCTGGCTTTCCAAGTCGCGAGTTCGAAGTTCTATGGTAGTGGCGGTAATGCGAATTTGCGATACTGCAGTTGCCTGGTGCCCCATAGCTGGAGCCATCGCCCGTCGACTGGGTCAGCTGCCCTGCCGGTCTGTACTCGGCTAGTGGCGAGAGAGCAGAGAGGATGCGGGTGAATGCTCGTTCATAGCATCAACACAACGTCTATCCCTGGAGAAGCTGACGCGGTTCGTCTTATCGCGACTGTGTCTTACGACGATGATGTAGATTCCGAAGATTACTGGTTTGAGGTGCCACAGTCCTATGCTGACGATCTAAGTCTTTCGGGGAACCCATGGCTTCTAGCCCTCTTGCCGCTAGCTATGCTGTCGGGCGAACCGCTTGAGATTGAGGCACCGGTCGATCGGGTGTTACTTGCCGGCGCGCTGGAGAGCGCTCGTGTCTGGAAGTATTGGAGGCCCGATCTATATGACGTTGTTGTCCGAGCTGAGACTGCCGACTCTTACTTGGGTGGGGAGGCGAAGCTCTGTGCGACGTTCTTCTCCGGTGGCGTAGACTCCTATTACAGTCTAGTCAGCCACAGAGACGAAGCAAATGCCTACTGTATTGATGATCTGATATGCATCTGGGGCTTCGATGTGCCGCTGGAGCGGAATGCAGCCTTTGCTCACATGCGAGATGGCCTGTCGCGAGTGGCCCACGAGTACGGCAAGAACCTCATACCTGTGAAGACGAATCTGCGCAAGACCCGCTTGGAGCGGGCATCAAACAACGGGTTCGGTCCCTTTTACCATGGTTATGCACTCGGCGCCGTCGGTCTTGCTCTGGAGCATCGCTACCGCTACGTCCTGGTCCCATCCAATGGAGCAGGGCCTGACGAGACGGCTTGGGGGACACATCCGATCACCGTCCCCCTCTTGTCTAGCCGGTCGACGCGTTTCATCTATGACACACCTTCGTCTACACGAATGGGCAAGTTGGAGGCTCTTGCGGCGTGTCAATCCGCGTGGGGAAATCTGCGAGTCTGTTTCAAGGCGGAGGATTTCTCCAACTGTGGCTGTTGTGAGAAGTGCCGTCGTACTATGCTAGGTCTGGAAATCCTGAATGCCCGTGAACGTTTCACAACATTTCGCCCGGAGGATTTCACACTTGGCGACGTCCCCAACCTCTATATGTCCAGCGCGCGCGGAGACCGCGAAAGGTACTACCGCGAGATGCATGTGATAGCCCAAGCTGGTGGTCGAGACAGCATCGCAGAGGCGATTACCCGAGGTTTCAGGCGTACGCGCCGCTATGCATCTTGGTGGCCGATCCGAAACCGGCTTTGGAAGCTCCCAGTTGTATGGCGCCTGGGGCAGTTACTGGACCGGTGCTTTCTGGGCCGAATGACGCTATGAAGCGCCAGACAGGTATGTGTGACGGTGCGACTTAAGAGAGATCTGTTTCTTGACCGCGTTGCCACGGTGTTGAGATGGGCCCGCGCAGCTCGTTCGGCGCCGCATCCCGCGACTTCAGCGCTAGTGTTGCCCCCAAGCGTGCCTGGTAGTCTCGGTGATGAGGCAATGGTACTGGCAACTCTCTCTTCGTTGCACGGGATGGGGTATGATCGCATTGGGCTGGTTGACTATGCATCCGATTCGAGATGGCTGAACGTGGGCGCGCCTTGTACAGCGGTGGATCTCTCGAGCTATTTCACGGGCCGTTCATGGCTCTCGGAAGTGCCTTACCTTCGCGAGGTAGGTCGCTACCAGACCTTCTACTGTATCGGGGCTGACGTCATTGACGGTTACTACTCGGAGTATCGGTCCCTGCGGCGCTTGCGGGCCGTCGCGCAAGCCGCCAAGACTGGGGCCAAGACGACGATACTGGGATTCAGCTTCAACGCCGACCCGACGCCGGGGGTCGTTGATGCATTGGGTCAGCTTCCGCCCGGTGTTCAACTCTGTGCCCGCGATCCCGTTTCGCAGCGGCGGCTACAGCAGCGTCTGTGCCGGCCCGTGGCTCTTGTAGCCGACCTTGCCTTCCTGCTCCCTCCAGACGAGACATCCGGGCAAGTTGCCAGAGTTGCCAACTGGATTGCGGATGAGCGCCGTAGCGGTCGGGTGGTGTTGGGTGTGAATGCCAACTACCTGCATCTTCGGGCACTGAACACCGACGATCCGGTTCGACTCGTGAGTGTCTATGTCCGTATGCTGTGTGATCTCAGTGCTCGGCGTCCCGACCTCAGCTATGTGCTGTTGCCCCATGACGTGCGCGGAGAACACAGCGATGTCTTCCTAGTGGAGACCATTTGCGAGTCTCTGCCAGACAGAGTCCGGGCACACGCGCTCCAGATCACCGCCCCAGTCACCGCAGCTGAGATCAAGGCCATCTGTGGTGCTCTCGATTTCGTACTCAGCGGGCGTATGCACGTCGCAATAGCCTGCTTAGGTCAAGGTACGCCGGTTGCCTGTATCAGCTATCAAGGGAAGTTTGAGGGTCTCTTCGAGCATTTCGGCTTGGATGCTATGGCGCTTGACCCAGATGCGGCCTTCAGAGATGGTTGTCTGGCGTCTTTCCTGCTGCCGCTAGTTGAGCAGCGAGAAGCCCTACATAGGCAGATCGCAGCCAGAGGGCACTACGTACAAGAGCTCGCCCGACGGAACTTCCTCCACGGGAGCAGAGCCTGACCCGATCGTCGGACGGCCCGGGGACCAACCTAGGGAGCTGTCTTGCTTTGTGGAAGGCCCTAGCTTGCTGGTGTCGCTCTGAGAGGAGAGCCCCAGAGGTAGTCGTAGTGACTACTGTCGTGAACGCAGCTAGCGAGTGTTGAACACGAGAGGAGTGGGTTTCGGTGGGTCCAAGTTGCGTCGGCATTCGTTTCTTTCCCAAGTTGATTGACTCCCGTAACCCGTATTGGCGGATCCTTCAGACTGGTTTGGAGGGGTATGGTCTTCGCTTTGTAGATGCTGACGAGCCGAGATATGGGCTCAGATGGCTCTGCAGATACCGGTCAGAGATCCAAGTCATACATTTCCACTACATACAGAGGTTCTATGCATACGAGGGCACAAATGCCAGATTGAGATGGCTACTGCGGTTCGCAAGGAACCTGGTGGTGGCGCGGTCTCTCGGCTATCGCACTGTATTCACCCTCCATAACCTTACTCCCACCTATCCGTTGATCCCTCGATGGGTTGACTACCTGGGTCACTGGGTCGTCGCGAATCTGACGGATGCTGTGATAGCTCACTGTGCCTATGCGCGACAGCTGCTAGCGCGTCGATACGGCCGTCGACGCAATGTTCACGTGGTTAACCACCCACATTACATTGATGTGTACCCCCACGATATCTCTCGCGAGGGTGCTCGGGAAGCACTTGGTTTCCCTCGCGATCGGCTGGTTTTCCTCTTCCTGGGTGGGATCCGCCCGAACAAGGGTATCGAGACACTGGTTACTGCCTTCACGCAATTAGCGGATGTGAACCTGAGTCTTCTGATCGCTGGGAAGCCTTGGCGCCCACTAGAGTATGTTGAGGCCCTCGAGCATGCTGTGTCTCGGGATCCACGCATCATTCTGCACAAGCGGTTCGTACCCGACGAGGAGCTCCAGGTCTACTTCGGCGCTTCGGATGTGGTCGTGCTACCATTCGAACGGATCTTGAGTTCCGGGTCAGCCATCCTGGCGATGGGTTTCGCGCGGCCAGTTGTTGCCCCTGCTATGGGGTGTTTGCTGGAGCTCATACCAGAGGGTGCTGGCATACTGTATGATCCATCCGATCCGTCGGGCTTGCTTCGTGCGTTGAGTCACTGCGTCGCAATCAGGCCTGCCTTGATGGAGATCGGAGAACAAGCGAGGGCTACAGTGAGTCGTTACAGTGCGCAGTCGGTGGCAGAGGATACGCTGCGTGCCTATGGAATGGCTGCTCGGGGTCAAGGAAACACCAGTTGAGCGCGACCATTCTCTATATCAATACACCCTCCTATCTCGGAGGCGCAGAGATCAGCCTGCTGAGCCTGATGCGAAACCTGGATCCAATGCGCTACCATCCTGTTCTCGTGACGACCGGGGAAGGTCAGTTGACTGACGCGAGCCGCGCACATGGCATCGAGACCGTGATACAGCAGTTTCCGCCTTTCCGCAAGCGGTTTCCGTGGCGGTACCCTCTGAGCGTCCTAAGGCTGGCGAACACCGCGCACAGGCACCGAGCCGCATTGGTTCACGCCAATTGTCCAAATGCGGCTCGGCATACTGTGGCGGCAAGTCATCTAGCGCCGCGCCCCTATATCGCTCACGTCCGTGATGCCAGAGATGCGTGGTCCCGGCCGAGCAGCATCCGGTTCCTGCGGACATCTCACTGCGTCATCGTGAACTCTCACGCGGTTGGCCATCACCTAGCGGAGCTGGGTGTGTCTCATTCGTTGACACGGGTAGTCTACAATCCAGTTGAGGTAATCGACTACGCTGACCCGGACCGAGCTGTGGCTAGGCGTCGCATACGGGAGGAGTTGGGCATTCAGGAAGCCGTGCTGCTCGTGGGCATTGTGGGGCAGGTGCAAGAGATCAAGGGGCATACTGACTTGGTCCAGGCCGCGCCCTCAATACTCGCACGTCTTCCGTCAACCCATTTTCTAGTTGCTGGGGCTGCATTCGACGACGCTGCTCGGCACTACGAGCAGCAAGTGCGGTCATTGATCTGCGAGCTAGATCTCGATGACCACTTCCACCTGATTGGCTTTCGCTCTGATGTGGGTGATGTGATGCAGGCTCTGGATGTTCTGGTCGTTCCTTCTTGGCAGGAGGCTTTTGGACGTGTAGTAGTCGAGGGGATGGCGGCTGGCTGTCCGGTAGTAGGCGCGAATGTCGGCGGCATCCCCGAGATCATTGAAGATGGAACTAACGGCCTACTGGTGCAGCCGCACGATCCCAATGGCATCGCTGATGCCGTGGTCCGGCTGGCCAAGACAGACCATTTGAGGCAGCGGATGGTGGATTGCGGCTACGCTACTGCCGCGAAGTTCAGTGTCTCTGCTCATGTAGATCAGGTTGAGGCCATATACGACTCACTGTTGTTCCAGCGGGGTGCTCATGCGAATCCTGACCTTCCATAACCTCCCATCAGGTGGCGCTAAGAGGGCGCTATTCGAGTGGATCCATAGGCTCTCGCGGGTGCATACAGTTGATGTCCATACGCTAAGCACTGCTGACCGCGGTTTCCTGGATCTTCATCCGTTTTCGCGGGCCTATCACGTACACGATTTCGTACCCCATCGCTTGTTCACGTCCCCTCTTGGCCGGCTCAACCAGCTGCAGTATTGGCGCAATCTAGTTGATCTTGATACCATCGCATCGCAGATGGGAGAGACGATCGATTGGCGCCAGTACGATGTCGCCTTCCTGAATCCCTGTATGTATACATTCATGCCGGCGCTCGCGCGGTATGCACAAGTGCCCGCAGTCTACTATCTGCACGAGCCCTTCGGTCCGACCTTCAAACGGCACATTGAGCGTCCCTACCAATCAGGAGCCACTATCCGATCGATTGCTCGGAGGATCTCGCTGCTGAGGCTCGCATACAACTGCCGACTTGAGGCAGTGCGCCGCATTGGAATTTCGCGGGTGGCTCTACTGCTCGCGAACTCTGAGTACACGCGCAAACAGATCCAAGAAGCGTATGGAGTTTCCGCGGTTGTGTGTCGCTATGGCGTCAACCCTGAGGCATTTAGGCCTCTGCCTGGGATGAACAAGCAGAACGCCCTCATCTCGGTGGGCGCAATGACGCCTAGAAAGGGGTTTGATTTCCTGATAGAGAGCCTCGCTGAGATACCTGCGGCTGTACGACCGGCTTTGCGTATTGCCAGCAACGGATCAACCTCAGAAGAGGTCGCCTACATCCGGGCTCTGGCCGCCAAGAGTGACGTCCGTCTCCAGATGCTGTGGAATCTTGATACCGAGGAGCTATGCGTGGAGTACAACCAGGCGCGCCTGTGCATATACTCGCCAGTGATGGAGCCATTCGGTTTGGTACCCCTGGAGGCCATGGCATGTGGGACTCCCGTGGTCGCTGTGGCTGAGGGCGGTGTCCGAGAGAGCGTAGTCCACGGAGTCACTGGCCTTCTCACAAAACGCGATCCGAAGCTGTTTGCGGAGGCAATTCGTGAGCTGCTTGCTGATCCCCATCGGCTGCGTGCCTATGGGGTCCAGGCTCGTGACTACGTGCTGCGCAACTGGAGCTGGGACACATCGGCAACCGAGTTGGAAAGTCATCTGCGTCAAGCTGCATCCGTGGCATGATCGAGCAATGCAGGGAGGTCAGCACATGTCTGAGGTGAATGGCACCCAATTCCGTCTGCGCGATGTATTGGAGGCGGACGCGGCCTCGTTGGTCAATCTGGCGCGCGCGAACCTTCGGGTCGAATGGACAGAAGACTTCGTGTACTGGAAGTACTTCCGGAATCCGAGTGGTAAGGCCTTCGGATGTTGCGCGGAGCTTGATGGCAAGTTGGTGGGTTTCTATGCCAACATGCCTGTACGTATCAAAGTAGGGGACCGTGTTGTCGCAGGAGCGCAGGCTGTGGACGCAATGGTGGCGTTGGCGGTCCGTCGCCAGGGGTTGTTCTCGAAGCTCGGAAGTCGGTCATCCGCTGGGGCGGCGCAGGAGGGCGTGCGGCTTTCCTATGCGGTGGCCAACCCGATCTCACGTGCTGGCGCAGTGAAACGACTAGCCTTTGCGGACGTCGGTGAGGTGCCTCGATTCGTCCGCGTCTTGGACCCTGGGGGCGTGGTCAGGATTGCCGGTCTGATGGGAGCCCGGGCATTGGCCTATCGTTTGGCTCTCCGTATTGCTCAACTGGTGTCCGGCCCACTTAAGCCTGCGAGTGAGATCCGAGTCAGCCGGGTCAGCAGTATCGATGGTCGCTTTGATGTATTGTGGCGAGCGGTGGCCACGGAGTTCCCTGTGGCGGTCGTGCGCGATTCAGATTACCTGACTTGGCGCTACGTAGACAATCCGCTGGTGCAGTACACGATTCTCATCGCTGAGCGTGGGGGGGACCTGCTGGGTTACGCGATCCTCTCCCATCGGGATCTTGAACAGGGGATTGTGGCTATCGCTGAACTGATTGTGTCACCTGGCGATCGGTTCGCTGGTGTGGCGTTGCTGGCGAAAGCGGTTGCCAGAGCAGAGGAGCTAGGGGCGGCGCAAATGCAGTGCTGGATGTTGCCGAGGTACACCTTCTACACGGAGCTACTTCGGACAAGCGGCTTCATCTTCTCAGATGGGGCCCTTGTGCCACGTCTCTTCGGCTACACCTCATCGTTGATCGCCAAGTCTGTGGATGGGCATAGGCTATCGCCGGATCCCCTTCAGCTACGAAATTGGTACTTGACGATGGGTGATCAGGACTACTACTGAGACATGCGCATCCTAATGTACCATGATATTGTCCCTGGGGGCCCAGATGATGTCCATAGTGTGGCCAGGAAGCGATTTGCCGAGCAGATGCAGTGGCTGGCCCAAGCTGGCTATCGTGTCACAACGGCCGAAGACTGGGTCGCACGCCGCGGTCCTGGTGTGTGTTTGCCAACCGGCACCGTTGCAGTCACCTTCGATGACGGCTACGAGGACAACTATACACAGGCTTGGCCGATCCTCATGGAGCACGGCTGGCCAGCAACGATCTACTTGGTGACTGGCGCGCTCGGAAAGGCCAGTGCATGGCGGAGTGGTGTGCTGAGCCGGGCTCGGATGTTGTCAGAGGACCAGGTTGTTGAGATGGCAACCTACGGCATTGCCTTCGGCTCTCACTCGGTCACCCATCGTCCACTGACACAGCTAGGTGACCGAGCGGAAGTCAGCCGCGAGCTGGTCTCCTCCAAGAAGGTGCTGGAGGAACTGCTTGGGAGGGAGATCGCTGGCTTGTCGTACCCCTACAGTGCGATGCCTCCCGGGATTGCACGCTGCGCACGTGCAGCAGGCTATAAGCTGGGCTTGACCTATCAGCCGCGATACGTCGGCGCTCCTGGTGGCAACGTGTACAAGCTCCGTCGGATCGGCATTCTGGCATCTGATACTCTTGACGATTTTTCTCGTAAGGTTAGGTCAACCATTCCGCTTCGGGTTGGATGGTGTATGCGTAGGCTGAAACAGGCCATTCGAGTCGCGGCAAGGCTAGGACGCTAGGGTGGCAGATCTGGAACTCTCCATTATCGTCGTCTCGTGGAACGGTAAGGCGGATGTCCTGCGCTGTTTGGCTGCAATCAAGAGCGCACCTGACAGACCTGCCGTCGTTGTAGTAGACAACGCGTCTGAGGATGGCACTGTAGAGGCTGTGAGTGTGCGCTATCCTGACGTAGCTGTCCTGAAGAACGCGGCAAATCTTGGCTACACGGGCGGCAACAATGTCGGCATCAAGTACGCAATGGAGCGTGGAGCTGATGCCGTCCTTTTGCTGAACGATGATGCCGTGCTGGCATACGATACGGTCGCACAGTTGGCCCAGGCCGCCTCACGTTGTCCAGAGGCAGGCATGTTGGGTCCTAGCATCTATGCACTCGAGGATCCGTCTTGCTTCATGTCCGCTGGTGGCACCTTCACAGACAGCTGGCACGCTGAGCACCGCGGACTGGGTAAGGACGTCTCACGATATGGTGGGGTTACCGAGGTCGACTTCCTAAGCGGCTGTGCACTGTTTGTGACGCGTTCGACCATTGAGCGGATTGGACTCCTTGATGACCGGTTCTTTGCATACTACGAGGATGTTGACTGGTGCTATCGAGCTGGACAGGCTGGAGTCAAGCTACTGGTTGTTCCGCAAGCCCGAGTCTGGCATCCTGACACCCGCGTCCGGGATGCCGAATCTTCGCACGTAGCGTACTACATGGCCCGGAACCGCTTGTTGTTTTTGTCCAAGCACCATCTTGGACTATCACTCTTGGCTCGTGAGCTAGTAGTGGATTTTCTTCGCATCATCAACTGGAGCGTGAATCCTAAGTGGCGACACAAGAGACCGCAACGTAACGCGTTGATCTGGGCTGTTCTGGACTACACACGTGGGTGTTTTGGTCGGCTCGGCAGGTCATTCTGAACCAGCTGATTGCGCAGGCCGTGCCTTGACTGCAAGGCAGGGGAGCTATCGACATGGGGGCATCCGATGCGTGATCAGTACAGGTTGACATGAGACCGAATCCGATTCTCGTGACCGGGTCGCATAGGTCGGGCACCACTTGGATTGGTAAGACGATCTCGTATTCAGCGAGCACCCACTACCTGGGAGAGATCTTCAACCCAAGCTCAGGTATTCTAGCCGGGCTAGCGGCGCATTGGTTCCACTATGTCACGCCGCAAGAGACAGCCAAGTTTAGGGACGCAGTCGGCAGAATCCTGAGCTATGAGTATGCGCCGCGTTATCGGAAGCGTGCCTTCCGCCGCTTCCCTAGCCGTCTGCGACTGTACCGCTTGACACGACAGCACCTGGGCATACGTCGCCCGATCCTTAAGGATCCCATCGCGGCTATGTCCTCGGAGTGGCTGGCGCGGGTGTTCGATATGGACGTCATCTGTGTGGTGAGGCACCCTGCAGCCTTTGTCCTTAGTCTCAAGAAGGCAAGATGGTCCTACGATCACCGAAAGCTGCTTGATCAACCTTCGCTCATCAAGGACTGGCTTCGTCCATACGAGGGTCTGCTGTGCCGACCGGCGACGGACTTGGTTGAGGGCGGCAGCATACTCTGGCTGTGCATATACCATGTCTCGAGAGAGTACCAGACTCGCAATCCTGAGTGGCAGGTGCTGCGCCTGGAGGATGTTGCGCTCAGTCCGCAGGCTGCATTCCGTGCCGTTTTCGAACGCTTGGGGCTACCGTTCACACGACGCATTCTAGCCCATGTGGTAGAGGATAGTAGCAGCAGCAATCCCGTGAATGCACCGGCCGACGACCCTCACCTTATCAAGCGCAACAGCTGCGCATTACGTGATCAGTGGCGGACGGCATTGACAAGCGAGGAAGTTGGAAGAGTTCGAGAGATCGCTGCGCCAGTTTCCAATGCGTTCTATGGCCCAGAGGACTGGTAGACAATGCCCTTGCGCGATGGCATCTCATCTAATGTCTGGGGGGATGGTACTAGACCGTCCGTTTCCGTGATCATCCCCACCTACAATCGGTTCAGCTCGCTCTTACGCACTCTCGCTAGCATTGCAGATCAGACATACCCTCCCGGGTGCTTCGAAGTTGTCGTCGTGGATGACGGAGGAAACGACGGTACACAGGACATCCAGCATCGTGATTATCCTTTCCCACTGCAGTATGTGCGCCAGGATAACCAGGGCGCTACGTCAGCGCGGAACCACGGAGCTGCACAGAGCCGCGGCGACCTACTCTTCTTTGTTGACGATGATATCCGTCTGTATCCGAATACCTTGGAATGCATGGTGACAAAGCTTGGT
>Ga0180435_10003399_pt1 | contig 15953 bp, 9 predicted proteins | sample SS_ome_3_FD_132467 | JGI IMG/M metagenome (GOLD analysis project Ga0180435, IMG submission 132467) | Hypersaline lake sediment archaeal communities from the Salton Sea, California, USA - SS_3_S_1 metaG | ecosystem: Environmental > Aquatic > Non-marine Saline and Alkaline > Hypersaline > Sediment... | reverse complement strand
GGCGGCGATCCCCGAGCTCACCTACGAGCAGTTGCTCGCCTTCCACCGCGACCACTACCACCCGAGCCGGGCGCGCTTCGTGCTGCATGGCGACGTGCCGCTGGAGGAGACGCTGGAGGTCATGGCCGGCTACCTCGCCGGCGCCGAGCGCTTGGAACCGCTCCCGCCGCCCTCGGCGCCGGCCCCCTTCGATGCCCCTCGGGCGGCCACCGGGGCGTACCCCGCCGACGCCAGGGGCAAGGCCATCGCCACCGTGGCCTGGGCCACCCCCGAGCCGCGTTCACCCGCCGACAGCATGGCGTGGGAGTTGCTGGAGCACGTGCTGGTGGGGACTCCGGCGGCGCCGTTGCGCCGCGCCCTGCTCGACGCGGGGATCGGTGAGGCCTTCATCGGGGGCTTCAGCGACGACCGGCGCACACCGGTCTTCCGCGTCGGCCTGCGGGGCGTGGCGACGGAGCGGGTGCCCGAGGTCCACGCCCTCGTGCGCGACGCGCTCGCGCGCATCGCCCAGCGCGGCGTGGCCGACGAGGACGTCGCGGCGGCGCGCAACCGGATGGAGTTCGCCACCCGCGAGCTCGACGCGTGGGGCGGGCAGCGCGGACTCGCGCTGGGCCTCGGCGTGCTCGGGCGCTGGTTCCACGGGCGCGACCCGCTGGAAGAGCTCGACGCCGACCGCACGTTCGCCGAGATCGATGCGCGCATCGCCGCGGCGGGCGGTGGAGGCGCGATGGTCGGCGAACTGCTGCGGCGCGACCTGCTCGACGGCCGTCACCGCGTCGACGTGACGCTGCTGCCCGACACCGAGCTGAGCCGCCAGCGGCAGGCGAGCGAGGACGCACGCCTGGCCGCGATCGCTGCCTCCAAGGGCGCCGAGGGCCTGGCGCGGGTGGCGGAGGCGGCGGCGGCGCTCGAGGCGCACCAGCGACGGCCCGACGATGCGGCCGCCCTGGCGGCCCTACCGCGGCTGCAGCGAGCCGACCTCGCCGAGGCGCGTTCCCGGCCCGTGCCCGTGGTCGAGCGCGTCGACGGCGCCGATCTCGCGTGGATCGATCAGCCGACCCGCGGGTTGGCCTACCTGGACCTGGCCTTCGAACTGGCGGGCCTGCCACCGGCGCTGCTGCCCCACGTGGCCGTGCTCGGCCGCGCGCTCCTCGAGACCGGCACCGCCCGCAGCAGCCTCGCGGACCTGACGCGCCGCATCGATCGCGACACGGGCGGCATCAGCCACGGGCTGGAACTCCAGCCCGGCGTGGGTGACCGCGCCGGCGTGCGCCGACGCGGTGTCGCCCGGTTCGTGCTGCACGGCAAGGCTCTGGCGTCGCGCGTCGAGGCGCTGGCCGGACTCATGCTCGAGATCCTCACCGAGGCCAGGGTCGACGACCGCGACGCGGTGCGGCGCCTGGCGCTCGAGGACCTCGCCCGTCGACGGAACGCCCTGGAGCCCGCCGGCACGCAGTTCGCCCTGCGCCGCCTGGCCGCCCACGGCGCGCCCGAGGCGCGCCTCGGCGAGGCACTCGTGGGCCTTGCATCCCTCGAGACGCTGGCGACCTTCGTACGTCGCGTCGACGAGGACTGGGACGCCCTGCGGGCCGAACTGCTCGACGTGCGCGAACGCCTGCTCGTCCGCTCGCTCCTGGTGGCCGGCATCACGGCCGACGAGGACGCCGCGGCGGCGGCCCGGCCGGCGGTCGCCGCGTTGCTGGCGGGGCTACCCGCCGGCGAGGAGGCGGGTACGCTCCCCGACCTCGCCGCGCCCGCCGCCGCGGAGGGCTGGGCGCTGCCGGGGCAGGTGCACTACAGCGGCGTCCGCTGGGTCCTGCAGGGCGGCGGCAGGCTCCCGGGCAGCTGGATCGCGGCCACCCGCCACCTGAGCGCCGACGTGCTGATCCCGCTGCTCCGCTTCCAGGGCGGCGCCTATGGCGCCGGCGCGGTGCTGGATCCGCTGACCGGCTCGCTGGCGGCGCAGGCGTACCGCGACCCGAACCTCGCCGAGACGCTGGAGACCTTCCGGTCGCTGCCCCAGGCGCTGCGTGAGGCCGCCGACGCGCTCGACGATGCCGCGCTCGACACCCTGATCGTCGGCGCCGTCGGCAAGCTCGACCCCTACGCGCTGCCCGGCGCCAGCGGCTACCGCGCGTTGCTGCGCCACCTGCGGGGTACCGAGGGCGAGGTGGAGCGGCTGCGGGCGGAGCTGCTCGCGACCGAGCGACAGGACTTCCGCGACCTGGCGGACGCGATCGAGGCCGCCGGCGAGCCGACGTCCGTCGTTCTGGGGCCCCGCGACAAGCTGGAGGCGGTCGGCGAACCGGCGGGCTGGGTGGTGCGAGAACCGGCCTGAGGGCTCCTGATGGCGAGCGGCCGGTGTGTGACGCAGGCCGTGCCTTGCGCGCGCCGCGCCTTCGTCGGAACGCTCGAGGCGCTCAACGCGCGCCCCCTGTGGGCTCCGGGAGCACGGCCGTCGGGCGGCCCACCATTCGGTACAGACGCACGGTCGCCCACTCGACCGAGTAGCGGTAGTCGACGCGCGCCCACGCGTTCGCGACCACGATCCACGTCGCCGCGTTGACGGCACCGAACGCGAGGCAGGCGGCGATCCCCTCGTTCCAGCCGGGCACCGCGCCGGACAGCAGGCGTGCAGCGGCCTCGCTCACCGGCGTCTCGAGGAGGAAGACGGTCAGCGAGACGGTGCCGATGCGGCACAGGGGTGTCAGGGCCCGCGGGGTCGGCCGCGGACCGCCGCCGACGGTAGCGTCGGCGGGCGCCGCCCGGCGCCGGTCCCACACCGCCAGCGCCGCAGTCACGAGCAGCAGGAACAGGCCGAGCTGCGCCACCGTCAGGAAGTACCAGAAGGGATCGACCTCGCGCTCGAGCAACGTATCGGGGAGCGAGAGAAGGCCGCCGACACCGGCCGCGAGCGCCAGCGTGCCGACCGCGGCGACCGGCCACAGCGCCCGCGCGTTCACGCCGCGCAGCAACCGCAGGCCGAGCCATGCGCCCAGCAGGCCGAACGCCAGGTAGGGCAGCAGCGGGTTGTTCTTGTTCACCAAGAACCCCCAGAAGAGGGCCGGTAGCGGATCGGCCGCCTCCATCGCCGCTACGGCCCGCGGGTAGAGGTCGATGCGCCACCACGACACCGCCATGACGAGCGCGCCGGCCACCGCCAGCCACGGCGACACGCGTTGCAGGTCGCGCGTGCGGCCCAGCCCCAGCCACAGAGCGATGCCCACGAACAGCGCGTTCCAGCCGACCATCGACAGCGCCGTCGCGTAGAACCAGCGCTCCGGCGCCAGCGTCGGCCAGGCGCCGCTGGCGATCAGGCCGGGAAGCAGCGCCACGAGGTGGTTGCCGCCCTCGAGGTCGAGGAGCTTGGGGCCCAGCACGACGAAGTAGGCGAAGTGCCACGCGAGCAGGTAGCCGGCGGCGATCACGTACCCGCGCAGCAGGCCCGCGCGGGCGATCGTGCCCGCCTCATGGCGGCGGCCCGCGGCAAAGGCGTAGGCGGTGCCCGAGATCACCGCGAACATCCCGGCCCACGTCAGGAGGAAGCCGATCAGGAGGATGACCAACGGCGGGTCTTCGAAATCGATGTGGGTGATGCCGGCGTAGTGGAACGTCGCCGTGTGCATCAGCACCATCGCGGTGATGCCGACGCCGCGCAGGAGGTCGAGGGCCCTCAGGCGGGCGGAGGGTGGGGCGGAGGTCGCGGCGATCACGGCGACCCTCCTCGGGGGACGTCGAACGTCCGGCGGATGCGCACGAGCTTGAGTGAGGTGGCGTGCGGCCTGGGCGCCTCGCGGTCGACCGTGACGCCGGGTTCGGGGCAGCCGTGTTCCGTGAACACACGCCGCACCGCGTCGCCCACGAGGCCACGGACCGCGTCGGCGTCGGTGCCGGCCCCGACACTCAGGTGGACCGTCACCGCGTCCGGCGCCGTCTGCACCGCCTGGTACGCGTGAACGGCGTCGGAGGCGGTGATGATGGCGCGGCGCAGGTAGTCTGGGAAGATCCAGCGGGCACCGCCCGCGAGGCTCGGCGACCAGAACAGATCATCGCGGCGACCCTGGATCTGCGCGACCACGCGGAAGGCCGAGCCACAAGGACACGGCTCCGGATCGAGCGTGACGAGGTCGTTCAGTTCGTAGCGCAGGATGGGCAGCGACGTCTTGTGCAGGTCGGTGACGATCATCCTGTGGGCGGCCTCGCCTGGCGGCGTCGGGGTCCCGTCGGGGTCCTCGAGTTGCACCGCCACGAGGTCCTCATTGAGGTGCAGGCGCCCGTGGCGGCACGACACCGCGATCGCGCCTTCGGTCGCCTTGTAGATCTCCCGTACCGGGCAGCCGAAGGCGTCCTCGAGGTCGGCACGGTCGTCGGGGAAGAGCACCTCGGCGTAGCTCACCAACGTGCTCGGCGTGGCGCGCAGGCGCCCCGCGCGGCGCTCGCCGGCCAGCAATCTCAGCAGCGACGGCGGCGCCGAGACCGCGTTCGGCATGAGCGCGTTCAAGCGCGCGACCATCTCGTCGAGCGGCAGCAGTTGGCTGAGGTAGGTCATCCGGTGACCCAGGAGGTTGAGGTCGAACGCGGGTGTGGTGACCCGCAGGATGAACGCCAGGTTCAGCTTGCCGGGGGGCAGCGGGAAGCGGGCGAAGAGCGCGGCTTTGAGGTACGCCTCTTCGCGTCGGGTGGTCAGTTCTACGCCCTTGTTGCCGCTCGTACCCGACGACATCCCTACGTTCACGCCACGCAGGCGGCGGGTGAAGTCGCGCGTCGCCTCGACCTGTAGGCAGAAGCCCAGCAGCTCGTCGCGGGTGAAGCCGAGCGTGTTGGCGCCCGTCAGGTGCTCCATGACGGCCGCCTTGTCGACGGTCGGCAGGGTCCATGGGTCGGTGAGGTCGTGACCGCGGTAGTGCTCGGCGTAGAAGGGCGCGAACCTCGCGGCGTAGCGCACCACGTTGCGGGCGCGCGCGGTCTGGTAGGCGGCGATGCGGGGCCACGGCCAGCGAGAGAAGCGCCGGCGGCAACCGAGGTAGAAGGCCGGGGCGAACGCCGCCTCGAGGTCGTCGCTGCCTCCCAGGAGTTCTCGCATGGACTTCTCCGCCCCGAACGCGTTCCGTGCGTTGACGATGGCGACCATGGGGCACGCGTGGTCGGTCGTCGAGCGCCGGGCGTGACCCGTCAGGTGAACAGCGGCGTCATCGCCTCCTCGTCGACCAGTTCGCGCATCTCGTCGTCGGACGGGCGCTTCTCGAAGCGCGCTGCCTCCTCGAGCAGCCGCGGCAGCAGCGTCACGTCGCCGACGGAGTTCAGGAACACGTGGGGGTTCCCCAGTACCCAGTGCGCGGCGAGACCGATGGCCCGCGGGTCCTCGAGCGGCTGGTACCAGGTGGCGCGGTCGGCGGGCCGCTCGCCCCATGGGCGGCGGGTGATGGCCTTGATCGTCTGCATCGCCACCCCGCGCACCTCGCAGGCCGCCTCGAGCGCCTCGAAGTCGGCGGCGTAGTCCGGATTCTGCATCATGACGAAGCTGTACGGAAGCAGCACGGCGTCGAAGGGGAAGCGCCGCACGCTCGCGAGGTGCCGTGCGGCGACCGGGGTGCCGTGGCCGGTGACGCCGATGAAGCGCACCAGGCCCTCGTCGCGCGCCTCGATGGCGGCCTCCAGCGCCCCGCCCGGGCCGAGGGCGACCTCCCATTCCCGTTCGTCGACGAGGTTGTGGAGCTGCCAGAGGTCGACGTGGTCGGTGCGCAGGCGCTCCAGCGAGCGGTGCAGCTCGTCGCGGGCCGCCACGTGCTCGCGTTCGCCGGTCTTGGTCGCGAGGAACCAGAGGCTGCGCTCGCGCTCGATCCAGGGACCGAGCCGGAGCTCCGCGTCGCCGTAGGAGGCGGCCGTGTCGATGTGGTTGATGCCGTAGCGCTCGACGGTCTCGAGGGCGCGGTCGGCCTCGTCCTGGGAGACCTGCGAGAGCGCGGCGGCGCCGAAGATCACGCGGCTGCTGAGGTGTCCGGTGCGTCCGAAGGGTGCCTTGGCGATCATGGGTGCCTCCCTAGCGGTGCGGCCACGGGGGCGCTGCTCCGTGATCCCATCGTCATCCTTCGCGCGCCGCGACGCAAGCGCGCGCGGCGCCGGCGCCCGGGCGGGCATGCTCGCCCGCGCGCCGGCCCCGCGTTTCAGTAGACGAACTCGTCGATCGGGTAGAGCGCCACGCGTGCCGCCGGCACCGAGGTCCTGGCCGCCGCCCGGAGGTCGGCGAGCTGCGCAACGAGGTCGCCGGGTGAGAGCGGCGCCAATCCCTCCGCCTCGGCGCGGGCGGCATAGGCGGACCCCGGCTGCACCACGAAGGGTGACAGGTACACGACGTCGCGCGCGTCGAGCGGCAGGCGTGCCAGCCAGCGCGCGCTGTCGCGGAGGTGCCCGCCGGCGAAGCGCTGGCCACCGACGCCCGCCATGAGGATCACCTGCACGGCCAGGCCGGCGGCCTTGAGTTGGGCGACGAAGGTCGCGGCCTGTTCCCCGCTGCCGGGCTTGTTCAGGTAGTCCAGCAGTGGGTCGTGACCGGTCTCGACCCCGATCGCGACGCGGGCGAGTCCGAGTTCGTGGAGCTCGCGCCAGTCGCTCGGGGGCTTGCGTTCGCCGCTGAACACGTCGACGAAGCCGGCGAACGGTTGGCCCGGGAAGGCGGCGCGCGCGGCGGCGAAGATCGGTCGCAGGCGGGCGTTCGCGAGGACGAGCGCGTTGCCGTCGGCCAGGAAGACCCCGCGGCGGGTGCCGGCGTCGCGTCCGAGCAGGTCGCGGACGGTGGCGACGTGCGCCTCGAAGGCGGCCGCGGGACGGACCTCGAATGCGCGGTCCTGGTAGAAGCTGCAGAAGGTGCAGCGGTTCCAGCTGCAGCCGAAGCTGGCCTGCAACACGGCCGAGCCGTACTGGTCGGGCGGCAGGATGCTGATCGGTGCGTAGGCGGCGTGGAAGCGCTCGCGCTCGGCGCGCAGTCGCTCAGGCGTCCAGGCTCGGGCTCGCTCCAGCCGATCGACGAACTCCGGACGGCGCGCGGCCGGTACGGCGGAGTCCACCTCCGCCGATGCCGCTGCGACGACCTCGGCGGCCCGCGCGAAGAGCCCCGTGGCCTCGGCCTCGGGCACGCGCCAGCGCCGGCGGACGCCGGCCACCGTCCGGCGGCCGAACAGCTCGGAGGCCAGCGACCGCTTGTAGGTGCGGCCGCGAACGAAGTACGTGCGCGGCCGCCCCTCCAGGTCGAGGCTGAGTACCTCGTCGCGCGCGGGGCTCAGCACCGTGGCGCCAGGCTGCAGCGTGACGTGCCACGCACGGGAGGCGTCTCGGTTGCCCATCGGGTCACGATACCGGGGGCGACACCTGCGCCTCGGCCACGCGTGTACCCGCGCGTTCGGCGGCGAGGTCGTTTCGGGGGTGAGGTCGCCCGGCGGCTCCGGGCGTCAGGCCTCTCTTGGCCCTGCGGCCGGGCGGGCTCTTGGCGACCGGTGCCTCCTCGGCCTCGGTCGTGCGCTGCTTGGGCGCGGGTCGGGCGGCGTCGGTGTCCTTGGCGGCCGCCTTGGTGGCACGCTTCGGGCGCGGCGGCCATCAGCCTTCGCGCCTGGCGTCAGGCTCCAGTCAGGTCGAACCCGGTGGCGCCGAGGGGATGCTCCGCGCCGGCCGTGGGTGAAGATGGCACCGGGGCGATACTGGATGATGAGGACAAGCGCCGTGGTTCGACACCGAACGTTTGGTGGCGACCCCGACGACACGCAGGGCGGCCGGCGGGAGGATGGTGTCGTGGGCAGCGCGGTGCGGGTCGGCACGCGGGCAGGTGCGGCGAGGACGACACGACTGTTTCTCGCCGGCGACGTCATGCTGGGGCGGGGCGTCGACCAGGCGCTGGGGCGATCGGTCGAGCCGTGGCTCTTCGAGCACTTCGTGCGCGATGCACGTGACTATCTGGTCCTGGCCGAGCGCGCCAACGGTCCCGTGGGCGGGCCGCTGGCGCCCGAGGCGCCGTGGGGCGCGTTGTGCGAACCGCTCGCACGCTGGGTGCCCGATGCCCGCGTCGTCAACCTCGAGACCGCCCTGACCAGCCACGCCGTGCCCTGGGCCGGCAAGGGCATCCACTACCGCGCGCACCCCGGCAACGTCGACGTGCTGACGAGCTTCGGGGTGGACGTCGCCGGTCTCGCCAACAACCACGTCCTCGATTGGGGTCGACCGGGCCTCGACGAGACGCTGGTGACGCTGCACGGCGCGGGCGTTGCCGTGGCCGGCGCAGGATGCGACGCCCGCCAGGCCGCCGTTCCCGCCGCGATCGAGACGCCTGCGGGCCGCCTCCTGGTGTTCGCGGCCTGTTTCGCCGACGCGGGTGTTCCGGAGGACTGGGGTGCCGACGGCGATGTCTCCGGCGTGTGGTTGCTGCCAGACCCGTCGCCGCGCGGCGCGGAGGCCCTCGCCGGGCACGTGCTCGCCCACCGGCGCCCAGGCGACCTCGTCATCGTGTCGCTGCACTGGGGGCCCAACTGGGGCTACGGGGTACCCGCCTGGCAGCGCGAGTTCGCCCAGCGCCTCCTGGGCGCCGAAGCGGCCGATCTGGTGCTCGGCCACTCGTCGCATCACCCCAAGGGTATCGAGGTGTTCGACGGTCGTGCCATCCTGTACGGAGCGGGTGATCTGATCAACGACTACGAGGGTATCGAGGGGCACGAGCGCTACCGCCCCGATCTGACCCTCGGTTACCTGGCGTCGCTGGCCGCCGACGGTCGGCTGGTGTCGCTGCTCATGCTGCCGCTGCGGCGTCGTCGTCTGCGGCTCGAGCGGGCCACGCCGGAGGAGGGGCGGTGGCTGGCGGCCAGCCTGTCCCGGGCGGGCGCGGGGTTCGGCACGCGGGTCGACGTGACGAACGACGGGGGCCTCGCGCTGCGGTGGTGAGGTACCCCGGCGCCGTCGGGCGCGTGGCCGACGGCGTGCTGGTTCGCAACGCGCCGCCGGCCGCTCCGAGGTCGGGTGACCGGAGGTAGCGGTTCGATCACCCTGCACGGACGCTAGCGAGCGCAGCGTGATGTCGTTGCGCCGGTGCGGTGGCCGGGCGAGGTCAGGCTCGGCCGAGCAGGTAGTCCACCACCTCGGCCGCCGTGTAGGACGTCGCGCCCGGCTTCAGGACGCGGGTGATCGCGGCGAGGTCGTCCCCGCTGGTGACCAGCGGCAACTCGGGGGTGGTCTGGCCCTTCTGGACCTGGCCGATGCCGACGTTGGCCATCAGGGCGTTGCACAGGCACTTGCGACCGACGGTCTCCTCGACGTCGCCGCCTTTGGCCAGGTAATCCGCCACCGGCTCCGAGGCGCAGCGGTAGGCGAGCTTGCCTTCGTCCGTGCGCACGACCTCCCGCAGGTAGCCGAGGTCGCAGACGCGCGTGCGCTGCTCGTACACCTCCTCCTCGGACAGGCTGCCCGGCAGGGTGACCACCTTGAACGGGAAGCCCGTGGGCGACGCCTTGGCGTCCGTAAGGACGTCGGTATCGCCGGCGAGCACGCGGTCGATCACCTGCCGCTTGACGGCGGTCTCGAAGCCCGACTCGTCGCAGTAGGCGAAGATCGTGCCGACCTGCACGCCGGTGGCGCCCTCATCCAGTGCCGCCGCCAGCGCCTCGGGGGAGCCGCTCGACCCGGCGAGCCAGAAGGGGCGTCCGAGTGCCCGCATCTGCTCGAGGTCGGCGCGGTCGCGGTCGCCGTACACGGGCTGGCCGCGTTCGTCGAAGGTCTTGCCGCCGCGCGGCGGCGCGTTGTGCCCGCCGGCGGTGGGCGCCTCGACGATGAAGCCCTGGATGGCGCCGGTGGCCTTCTTGAGCAGGATGCTGGCCAGGGCGTGGGTCGAGATGATCGGGAAGAAGTCGGGGCGCCCGAGTTCGGGCAGGGCGTCGCCGCCGAGCTCCGCGGGATCGAAGTGGGCGACCACCGGCTCACCGTCGCGTGGGACGGTGGCGTCGATGCGCATCGACGTGCGGCGGTGCTGCGACAACTCGTCGAGGATGCCCGGGATGTCGCGGGGGATGCCGGCCCCCATGAGGACGTGGTTCACGCCCGCGAGCATGGCGCCGTAGAGCGTCGCCATGTTCGGCAGCTGGATCTTGGTGAGCAGGTTCATGCCGATGGGGCCGTCGTGGCCCTCCTTCGCCAGGAACACCTCGGTGAAGCCCGCGAGCGCCATCAGGCCGCGGTGGAAGCGGTTCCCTTCGACGGTGGCCAGGGGGATGCGGGCGTACGGCTTGTCGGCGGGGCGACCGTCGGGCAGGAAGTACCGCCGCAGCGTGTCCTTGACGATGTCGGCGAAGGGGAAGTGCTCCATCGCGCGGCGTACGTGGCCGCCGACGTCGCCGTCCTGCAGGCGACGGACCATGACGGAATCGATGCCCGTGCCGGAGACGACGCCGAGCTGCCCGCACAGCGCGACGGCCTTGGCGAGTCGCCAGTTCGAGACGGCGACGCCCATGCCGCCTTGGATGATCTGCGGGTGGCCGCCACCGGCGAGCCCGGTCGTCGCGAGCGCCGGCGTCCTGCCAGGGTTGGGGAATCGTGCGTCGCTCATGAACGTCCTCAGGTCGGCGATCGGACGCCCCCGGGGGCTGAGGCGGCGCGACTCGCCACCCTCCACGCCGTGGACCGTGGGGCGACGGGCCGGACCGCGACGAGTTCGCGCGCGGCCCCGACCCGCGAAGGGGCCGAACGAGCGCCTGCAACACCATAAGGCCTGCAGGATGATGGAACGTGAGCCTGGATGCCATGTTCGCGCCGATGCTGGCCGACGTCAGGCGAACACGAGCGCCGCCAGCAAGCCACCCAAGGACGCGTAGAGCAGGGCCGCCCAGAGGGTGCGCTTGAGCACGTCACCCTCGCGTCCCACGAGCCCCACGGTGGCGCCCGCGGCGATCAGGTTGTGGGGGCAGACGATGTTGCCGACCGCGGCGCCGAACCCCTGCGCGCCCAGCATCGCCGTTGGAGACAACCCGAGGCCGCGGGCGGCCGCCAGCTGGAAGTCGGTGAACAGGATGTTCGAGGTGGTCGCGGAGCCGGTCACGAACGTGCCGAGCAGGCCGACGAAGGGCGCGACGTACGGCCAGGCCTGACCTGCGCCGGCCGCGACCGCATCGGCCAGCGCCTCGATCATGCCGGCATGCAGCATCAGCCGCGACAGGCTCAGCATGGCGATGAGGGCGAGGGTGACCGGGACCAGGCGGACGGCGGCGTCGCGAGCCGCGCGCAGGGGCTGGTGCCGCGGCGCCCGCTGCCAGGCGGCGCCGGCCACGAACGCGAGCAGCAGCAGGCTACCCGGGTGGTAGAGCGGCGCGAAGCTGCCGCCGAACGGACCCAGCTGCCAGGCCCACGTCGCCCCGCTGAGCGCGTCCTGCAGCTGTGGCAGCAACCGGGTGGCGAGCACCGTCGCCACCAACACCAGGTACGGAGCTCCGGCGGTCGCCAGGGCCACGGGACGCACCGGTCGTGCCGGGGGGCCATCCGTGGGGGCGGACTGGGACGCCTCGACGGACGCGCGCGCGCGTCGCGCCCGTCCGTTGCCGCTGGCGATCCGGAGGACGCCGACGAACGCCAGGCCACCGAGCAGCGAACCCGCCAGCGTGGGGAGCTCGGGCCCGACGTACGTGGCGAGAACGTGATGAGGAACCAGGAACGCGGCGGCGGCGAGCAGGGTCCAGCCCCAGGCGCCCCAGCCGGCACGCCGCGCGCGCGGCAGCGTGCGGGTCACCAGCAGCATGACCACCAGCGGTAGCAGCGGGCCCGCCAGCGAGTGGTAGGCGACCGTCGCCGCGGCCAGCTCGCGGCCCGTGAACTCGGTGATCGCCATCTGCGCCAGCACCGGCGTGCCGACGGCGCCGAACGACACCCCGGCGGCGTGGCCGATGAGCGCGATGGCGACGGCCTCGACCCGGCCGAAGCCGGCGGCGACCAGGAAGGGCGCGGCGAGCGCCACCGAGGTGCCGAATCCGGCGGCGCCCTCCACGAACAGCACGAAGAACCAGGCGACGAGCAGCGCCAGGATGCGTGGGTCGCCGCTGAGGCGGGTCATCGCGTCGCGCAGCACGTCGATCGCGCCGGTGCGCAGCTGCAGTTCGTGGATGCACAGTGCGGGGAACACGATCCACAGGATGGTCGCGGCGATGAAGACCGCCTCGAGGAGGACGCCTCCGGTGGCCGCGAGGGCGCCCAGCTGCGGAAGGGTGCGAACGCCGAAGCCGAAGGCCAGGTAGGCGACCATCAGGCCGAGGGTCAGGCCCACGGCGCCGGCCCGCGCCGCCGACCAGCGCAGGCCGAGCATGGCGATCAGCACGACGAGCAGCGGCAGACCCGCCAGGACCGCCGCGATGGGGTCGCCAGCGCCCACGCGTTACGCGCCCTTGACCGTCGTGACCCGGTGAAGGGTTCCCTCGCCGGTCGCGAAGGCGGTGACGTTGGCCAGGGTCGTCTCGGCGATGTTCGTCACGGCCTCCTGGGTGAAGAAGCCCTGGTGCCCCGTGACCAGCACGTTCGGGAACGTGAGCAGTCGGCTGAACACGTCGTCCTGGATCACCTGCGAGGAGAGGTCCTGGAAGAAGAGCTCCTCTTCCTCCTCGTAGACGTCGAGCCCGAGGTGGCCGATGCGTCCGCCCTTCAGGCCGTCGATCACGGCCGAGGTGTCCACCAGCTGGCCGCGGCTCGTGTTGATGAGCATGACGCCGTCGCGCATGCGGGCGATGGCCGCGGCGTCGATGAGGTCGCGCGTTTCCGGCGTGAGCGGGCAGTGCAGCGAGATGACGTGGCTGCGCGCGAAGAGGTCGTCGAGGGGTACGTACGAGAGGACGCTCTCGGCATCCGGGTCGGGGTAGGGGTCGTAGCCGAGGACCTCGCAACCGAAGCCGCGCATGATGCCGGCGAAGATCTGCCCGATGCGGCCGGTGCCGATCACGCCCACGGTGCGGCCGTGGAGGTCGAACCCCAGCAGCCCCTCAAGCGCGAAGTTGCCGTCGCGGACACGGTTGTAGGCCCGGAACACCTTGCGGTTGAGGCCCAGGATCAGGGCGACCGCGTGCTCGGCGACGGCGTGCGGTGAGTAGGCGGGCACGCGCGCGACGGTGAGACCGAGCTCGTCGGCGACCTCCAGGTCGAGGTGGTTGAAGCCGGCCGAGCGCAGGGCCAGGAGCTCGACGCCGTGCTCCTTCAGGCTGCGCAGGACCTCGGCCGACAGATCGTCGTTCACGAAGGCGCAGACCGCGTCGTGGCCGGCCGCCAGCGGCGCCGTCTCGGGCAGCAGCCGCGGTTCCAGGTAGCTGATCTCGTGGCCGTGCGCGCGGTTGGCGCGCTCGAAGTACGTCCGGTCGTAGCTCTTGGTGCTGAACATGGCGATCTTCATGGCGGGACCTCCGGTGTCGCGTGAGGTGGTGGGTGCGGTCGGGTGCCGGGGCAAGCCGGACCCCGCCACGCTAACCGCGGCGCGACGCAGAGTGGGTCGCGGCCTTGGCGGAGCCGGGGCGAATGCCAGGAGCGTCACCTGGTAGGCTGATGGAGCCCGCCTTGACGCTCACCTGACGTGAGCGCGAGACCCTGTCAGGGGTCTGCGCCCGACCGGACGACCGGTCGCGTGTGGTCCCCACGTGTATCGGGAGGTAAGCATGCTTCGAACGCTCCTACTCCTTCTCGCCGCCCTGTCGATCGGTTTCGGCAGCGCCCAGAACTCGATCGAGTTCTGGTACGCCTTCAGCGATGCGCCGCGGTCCGGCTGGATCAACGACCGCATCGAGGAGTTCAACGTGACGTTGGTCGAGCAGGGTCTCGACTTCCGCGTCGTCGGCGAGCGCAAAGGCAGCTACCGCGAGACGCTGCAGGCCGCGGTCCTGGCCGCCCGCCAGGGCGAGCCGCCCCACCTGGTGCAGCTGTTCGAGGTCGGCAGCCAGCTGGCGGTCGACTCGGGCATCTTCGAGCCGATCGGCAACGTCGGCGGGCTCGACGCGAGCCTCTACATCGAGCCGGTCATCAACTACTACACGATCGACGGCGCCGTGAACTCGCTGCCATTCAACAGCAGCAGCCCCATCCTGTACGCCAACGTGCAGCTGATGGAGCAGGCCGGCCTCGATCCCGACGCGCTCCCCGCGACCTTCGGCGAGGTCATGGACGCGTGCGAGACGATCCGCGCGAGCAGCGTCACCGCGTCGTGCATCACCTTCCCGTTGCACAGCTGGCTCTTCGAGCAGTGGGTCGCGGAGCAGGGCGCGATGCTGGTGAACAACGGCAACGGCCGCGACGCGCGGGCCACCGAGGTGCTGCTCGACAGTGAGGCGGCGCTGCGGGTCGGGCAGTTCATGGCGGACCTGGCCGTGAATCGCGACTACGCGTACACGGGCACGCTGGAGGACTGGAGCGGCTCCGAGGCGATCTTCGGTAACCAGGAGGCCGTGTTCTTCATCACCTCGACCGCGGACGCCGGCAACATCACCCGCGCCGCGGCGGACGTCGGCTTCGACGTGCGGACCGGCCTGCTGCCGATCCCCGACGGCGTCGAGCGCAACGGCGTGGTCATCGGCGGCGCCAGCGTCTGGCTCACCAAGGACAACCCGCAGCAGGAACTCGAGATCGCGCGCGACTTCGTGCTGTTCATGACGAACGCGGAGAACATGGTCACCTGGCACAAGCTGACCGGCTACTACCCGGTGGTCGACGCCTCCGTCACCCTGCTCGAGGACGAGGGCTGGTTCGAGGCGGAGCCGAACTTCGCGGTCGCGTTCGAGCAGCTGCTCGAGACGATCCCCAACCAGGCCACCGCCGGCGCGCTCCTCGGCAGCTTCCTCGAGACGCGCACGATCATCGGCGAGGCGCTGCAGCGCATCTACTCGAGCGGCGCGAACGTCGAGGACACGATGCGGCAGGCCAAGGCCGAGGCCGACGCCCGCCTCGCGGAGTACAACGCGAACTTCTGAGCCTCTCCGCCCGGCGCGAACGGGCGCCGGGCACATGCAAAGGAGGTGGGTCGCGCTGCGACCCACCTCCCGCGCGCGGAGGCGGGAGCCGCCCAATATGAAGGACAACGCCGTATTCAAGAGTCGGGTGCTGCCGTGGCTGCTGCTGCTCCCGTCCTTCTTCATCTTGCTGACGTTCTTGTATTACCCCGCCATCCAGGCGTGGGTCCTGTCGCTGCACCGCTCGAACCTCTTCCTGGGCACCCGCCGGTACGTGGGGCTGGACAACTTCCGCCTCATGTTCACCGGGGCGCTGGCGGACAAGTACATCCAGGTGGTGGTGCAGACCTTCCTGTACGGCTTCCTCGTCATCGTCGTCGGCATCAGCCTGTCGATGGTCATCGCGGCGCTGGCGAGCCAGAAGATCGCGGGTGCCCGCGTCTACCGCCTGCTGCTGATCTGGCCGTTCGCGCTCTCGCCGGCGGTCGCCGGCACGATCTTCCTGTTCATGTTCAACCCCGACATCGGTAGCGTGAACCAGATCCTGGATGCCTTGTTCGGCGTCAAGCCGCGTTGGCTGGACACGCCCACGCTGGCGTTCGCCCTGGTGGTGTTGGCGTCCGTGTGGAAGAACCTCGGCTACAACATCGTCTTCTTCCTCGCCGCACTGCAGAACATCCCCTATGAGCTGGCGGAGGCCGCTGCCATCGACGGCGCCGGGCCCGCCCAACGGTTCTTTCGCATCACGGTCCCAATGCTCTCGCCGATGACGTTCTTCCTGGTCTTCACGAACCTGACCTTCGCGTTCTTCGAGTCGTTCGGGCTCATCGACATCCTCACCAAGGGCGGGCCGATCGGCTTCCCGCCGATGGACGCCGCTGGCGTCAGCACCACGATGATCTACCAGGTCACCCTGGACGGTTTTGGGGGGAGCGGCAACACCGGGCTCGCGGCGGCGCTGGGCAACGTCATCCTCTTCTTCGTCATCGTCATGACGCTGCTGCAGTTCCGCTACGGCGG
>Ga0180435_10003398_pt1 | contig 15953 bp, 19 predicted proteins | sample SS_ome_3_FD_132467 | JGI IMG/M metagenome (GOLD analysis project Ga0180435, IMG submission 132467) | Hypersaline lake sediment archaeal communities from the Salton Sea, California, USA - SS_3_S_1 metaG | ecosystem: Environmental > Aquatic > Non-marine Saline and Alkaline > Hypersaline >... | reverse complement strand
TGCCTATAACCCTTCCAGTTTGAACTGCGTCTTTTTCTTTCTTCGGATGTTAACCAACATCCACAAGACTGTTGTTTTTCTGCTGTAATGGTACATGTTGGTAATAGTCTGTGGTTACCACATTTACATTTACATTTCCACAATTTTTGTTTACCGTTAGACCCAGCAGATTCTACCACTTCTAACCATCCCCATTTTTTACCTACGAGATTTAATTGGGGTAGTTGTATGTTGTGTTTGCGACAAAAGTGGTAAATTGATGTGGGGCAACATTCTAAGTCGTTAGCTATCTGTGAAACAGACATAGTCTCTAACCATCCCTTAACTTTTGTGACGGTTAGATTATATTTGGATTGTGTCATGGTGTTCTCCTATAAAAGAAAGTATCGGATTGTTTCTCCTATATTATACACCATTCTACATGTTTTTGGTATTCTTCTATAGTATGCGCATTCATGTAGCTCATAGAACTACGTAAACCATTACGAAAACGTGTCAATACATTCTCCACTGGTCCAGAATACGGAATAATCTTTTCTATTCCTTCAACATATTGAGGTTTTTTGTCGTTGTCTTGCTGTACAGAAAAAGATGCTGCTCCACGATACAACTTGTATAATGACCCTTCTTGTTTAATGGTCTTTGCTGGACTTTCTCTTGTGGCCGCAAATAGGTTGCCAGCCATCACTAAATCAGCACCCAGCGCCAATGCCTTACACATATCTTGTGGTTGTTTAATTCCACTATCAGCAATCAACAGGGGTCCGTCTTTTATAGACGCACACTCTAGTATTACATTGACTATTGGTTGGTAAATACCAGTTTCAATCTTGGTAGAACACACTGAACCACCTGCGATACCACATCTAATTCCTAGTAATGGAAACTGTTGTAAAAACTCAAACCCTTCCTTAGTATGTACGTTGCCAGCAATAATATAGGCATCGTCAAACGCACATAGTTTTTCTAGGTGCTTACCAACATGATAATTGGCACCATTGGCCACATCGACACAGAAAAAACGACAACCGGCCTCGTATAGTGTTTCAAATCTGTCTAATCCTGCCTGTCCAATACCAACAGCACAACCGCAAGCATTTGGTGCTCTATTATGGTGTTGTATTTGTTCTTCAACAGACATAAAACGATGTATAAAGCCAAAAGCCCCACACTGTCGTATAGTTTTAGCCATGTTGCCGTCACATACATCTGGCATAGGACTGGCCAGCATAGGTATGTCTAATAATATATCTCCAAACCATGTAGATATATTTACATCAGCGCGTGATTTGATTTGAGATATGTGTCGAGTAATTAAACCAACATCCTTATATTCTAAGGTGCGCATTAATGACCATCCTTTGGATTCTTACGAGCTAGGTAATCAGCAGATACAGACTTAAGAATAACCCGACCAATAGTTGGGTCATCACGCTCTGTAGCCGGTTTGATAACGATACCTTCTCTACCTGTGAAAATTTGCTTGGATAGAGCTTTAACCTCGCTGGTTTCAAACATGGTGCTAGGACCATCAGTATTGTCCTCAACAACTTGTCGAGAATATGGACCTACATATAGGGGTGTCACCGTTGGGATTTGGTGATGCACGCACATCCTATGTACTGTACCCCATGATAGGTATGTCCCATCAATGCTGATGTCAAATACGCGGAAGTCAGCCTTACCAAGACCATACTGCATATCTTGGACACCAGGACCAAAGATTTCACCATACACAATTATCGGTGTCTGATGAGACTTCCATAGATTTTCCATCATCACCTTTAGTTGTGGGTATAGGTCGTATGGTAGCCAGTATTGCCCAGACTTACGTCTTGTGTTGTGAGAACCAGCTACAAAGTCTAGGACTTGTTCACCTTCTTCACCTTCAACATGCATGTATCCAAGACGACAGTTTGTGTTATGTACTACTACACCCTCAGCTACAAATGTATGAGTACCTTTAATTTGAAGGTCGTATCTTTCGTACTTTTGGTCTAGTTTTGTTTTCTTTGTTAGTTTCATATCGGGTCAACCTCTGGATAGATAAGTTTTCTTGGCTTACCTGTTTCTATAAGTTCAGTTATTAGTTCTTCTAGTTGGTCGAAGTAGGTGTATGGGATTTCATATAGCAAAATGTTGTTGGTAGTACAATAGTCACGCTTGATTTGGTCTCTTTTAACTATAAGGGCAAAATCTTCTCCAAAACCTTTGTTGGAATCATAGTGTTGGGTACCGTGATATTCTATACATAGTTTTTCATTTAAGATAAAATCAAATTGTAAAGGCTTTTTATAACGACAATGTGGAGACAGAGCTTTGTTGTGTTGAAATGGTATATTTAACTTGTTTAAGATTTGTATTATGCTTTTTTCGCCCCTGCTATTTTCACAACCACATGATTGTATCCATCCGCTGGTAATTCTACCACCAAAACCTTTCCAAGTATTACCACATTCACATAAAGCCTCTACGCGACAACCACCATTAAAAGCGGGTATAACCTTGGTGATGGTAAATAATCCAAATTTTTGTCCTACCTTAGGGTCATTACAATGTCCACAAGACTTCACTAAACCGTTACGTAATGCATGTATACCTTGTGTGGGGTTATCCCATATACCCCCACAATCACATACGGTTTTAATGCGACACCCGCCACCTTTACTAGGTATAACTTCAGTTATAGTAAGCGAACCGTATCTGTCTCCAACCATAGGGTCATCACAGTGTCCGCACGTTTGTGTATGCCCACTTACTATTTGATTACCATACATTTTAGGTAATATGTTACCACATGAGCATCGACACACCACTTGACACCCATGTATATGTGATGTAATGACCTGCAAAACAGTTAATTGATTGTAAACATCTCCCACTTTAGGGTCTTTACAATGCCCGCACGTTTTAGTATTCCCACCTATAATCTTAAAACTGTTCATCTTTGGTAGAATATTACCACAACTACATTGACCTATAACTTGACAACCCTCACTTGGTGCTGGAAATACCTCTAGAATAGTTATACTTCCAAATGTGTCTCCAACCCTAGGGTCATTACAATGTCCACATGATTGTGTGTGTCCTGATGTTATATGATTAGAGTTATATTCCTCTACTGTTCCACAGTCGCACTGTACTACACAACGACTGCCACCGCCCACCTTTGCCCTTTTTACTTTTAATACAATCCATTTATTATATCGGCTTCCAACCGCCGGAGCGTTACACATACCACAAGACTTGGTGCGACGACTATCTTTTCGATATAAACTTGGTAAAGAAACAATAAAGCGCTTACCACAATGACATTTTACCTCTGTTGGCGTGGTCACTGTGGTAAACTTACCACAAAGAGTGAAACCATATGGTTGAATGCGTTTTTGTATATCCTCTTGAGTTAATTTACCCACGATTATCCTTTGTCCATGTTAATTTAGTTGCATCATAAGTTTTAGTTGGTTGATGTTGCTCAGCAACTAAATGACACCAAAAAACAAACTCATCATTATTCAATACAGACTTAACCCTGTTGAGTCTTTTGTGAATAATCTGAATATTGTCTTTGGTATACCCCTTACTGTTATCTATACGGTCAACCGAAGCTGTTTGTATGCTCTTATCTTGGTTGGAGCAGAAGAAAATATCAATACCTGATAGTGCGCACTTCTTATCTTGTTCTATCCATAGATTGTAAATGTCTTCTGCTGTAATTTTGAAGATTAACTCGCGATTATCCGCGCTCTGTTTTAGTCTTCTTACATATGAACCAGAAACAGTTTCATATCCTGTGAAGTTTACACGCTCACAATAACCACATGACTTACTTAGCCCTCGTTTCAACGAGGCAGCATTGATAAGTTTAAGTTTACCACATGTACAGCGACATTGCCAGCGACGTTTGCCGTGTGCGTCTGGATTACCCAGTGCGATAACTTTCAGTTTACCATAGGTGTGACCCAAAAGATTGTTTTCCGGTTTAATGTGCAACCTTTTTGCTTCTTCGTACAAATTAAACCTTTTTGCGTAGTTTGTAACGGATACTTTACTACATCCAACCTCTTGGGCCACAACTGCAAATGGCTTTTTTTCTTTTAACAGTTTATCAACCAGTAGTTTTTTTGTTAGTACATTTTTTAATGTCATCTGAGAACTCCTTATGTAAATAACTGATAACTCAGTCTATTATACACCAAATTCTCAGAGAATCACATGATTTTCTGTCAAATCTTTTGCTTGTACCCAACCATCGGTAGTCAATACAGGGTGGTCTTCGGTACAAACAAGCGTTTTGCCGTTATCAAACTGTAGTTCAAACCAGTCCAACTGGTCAGTTTTATCTTGGATAAGTATCCCTTCGACTGTAGAAGAAGTAAAAATACCTTTGTCTACGTCGTAGGTTCTTACTTTTTCGCCTACTTTAATATCTTCGATAGCTTTGGTGGTACCATCGGTCATTGATACTTGAGTGTCATTCTTCACGCAACCATGTAGCTTTTCAGTCATAACCACCTGTTCTCCATCACGAAGAACATCAGGGTAGTTTCTCCAGTTTTCAATGCTGGTGTACTTATGGAATGCAGGTAGGTCTCTAGCCACATCACCCTGAATTACCTTAACTGGAGGCTCCCACTTAGTAATACCAAGCGTCTCTGCTACATCGTCACCTGGGAAGAAAGTAGTGTTTACCTTATCAACAAGCTTCATGTAGTCAAGAAAGGAGCTCATGGTCATTATCGTACCATATGATGGCTTACCACGTAGACGAGCAGCCTTTACACGACGGGCTGTTGGTCGCTCAAAGTGGTCAGCATCACCATATCCCTTTGGTAGTTCAGCACAGTATTTAGTAATGCTTAGATGTTCATGTAGAGCCTGTGGTAGTACCGCATCCGGTGGAATAAATACTACATGGTCACCCTCTGATACAGCGCCTTTGGATGCTATTACATCCCAGCCTTTTACGCGAAGTATTTCTAACTTATCAGCGTTATCATGTTCTTTTACTTCGAGTACTGGTGTGATTTCTACGATTAGTTTTGACATTCTTTTTATCTCCAAAAATTCTATTCCAATTCTTATCCCATTCCGACTGGGGAACTTGCATTGGACGACGTTTACTTCCTTTACTCATTAGGGTGTCTCCTATCGTATGCTTCCGCAGCCATAGCTTTATCACAATGATAGTCTCTGTTTGCTAACTCATGTAAGCTAGTAACCTCGTATCCATTTTTCACTAGGAGTTCAATAGCCATTTCAATGCGGCGCTCTTCCCATTCTGCATCTTTCTTAGCGTTGCGTTCAGTTTCCATCTTGCGCTTCATTTCTTTGCCTAGTTTATATTCTTCGTACCAGTCATCAATATCAAACGACGAACCAATGTCTACACAAATATGCTCAGTGTCTTCATTTCCCATCGGACCACTAAAATGCAAATCATAATCAAAGTATGAGCCATCACCGCCTACAAACCGAGCATAACAACCCCATTTGGGGTCTTCTTGCATAAGACGTTCTTCGATAGCCTCACCAATTTCTTTGGCTGTTGTATACATAGTACTCCACATGTTCATTGCTTTACGATAGTCGTCATTGTCCACTTGACCCAAAACCTTTCTCACCACGCATAGTCCAGTCAAGCTGGTCTTGTGAAAATGCTTCTTCCAAGTTGACTGATGGTATACGGTGAAATACACACTGAATAATCTTATCTCCTGCCCAAATTATTTGGTCCATGTGTCCCAAATTAATGAGACTTACCATCCACTCACCACGATAGTCACTATCAATAACGCCGGCCAGTCGATGTAACCCATCAGTTTCTAATACCGCACCCATACAGTGAATTTTACGCTTGGCACCCATACCTGAACGGTCCATAAAGATGCCTACGTGACCTGGGGTAAACGATGCTTTAATGCCCGTGTGGAATATGTGTGAATCACCAGGATGTAACATACGTCCTAGCTTTGGTCCAAAACCATCACTAAAGGTTTCATCAGATACACAATAGAAGTCCCATCCCGCTGATGGGTGTTCGTTTGTAGGAGGTTGTGCGTTGTCGTGACATCTATAGTATTGTAAGTTCATAAAACACCGTATCTAAAAAATCATATGCTATTTCATAAATGCCGGGACTTGTTTGTTCTGAGTTACCGGCAACATTAAGTATGCCATCGGCGGCACAATAATAGGCAATGTATCTTGCTACATCATTAGGGTAAAAAGCTGGACAACCTTCAATAATTGGTATGTCTAAGGCAGGTTTCTTATGTGCTTCAATTGCTTTAAACGTGCATTTTTCCCCAGCACTTTTGAATGTAGTAGCTATACGCAAGGTGTAATCAGCCATTAATACATTATCCCAAGTGCGCTGTTTATATGAGGTTGATGAGTGTTCTTTCATGTGGAACTTATTTAACAAGTTCCTATTGGGGCCGTCTAAAGTCTTGCAACCCTTAGGCATCCAACCTCCTGTTTCAAACCCCCTGTCTAAGGCAGCTTGCAGAGCAGCTTGGTCCACCCCTGTTTGACCACCTGAAATTACTTTGATGTTATTCATTGCTTTCCTTGAAATCTAGACACAAAAAAAGCCCGGCTACACATAATAACCGGCTTCAGAGCCTTGTGACAGAGTCGAACTGTCCTCCCAAACGTACCAAGTTTGAATAATATCCGCTATACTAACAAGGCATTGCGTTTTTCATTAAGTCTACGATAAAATTGTCTTTTTCCCTGTCAATCACAACATCGTGGTCAGTTTCAATTTTGCTTTCGTATACAATTCTTGTGTCTAATACTTGTTGTATCTTTTCTTCAGATGGTGTTATCCCTAATTGGGGTAACAGCGTCATTAACTTATCAAGCGTAAGGTCGTGATTGTAATCAAGTGTGCAGTCTAAGTGTTCGGCGTACTCTTTCATTGATAATATACAACCACACCACAACTTAAACAAGTCAGTCAAATAGTACTTACTCCAAGGCTGTTTTATGTATGACTTAGCCACCGAAGGAAAATCTCTGTATACATATACAATCTTACTGGATGGTACTAAACCCTTTAACAAGGGTAGGTCTGTATACTGTATAGCAACCATCTTTGCACCAGTACACGTAACTTTTTCAGGGTCTTTACCCAAGTACTGCATAAAGTCGGAATTGAAAAAGAGCCTTTGCATGTATGCTGCACCGGCCTCGGCCCTATGTTCTACATCAGAGCCAAGGTTGGCTTGCCAACAGTTGGGGTCTTGTACAAACAACTCACGCTGTTCTTTAGCAAGAGTATTGGATGGTTCTACATACAAAGCCTTTTGCAGCATTAACAAATGTTGTTGTTCACCTAGTATTAGACATTCGTCGTGAACATTCAACACTCGTTGTAATAGGGTAGTACCACTTCGATACATACCTACAATCCACACAAAATTCTCAATACCCATACGTTGTCCTGTATATTCCTTATTCAATTATCCTGTAAAAGAAGCGGTGTAAGGAATCGAACCTTAAACAATGTGGTTCAAAGCCACACGCCAGCACCAGCCAGAACACCGCTAAAAAATTCCCACCTACCAGAGGTAAGTCAGTGTCTTCAAATATGAAGCTCACCTTAAGACTTACACACCCCTTTACAGATTGTAAAGTCACACGCCACGCAAGTCTACTAGTAAATCCTGTGGGGACAGGACACCGAAGTTCCCCAAGAAAGTCATCAACAGGTTGGTTTTATCTATACCTTACCCTAGACCTCCTTACTTCACGTAGACAGTAGGACGCGAGGGAATTGAACCCTCTAAAATGACAGAGGTTTATAAGACCTCCCGCACCAACCGGGCGCGCCACGTCCCAAAGCTGCCTGACTAGGATTCGGACCTAGACTAACTGATTCAGAGTCAGTCGTGCTTCCATTACACTATCAGGCAAAAGTAGCCGCCACGGGAATCGAACCCGCATCACTTGGCTTATGAAACCAAGGGTAGAAGAACCGTTACGTTCAACCAATACTACTGACGGCAATTTTGTTGTTGTCTATGACAACTTATATTCTAGTTGTTAGCTAATTCCACTAGCACGTCACCATGACATGCTTGAGGCGCACACCAACAACCTAATGTTTTACCTCTGAGTTCAGAAAGTTGTGCGAGTAGTTCAGGTTGATTTTGAATCCACTCCCTGTACTTCTCAATAACTTCTTCCCTCGTACCATCTTTACCAATACCGATGGAAAATGGATTACCCCATTTACTAGGTCGTCCGATGTAAACATCATATGGTTCACGTTTACAGTGGACTACTTTCATTGTGGCGGCTCAGGACAGTAAAATCTTTCCGGTTGAGCAGGAAAAGGGTTAGGGCTCTCGTATGCTAGTGGTACTCCCTTGCAGCGCAAGGCAGAAGGGGTATCATAATACAATACTATAACCTGTTTCTTATCCGCGTTTCTCACAAATGTTACTTCGGTGACTCGACTTGTTTCTGTGTCGCCCCAACCAGTAGCCGCCTCTTGAGGGGCCGGTTGCGGGGTATCAATTATACCACAAGTCTTGGTGTTGTCAACATTGACACGCCTTGACATCATACGACTGCCGGTGGGACTACGTTCATAGTCCGCATCCATATCTAAGGACGCGCTCATACCACCCAATGAGTTCGTACAATAAACCTCATGTCCATCATCATAGACGTTGTCGTTTCTATCTAAGGGGGTCACGTATGGTTTTGGTCCCGTTGGGAAAAAATCCCTCCGTGTTTGTTTCCACGTTGCGTAATTTCTCTTTTGCACTTGCTCAGGGAAAATAGCCACACCAATTACACCACTGTTACCACCCTTACCCATGCGCTCCGCATAAGAAGGAGTAGAACTATCAACTACCTCAAAAGCCGCAACTTCATTATCATTTTTGCGCCATCCATCAATGACGGTATGGCTCCATGCGTTGATGACATATCCTGTGTCGTTATGACTAGCCTCTTGACCATTCATCACTGACAGACCATCAACTGAGACTACTGCCAAAACCCGCTTACTGGTATTGTTGGTAATCTTCATCTTGAACTTTTCACCTGCTTCAACAGGAAGGTAGGCCCGACCTTTGTGGTTAATTTTACGTACTGGTTTACCACTGACCAGCATTTCAACTACATACTTCATTGTGCATTCTCATTTCATTTCGTTTCTTGCACTAATAATTCCTATTGAGGAACATCCTCCTTCCTATGTAGTAAGTAGCGATGGGTGAAATCGAATCACCTTGGCATCCGTATGAAAGATGCTGTGTTACCAAACACACACCGCCATAAAACGGCTTAAAGAGCCGATGCCCAGAATCGAACTGGGATAATTGCTTTACAAGAGCAACTTGTGGCCCACCACTCACCGGCATGTTCGCATAGCGAACTTAGTCGTCAAGGAATAACATTTGTACTCTACAATCAGCAGTATCAGCTTTCCATTTTACAACCACATTTGGATGTATTCTCATACATGCTACTTCACTAGGTTTCAACTTCCCAAATGTAACCATACCACTACTATCTGGTCCATATTCGACATAGTTGCCGGTATCTAGGTTTTTCATAAACAACCAACCAGGAGTAGTAATATCACCACTGGTCATTATTTCTTCACCTGTACCAACAATAGCTGTCGTGCCATGTGAACCTTGAACATTTTGGTCAAAACTTAAAAAGGTACTGGTTCCAAAAGTTTCGCTTAGTCCACCGTTTGTTAATGTTGATTTTAGTTGTACTTTTAATTCGTCTGCCATCATATCACCCAGGATAGTTATATAGACTTATTGATTGAGTCCTACAAGCTATCCTAGTTGATTGTAAAATAAATACGACTAAATCGGAGCGAAAATTCCTTGAGCATCACAAGGTTGCTGAACTATTAAAATCATGTAATCGCTACCAGCATTCGGATTTATTGTTTATGTAGGAGACGAATGTATATTGTTAACTGACGCCTACATCTCGTCGTTATAAAAGGGAATATACGCCCTTGTGTAAGAGGTTTAAGTATGTTGTTAGTAGACGCTTGCACATCGTCACCATCATAGGGCAACATACGGCCCAAGGCGGAAGGTGAGGGAATCGAACCCACGTCCTTTTTAGGGGAGACAGTTTTCAAAACTGCTTAGCACGCCAACTGCAATACCTTCCAGGTAACCGTTCTAGTTGTTTCGGGTTCTCACCGCACATTGTGGGGGTAGAACGATAAGCAATAACCCCATAACTACTCATTGACCAATCTATTCTGGTTTCGTTTGCAACCTCCACCACGGATGACAACGCCGTAATAGTCAATGACATATGGATTAAAATGGGACAAGTAACGATGGGACTCTTTGGTAACAGTTAAATGGTTGTCATGTAATCCGCATCAGCATTCCCGTGTATTCTTCATGGCATTTATCACTATCCTTTGTATCGAAGCGGAAGCCAAGGGAATCGAACCCTTCTGCCCTATTTCCCAAGGACAACCTGTTTTCGAGACAGGCGCAACAAACCAATAGTTGCCTGACTTCCGTGATAGTTTCCATAAAGTGACCAACCTTTACTTCCACTATCTACGTATGTTTTCTGTAACGCGGAAACTCATACAAACGAACGGCAGGTTGTGTCGTGACCCGCAAAAACGCCCGTCGAAGTTTATACTCATATAACGGGTTTTGGAGTTGGTCAGTGGGCGAACAAGGAATCGAACCTTGGACTGTATCTTGTAAGGATACTGTGATAACCGTTTCACCACACGCCCGAGAGTAGGAAACTTCCGCTTCCGTACTCTTATTATACACTATTTTCGGCATTTGTCAAGTGTTTTCTTGAGGAAAACTCGACGTTCACAGAATTTTTCTGGAAATTTTTCAATAGGTCACTTTTATGCGTTTAATTTATCGCATCTATCTCGACCAGCTTTCTCAGTGGTGTAAGCACCAAACCGATAATGGAAGTTTTGCCTATCCCATATTCGCCATAACTCCTGCCTAGCTAGAGTAGGATGGTCAGGGGGATATCTTACTTTACGTAATAGATAACGCTTTTGCATATTCTATCACTATCCTTTCTGTGGGTGCGCCACGGAGTTTTCTACTAGTGCTATTTGTTGGTTAGCATCTCGTATAGCACAACGACAAGTGTAATAGGGATAGGTTGTTCAACCTAACTGCCCGTTCACACTAGTAGTTAACCCTCTAGGACAATTACTTTTCATTCATGTAGTCCCTAAAGTATTCGTTAAAGTGCGGAATCGACCGAGATAATCTTATTCCAAGTTACCCGCTTAGTGAGCGGGCAACCTAGAATGGCAGGGTGTATACCCCGCCAAAACTATTCAGCTATGCACAGCACGTTCAACACTGTTTGTGGAGCAGACATGGAGATTTCTCTAAGTTGTTGAAAACTAATAGGATATTCCTCTCTGCCTAACAGCGTCAATTTATTATACCCGATTTCGTATATCTTGTTGATAAGTTTAGTAACCTCAAATCCCATCATGTTGGTGCATGTCCAGCGATTAATTTCGATTAACAACTTGGGTTTTTGAGCTACAAACCAATCATTGGATGAGTCCATAGCAGCAAGTTCTGACCCTTCAATATCCATTTTTAGGAAATCGACTGGTTGATTGTCAATGATATTTACTAGTAGGTCGGTTTCAACAGTGTGCTGAATCTCATCATCCTGAGAAAATCGACCAGTGTGTAAATACGAACAAGCAGTATTTCCCCGTGCGGAACTAATTTGCATTGCGCCCTTTTTATCAAAGACGGCTTTATGAATTAGTGTGACATTATCACAATGATTCGCTTGCAAGTTAGATTCCAACACAGGGATGTTGCTTGGGTCCGCTTCTATTGCAATCACCCTATCGGCTAATTTAGACATTACTACTGTGTGTATGCCGAAGTTAGCTCCAGCATCTACGCATATATCTGATGGTGTAATATACTTTTGCATAATTACTTGTTCAGAATATTCGTACATGTTGTTACGAATTAAGGGGCGTATGCTCCTATCTTCTTCTGGAAGCTCAATGTCTATTTTACCTATAGGTGTATGTAATTGCATATAGTTTTGGTCCTTATAATACTGTCTTGCTTACCACTGCTACAAAATGCTGAGCATTGTTGTCATGCATAATGAAGTTAGCGGCAACATCGAATACGGCGTCGTTGAAACCACCAATGTTTAGAACATTAGGGTCATCTGGAACCTGAGTATCATTGTATCCCTGGACGTTGACACTAATCAACTTGGAACCCTTGTTCCTCTTGCGGAACTTACCCCATTCGTGAGCCATAGCAGGAGCATTACGCGTACCCCAACCATAGTTCTGGTGCGTCCAACTTTGGAAGTCACTGACGTAAACGATTACATCACCCTTCCAACCTTCACTGTTAAGCTGCTCAAGTGCAAGACCTGCATTAGTAGCGTAACCTACGTTTTGTCTAGCAAACAACTCGGAGTTAGTCATTACGCTATCGCGTGGGTTAAAATCTACAGACTTACTAATGTCAGCCCATGCGATAACACGGCACTCTGGATTAGTACGAGCAAACGAAGCAGCCATCAAGGCGGCAACGTCCCTACAGCTTGTGACTGTAGGTTTACCGGACCTACCAGTAACAGGCGAACCCATAGAACCAGAAAGGTCAATACAGAAAGCAACCTTTTTACCAAGAACTGGGATGTTCTCAGTAGCTACTTCCATAGCATCCTGTAGGGCCAACTTAATAGACATAGGAACACCTTCGATGTTCTGGTATGTCGTCAAAAGCTGGTATGGGAATGCGTTCCACTTGCGTACTTCGTCAGCATCAGCCAACTTATTAGCAACCTGCTTGGTAATCTTATCACTCTCGAATACACCGTTACGTGCAAGCACGTTAAGGTTCATTCTTAGTGCGTTCCAAGGCATTTGTGTGGCAATAGCCTTCCAGTGTTCAGGTGTCAAACCACAATTGGTAAGCGCACGGTAATCCATATCTGGAAGTGGATTGCTATTGTCGTACTTAAATTCCTCGAAAGACTGAGCCAACTCAGGAAGCTGGTCAAACCTATACTTCGTGTCACCACGAGTAATAGTCCAATCTCCAGCGTCACAACCACCGTTTACCAAGTAGGCAAACAAAGCGGATTGCTCATCATTCTGAGGACGAGGGTGAACCATCTTAATTACGTCAAGCAGGGAAGGATTAGAGTAACCCTTAGATGCCTGGAATAGACGGTCGCCATCACGCGAAGTAATCCAATCCTGGATTTGTCTTTTTACGGCAGAACCAAAGCTCTTACGTCCAGTTACGCCCGAGCGGACAAACTGTACGAAGTTCAACAGCATCTTAGGAGAGCGGATAACGGCAGGCCATGCGGCTTTGAACCAATCCAACTCACCGCGAGCAGCAAGTTCAGCCAATAGATATGCGGGAACGTCCTTCATCCTACCTACGGAATGTCCATAAGCAGCAGCCTTAGCAACAATTTCTGGACGAACATTGTCTACCAAGTTTTGCACCATCTGAAGTTGTTCGCGTGCATCACTGTAATAAGCATTATGAAATGTACCAGTAACAACATACTGGCATAGAGCCGCCTCATCAGAAAGCCGGTAGGCAGTACCCCCAGCGCGGTTAATAGTATCGGCGGCAGCAGCGGCGCTTCTGTTCTTAGCACCAAACAATTTGCGATTGACCATAGTTCAATCCTTTCCGTGCAATATATGCACTTATTATTCGACTAAAATTCGACTAACTCTTACCGGAACCCTCTCCCGGTACGACTATTATACACTAAAAACGCAAAAAGTCAAGGAAATTTCTGAGAATTTTTTAGAGGACGTGCCTTGCCAACTCATTCTCAAAATTCCTGCGAATACGATGCCTAGCTTGTTCAACAACCTCTGGGTCTATTACCGCATCTGCATTAGCGGGCATCATACGATAGGGTTGCTCTTTAAACAACTCATACTTAACAGGTTGATATAACCCAATGTCCTTTGCCCACTTATGGAGTTGTTTTCTACCCCAGGTCACAGCGTCGTTCTTTCTATTGCAAGGACCATGACACTGATATATACTACCATCCGGGGCAACCTGTGCGGTAGCCTTGTGACCCTCATGTTCAATATGGAAGAAAAAGTGTCCTTTTAGGGCTCGCCCTACATATCCACCAACACAGTGGTGCATATCCTTTCCTTCCTGCCTCAATCTTCCAGCAGTATCAATAAAAGTAATACCTGCTACATCTGGAAGTTGGCTAGGTCGAGGTAGTTCCAGACTATCCGGTTCTTCTGGAGGAATGGCTGTTGTTGGCATCCAATCAGTATATCTTCTATTACGCCTGTCCTCATGCAACGCGTTATGCCATCGCACACTCCTGTTCTTTAACCCCTCAAGACTACCTCTATAATCATCAGGATAATCTGCCACGTAGGTTATTGCGGTCATAATATCACGAGTACGACGCACAGAAAAATTGCCACGATTAAACATACCATTATTGTTAGTATGTAAGTCGTGCCCAACTTGTTTAATACGGTTCTTATCAGACCTCATAACAGTAGTTAAGTGTCTGTTGTTATGTTGACTAACAGCACATGTAGCTACCAGCTCTGTCTTACTTCTCAATGGCCTTTCTAATTCAAAGTTGCTTAACCCGCTTATAATACCCCAGGGAATATTATTCGGGACGGCAGCAAGAGTTTTACGCAAGGTGGTATTAACCATTGCTGTTGGGTTAAAATACCTCATCCAATCAGATAGTTCAAATATCAAATCTGGACGATTATGTGCCATCATCGCGGCTGGTTTGTAAGTAATAATATCTTTAAGCAGGTAATCATCTATATTACGTTGCTGGGCCTGAGTAATAAAGTCTATACCAGCCCGTATTCTTTGTCCAAAGTTGGCGGAAAACATGGCGCGGCTAACAGCAAGCCACTTTTGGTCCATATTAGCCAGTAACTCAAGCCACATAGCATGGATGCGTTTACCATATTTTTTACCTATGGTATTATGCTTCCACTCTTGCCACTTACTAAGCGGAATAGGCTTTTTAGATTCCCATCCACTACAAACATACTTAATAACATCTTCACATATACTGTAATACGACCATGGATTAGCCATAACTAATCTAGTAGCCCATGAACCCGAAGTCCTATCTAGTGCTAGTGTTTCTTCGTATGTTTTATCAAACGTTATAACCAACTGATGTTTATGAATATGTACTGTAGCCTTCTTATAGAAGGACACACTAAACCCAGTCATACGACCAGTGGAATCTTTAACTCTTAATATCTCAACCTTAGGCATAATATTCTTCCCATTCGCTAATGGTAGTTGGTTTTGTCATCGTGATGGTCAACTCGTGCGACTTCCTTATCTCTTAGTTGAGCTATAGCATCTTCCAGCTTAACTGGTTTGAAATCGTGACAATCCACACCTACGTCCATCTGTCGTCCTATGGGTTTGTAGGTTCCATGTGAGTGTCCGTGAAGATTTAGACTGCCCCTACCTATTTCATTCCAACTCCCAAAGGGATAATGAGAACAACAAACAAGTTTTTTACGGTAGTAAAACTCTTCATAAGCAGACACATGAGTAAAAAGACTTTGCAGGTCTATATTGTTACGAATATGATGGTCGTGATTACCCAAGATTAGAATAATTGTTTGACACTTAATCATATCACGTAATCTCTTAATGTTATCCTTGCCGCCAAAAGACCAATCTCCTAGGCAGTATAGGATATCATTAGAATCTACTGTTTTATTAATGACATCAACCATGTGGTTGGTCATTGTATACTGGTTGTCAAACTGTCTACATCCAGACTTATCTGACCAATCGGACACTCCACTGCAAATATTTTTGTGAAATCCGTGTAAATCTGCACAAAAAAAGATACTTTTAGACTTATCTGGGGTATAATACTGTATGGCATTACTCATG
>Ga0180435_10003397_pt1 | contig 15955 bp, 6 predicted proteins | sample SS_ome_3_FD_132467 | JGI IMG/M metagenome (GOLD analysis project Ga0180435, IMG submission 132467) | Hypersaline lake sediment archaeal communities from the Salton Sea, California, USA - SS_3_S_1 metaG | ecosystem: Environmental > Aquatic > Non-marine Saline and Alkaline > Hypersaline > Sediment... | reverse complement strand
CGATCGATTCGGATTATTCCGATTATGATGGTCGAACACGGGGCATGTCACAGGGGGCGGGGATGTGACAAAGAAGAGACAGGCGGCCATCAGCTATTAGCTGTCAGCTATCAGCTACGGCCAGGCCTCAACGGCGGCGTCGGGAGCGACTTGTCGGTGCTGCAGGCTGACGGCTGATAGCTATAAGCTGACGGCTACTGGCTGTCGTCGTCGTATTCAAATATTCCCACGTGTATGGGCCAGTCCTTCTTGGAGTCGTCGGGGTCGGGGTAGGCCACGCCTATCTGCATGATGCGGTCGGTCTCGCCGGCGAGTTGGAACTTGACCAGGAGGCGGTCGCCTTGTTCGGTCGGCCGGACGCCCTCGGGCAGACCTATGAACTGGACCGGATGCTTGGGGTCCTTTACGGCCATCACCGCGTACCTGGCGCCGAGGGTCGCCTTGAAGATGTACAGTCGATAGCTGATCCATCCCTGATGCGGCTCGGACCACTCGGACTTGCGGTCGGTGCGGATCGCCGGGCGGAGCCGCCAGCGTTGGGTCTCCATCTCGGCGGCGTAGCGGCTGTAGGCGTCGGCCACGGCGGTCAGGCGCCGGACTTCCTCGACCGACAGGCGCAGGTCCGGTTGGTTCAGGAGCTTCCACAGGGCGTCTACGTCGACGGCGTAGTTGACCGTGTGTCCGTCGCCGATCCTCCTGCCGAACGAGACGATCCCCACGACCCGCCCGGCGCTGTTGAACACGGGGCAGCCGCTGTTTCCCTTGTAGACTTCTGCGCTGATCTGCAGGAGCTTTCCGTAGTAGTGGTCCGAGCCGTAGTACTGCCTCTTTATCGCGGTGATTTCTCCGGACGTCGCGGTCAGTGATACGTGTCCGCCGGGGTGTCCTACGGTCCATATTTCGTCCATCGCCTTGGAGTTCAGTTTGGCGGCCTGCAGCTTGACCGGACGGACCTGCTTCCGCTCGATAAGGTCCTTTAGCACGGGGTTCTCGGGCACTTCGATCAGCGCCAGGTCGGCGTCCCTGTGGATCGCGGCGATCGCTGTTTTCCAGGGCACTTCCACGGATTCGGCGCTGGGATTGCCGGGGTCGCCGATGAGGAATTCGAGCTTCAGGCCGTCCTGGCCGAGGCGATCGACTACGTGTCTGTTGGTGGCGACCCAGAGCTTGTCGTGGTGTTCGAACAGGAACCCCGACCCGCGTCCGCTTGAGTGCTTTACGATCGGCGCCGCCGCCGATACGCGTGGGAACATGTCCTTGTGAGCGTCACCGGCTTTGACCACGGGCCACAGTTCGTCGTCGATGTCGCTGAGCCTGTCGGACAGTGCGGTCTTGTCGCGTGCGGCCTTTTCCCGTGCGGCCTGGAGCAGCTTTTCCTCCTCGGGATCGTCGCTGGTCAGTTCGAGTATCTCGGCGAACTTGTCGGAGGCCTTCCGGAGCTTGGCCTTCCAGTCAAAAAGCTGCCGGGTTCGGGCTCCGGTGACGATGTGGCGAACCGGCCTGACGATGTCGAAGGCCTCTTTGGAAAGCTCGGCGGCCTGGTCGCGGACGGGATAGTGCGGCGGGGCTCCGTTCCGCGTCACGATCACGACAGCCCCAACCGCCGCGGCGACCAGAACGGCGCCGAGGATCATCGCTATCTTGAGCCCCGTTGCGAGCCCTTCGGCCTTTTTTGCTACGGGGATCGCGTCATAATCGATCGCATTGTCCGGCTGGGCGTGCGGCTGCGGGTCGGCGGTCGGCGCGGGCGACGCGGGCGGCGGAGTTGGGGCCGCCTGAAGCGCCTGGAGGTTGTTGTCGGACGCGGGCGGAGGACGGTCGGCGGGGGCTTGCTGCTCGGGGGGCTGGGGAGCCTGGGTGTTCGTCGAGGCCGCGATCGGGGGGACCGCAATCTCCGCCCGGCACAGACAGCACTGCCCGTTTGTTCCGGCTTCGCTGTCGGAGAAACGCAAGTTGGCTCCGCATGACGGGCATTTCAGGTCGATCACTGGTGTTTCCTTTCCCCGTCACGGTAAGCGACGGCGTCTCTGGCGGCCTTTAGGCGGGCTCCGGACGTTGACCATCATTAACGGTCCAGTGATTCTACCCGGCCCCCGTATTTTGTCAATATCGCTCTTCGGCGGAGGGGGTCGTCAGGGTCGTCAGCACGTCGGTGAGTGTGAATCCAGATCGTTTCGGTTTCGCTCAAGGGGTGCGGCGCCGTCGGAGCCGACGTACGCCTGATCGACGCCAAGGCCAATACCGTCTTGAGGCGCAGCGTCGCTACTCAGGTGCTGAACGGCTGTCGCGGACCCAACGCGGCGAACCTCGCCGTCGGCGAACCGGGCGACTACACCCTCGCTGTCAGGTTCGCCGACGGAACAGTTAAGAAAAACAAGCTCACAGTTGGCGGCAAGAAACATGTATCATTGACTGTGAGCGACGGGCGGCAAGACAGGAAGATGTCCGTCATTCCCGACAGCGCATTCGATTAGTCGTCCCGAAAGGACTCCATGATGCCGCGAACATATACTCTTTCAGTCTTGACCGTCTTGCTGATCGGTCTTGTCGCCGCACCGCCCGCCCGCGGCGTGATCAATCCCAACCTTCAGCCGGCGCACCTGGCGGGTCGTTATCTCAACGTTCTGTCGTGCCGCGTGACGGCGATCGACAAGACCGCTCTGAAAGTCACCCTGAAGGTCCAGGGTCTGAGCAAGGGAGACTTCGCGGCGAAGGAAATTACGATGACCGCCGCCGACAAGGGTCTGGCCGAGGCGGTGCTGTCCTTGCGGAAGGGCCAGACGATAGTCGCCTACGCCGGCAAGAAGCGCCGCCGTCGAGAGAGGGATTTTCTGTATTACGTCGGCGGCGGGGTCTGGTACACCGGGACAATGACCGCCGCGCCGGGCAAGTGGACGATCCTGGCCAACGCCGACAAGGGCAAGGACCCCTCCAGCAGCGAGATCATGTTCGGCACGTTCAACGGCCAGGTCGAGAGTCTCTGGGAGATGATGCAGGACACCGCCCGAGGCGTTGCGTATTACCCCGCGGTCCCGCTGACTCGGTTTTCGGCCAGGACCGCGGCGTCGCTCGACAAGCCGGTCCGCGGCGTGGCGATATACGACGTCAACGCCGACGGCAAGTGCGACCTGTTTGCCTGCTCGGTCGGCGGGGTGCGCCTGTTCGTCCAGGACGCCAAGGGAGCGTTCGTCGACCGCACAGAGGCGTTCGGACTGAAGGCCTTGCGCGGCTCGGCGTGCAGTTTCGCCGACGCTGACGCCGACGGCGACGCCGACCTGCTGCTGGACGGCGTTCTCTATCGCCAGGCCGGGGGCAAGTTCGTCAGGAGCGGCGACGTGCCGTCCGAGGGCGGATGTCTCAGCGCCGCGTTCGTGGAGTACAACGGCGACGGATACCCCGACGTTGTCGTCTCGCGCGAAGACGAGGGGCTGGCCCTGTACGTAAATCCCGGCAAGGGCGGCGGAGCCTTCGCCGACAAGACCGAAGCGGCCGGACTGACCGACGAATCCAACGGCGAGGGCAAGACAGGATACTTCGAGGCCTGCGACTGGGACCTCGACGGGCGGACCGACCTGATTTACGTATCGGGGCCGGGCTACCTGCTGTGGCAAAATGAGGACGGCGCGTTCGAATCGTCGGAGATCACCGACCGCCGGGAGGGATTCGACGGCGGGACCGCGGCGTTCGGGACTGTCGTCCGTCCGGGCGTCTCCAGCGTCTATCTCGTCGCCGGCGACCGCAAGGCCCTGGTCTGCGAAGACGACGGCGCCCTGACCGACGTTACCGGATCGGGCAACGAGATACAGGACCCCGCCGCCGGTCTGCACATGGCGCTGGCCGAGGACCTCAACGCCGACGGAACGGTCGACCTGTACGCCGCTAGCCGGATGAAGGGAGTAGCCTCTTTCTATTCGGTCAACCGCGGCTACGCGTCGTTTATGATGCCCGAGAAATACAGCGCCGGCAAGGTGGTCCCCCCGAGCGTCTACAACCGCCCGGCGTGGGGGCTGGCGGCCGGTGACGTAAACGGAGACGGCGCGGCGGACCTGCTTGTCGGCGGACTAAACGGCAAGCTGTCGCTGCTGATCAACGAGACCCTGGCCGATCGTCCGGCCAAGGCTGATATTTCATCGACGCATACCGTCCGCACGCAGATTCGAACCCGTATCGTGACGGTAAGACCCGCAGGTCCCAAAGGCCTGACCGGCTGCCGGCTGACGCTGCTGGACGCCAAGGGCAAGCCGGTGACCCATCGCTGGATCGGCGGCAACATCGGTTCGGGATGCTGCGGGCCGGCCCAACTGACCCTGGCGGTGCGCCAGCCGGGCGACTACACGCTGCAACTGCGGATGGGCGACGGGAGCATCCGCAGGAAGACTATCACGATTAACGATAAGACGCCCAGGCACCAGGTGCTGACGATTCGTTGAGCATCGAAACCACCAAGGCGTTCGACACCAGGATCAACATATGAAGTGCAAATATCTTGCTGCAATACTCTCGATCGGTCTTCTGGCGGCCGGTTCTCTGCAAGCTGTTGGGGCCGAGGCGACTTTCGTCAACGAGAGCTGGCCCAAGGCCCGCACGCTTGTCTGGGCCAAGCCGGGCAAGGGCGGCATGGCTTTCGAGGCCGACGCCTGGCTCGAATACGCTTCGGCTGCAGATTACACCGCCGGCAAAGACGGCAAGCCGGCGGCGAACGGGCCGGACGCGAAAACTGACATCATCCTGCCCGATGCGCCTGACGGCGAGGCCTACATTGTCGGATGCATGGTTTCGGCCCGAACGCGCGGACGCAGCTCGAAACCCGAAGCCTTGACTCTGTCCTGCAGGCACGTGACCATCGGTTCGGGCGCCGCACTGGACGGTTCGATCGGCGCCTCCAGGGGCAGGACCGTAACCAGCGACTGGCCCGACGACGACACGCCAATGAACATCCATGGAGACGTGACGGTCAAGGACGGGGGATATATCTACGGTCCGTTGCGATTCGTCGGCGACAAATCCGTGCGATTCTCCATAGGCGCCAGCCCCGAGCCGTTGGCCCGGAGTCTCCTGATACGCAAGACCAAGGGCGCCTGCGTAACCCTCGCGGCGAAACAGTACGACCTGGTCGACGCGGCGGATGTCGAGTCCGGGCGGCTCGTCCTTGCCGCGGGTACTCACCTTCGCATCAACGCTTCGCTCCAGGCGCGGATCGACCGGAAGAAACTCAGAAAGCGCGGGTACGGCCGCGATGGGGCGCACCTCCGGGTCCGCAAGAACGCCGCTCTTGAAATGCACGCCGGATCGCGGATCGGCAGGGTCAACGCGCCGGACGACGTCGTAGCCGATATGCGGATCGAGGGCCTGCTGCAGATAGGCCGAAAGGGCGACAGCAGCGAATCCCCGGCCGTTATAGAGCTGACTGTCGCCGAGGGCGACGGCGAGTTCCTCAACCAGCCCGGCGGACTCTACATCCAATCCGGCGCGAGGGTCAACAATTTCGGCGCGCTTTCGATAACCGCCGGCAATCCCGAAAAGACCGCGCCGAACAAGGGCGTCTCGATCTTCCTGGAAAGTCAGGCGGACCTCGGCAAGGTGAACGTAGACTATCTCCGCGCCGGCGGAATCGCGGCGACCGACCCGGTTGCGGCCAGGAAGGCCCTGGCGGCCGCGACGTTCGGCAAGCACTGCGCCGCGGCTGGCGATGCGATCTACTCGAAGATCGAATTCGTTGATTTCAAGAGCGGCTTCGGCAGCGTCGAGTTCGTCGACGGTTTGCGCACTGAATGCGAGATACTGTTTCCGCTGGGCGATCGGCTGATCGTGCGGTCCGAGGGCAATCGCACCGTTCAATCGTTCGATCTAAGGAGCGTCTGCGCCGTTGAAATGGACGGCAGGCGAATCGAGTACAATCCCCAGCGGACCCTGACGGCGAAGGAGCAGAAACTGCGCGAGGTCAACGCTCTGTGGGCTGATGTCCCGGGCAAGGGTCAGATCGGAGCCTACGGCACGCAGAAATGGCCCAGGGTCCCGCTGATGGTCTGGCGGCGCCCGGGCAAGAGCGGCTCGAGATTCACCGCGGCCAACTGGCTCGACCAGACCGGTCGGCCTTACTTCCAACTGCCCGTCAGCGTTGACTCCAAAGCTGACGACCTGCCTGTGGCGGACATCCTCCTGACCGCGTCGGACGAATTCTACCAGATTGCCGTGGACCGCCCCCAGTGGCGCATCGGACACATGACCATCGAAAACGGCGTACAGATATTCACGACATATAACGTGACCGGCAATCTCTGGATGAAGGACGGCAGCGGAATGCACGCGCCGTGGTTCGGCAAGTACAGCAACTCCACGCCCGGCGTGCATCGGTTCCTTCGTTTCGACGGGATGAGGATCAGGAGGCCAAAAAGGGGAGAGAAGACTCCCCAACGGGTCGCCCCCGAAGATTGGCGCATCTCCCAGTGGGGCTGCTACCATACCGCAGCAGGCGGAACGCTCGAGCTGATCGGCAAGAACCACGTAAACGATCAGTTTCGGGTCATCGGCGAAGGCAAACTGATCATCTCGGAAAACAGTTATCTGTCCCCGGGTCTCCGGGCGTGCTTCGCCATCCAGCCCGAGGCGACTGTCGTGCTGCTCCAGGATGCGCGGATCAGCGTTGAGACGACCGCCAAGCAGCAGGGCAAGGCGTCGGTCTGGGTCGGCGGCACGCTGATGATCGGAACGCCCCAGCGGCCGATCACGCGCGACATGATATTCCCCGTCGTCGGGGTCGAAGAGCAGTACATTATCCGCAAGCCGGCCGGCGGCATACGCACTCCCGGCGTCTCATTCCTGCTGGGAGACAAAGGGCGGCTCGTCATGCACACCGTCGATCCGACAAAGGCCCGGCTGGTGTTCAAGATGCACGATAGCGAAAAGGCCAGAGCCGCCGGCAAGAAGTACGGCGATCCTAAGGGCGCCGTCCTGGCGTTCTTCGGCAAGACCGAACTGGACGGCGTGGTGTTCGACAACGTGCTCGAAGGCGGAATAATGGTCTCCCCCGAAACGCGGGCGACCTGGAGGAACGTTTCCTACGGGAAGAACAACCTCGCCGAGCCGGATAAACTCTACTGGATCCCGAAGCCCGAAGAAAAGCAATGATCATTGGATTATCCGGGGGTTGCGTTTGTCCGAATAGACATACATGATGTGAGTTTGAATGATGAACGATTCGATATTCATACTGGACGTCGCGGTCGTGCCGGTGTTTGTCAACACCGGCGCTGCGCTGCTTCCTGCGCTGATCGCGGGTTTGGCGAGCTTCGTTGCGATTCTGTTCAAGCCCAAACAGCTTGTCCGGGCATGCAGGGACAAACCGCTCCGGCCCGTTATCGCCGTTGCGGTTGCGGGCGCGGTCTGGCTGGCGTTGGCGTGGATGCCTGCAGGCCGGACCGAGCCTGTGGGAGCGGCGCAAGTACGCCGGTCGGCGGTCGGGATGATGACGCCCGACGACTGGGTCCGCTTGGCGAAGACCCTCGCCGCGGAGGCCCGATCGCCTGAACCCGCCGCCTCGACACAAGCGGCCGCAACGAAACCCGCCTCGGTCGACAAAGCGCTGTACTTCCGCGGCGGTCCCGCCCGATCGGGTTACCTGGGAGGAGCGTCTCCCCTGAAGCTGACCATGCTCTGGGCTTACTCCCAGGAATACGCCATGTTCTGGTCGACCCCCCTTATCCGCGGCGATCGGGTCTACGCGGCGATATGCACTCTCGACCCGCCCGAGAGCTACGGTTCTGTCGTGTGCCTCGACGCGACTACCGGCAAGGTCGTCTGGGTGGCGGAGATGAAGGACGCCGATCGGGACTTCGGCGGGTTCTTCAGCTCACCGGCGCTGACCGCCGACGGCAAGAGCCTCGTGATCGGCCAGGGCCTGCATCCCGACTACGACAGCGAACTTGTCTGCCTCGACGCGGCCACCGGCGCGGTCAAGTGGCTGATCGACTGCCCGCTGCATATCGAAAGCTCCCCGGCGATCGCCGGCGACATCGTGGTCGTCGGAGCCGGGGCGGTCGAAGATCCGAAAACCCACACCCCCAAGCCTCACAGCGATCCGAAGAAGGACAAGAATCCCGGCTACGTCATGGCCGCCCGCATATCGACCGGCAAGATCATCTGGACACATCCGGTGAATGATCCCGAGAGTTCGCCGGCCGTCGCCGACGGAGTGGCGTACATCGGAAGCGGATTCAACGGCAACGCCGTTACCGCTCTGCGGCTGTCGGAAACCGACGAGCAGCTCAACAGCGACGCCCTGCCCCGCGAGATATGGAAGACGAAAACGCCTTTCCCCGCCACCGGCGCGATTACGCTGGCCGGCGATCTCGTGCTGGTCGGCTGCGGCAACGGCGACTACGTGTTCCAGGCGCCCGAGCCGGCCGGCGCGGTAATGGCGATCGACAGGAAGACCGGCAAGGTGCGATGGACCCAGACGATGTCAGACGGCGTGCTGGGGCCGATAGCCGTCAGGGGCAACACCGCGATTGTGCCGGTGCGAAACGGCGACGTCGCGGCGCTGGATCTCGGTGCTGAAGACCAGGCGTCTCGAGTTTTGTGGAAGACTGTCGCCCGCAAGGGTTCGCGCGTGCTGGCGGGTGCGGCGTTTACCGGCAGCCACGCATATCTGGTAACGCACGACGGCTATCTGGTCGTGATGGACGCCAGGAACGGCGAGGTTGTCGAATCGCTGTATGTCAACGCCGACCCCGGCGAGATGGGCATGTCGATCGCATCGCCGATGGTCGTCGGGGGCCGAGTGTACGTAGGCAGCGAGACGGGCGGATTGAGGTGCTACGGCGATGGAAAGTAACGCGAAATCAACGCCATTTGTTCTCCCGCTGGCCGACGGACACGATCCGGCGACAGTCGGCGGCAAGGCGATCAACCTGGCCCGCCTGATCAACGCCGGTTTCCCGGTACCCGACGGGTTTGTCGTTACGACCCACGCGTTCAGGCGCGCCCAGGGCGCCGGTGAGGATGTCCCCGCCGAACTGCTCGACGCGATCCAGGCGGCGTACCGGAGCATCGGATCGCCTGTTGTCGCCGTTCGCTCGTCGGCGACGGCCGAGGATCTTGACGACGCTTCAATGGCCGGTCAGTACGAAACCTATCTTGACCTCCAGGGCGTCGAGCCGGTGCTCAACGCCGTTGTCAAATGCTGGGAGTCGATCAACTCACCGCGAGTGGGAGCCTATCTGCAGGACCGCGGCATCCCGCACGAGAATGTCGCCATGGCGGTTGTCGTCCAGGAGTTGATTCCCGCCGACAAGGCCGGCGTGCTGTTCACCGCCAATCCGCAGACCGGCTCGCGAAACGAACTGCTCCTCGAGGCCAGTTGGGGTCTCGGCGAGACAGTGGTTTCCGGGATGGTCCAGCCCGACACGATCGTTCTCGACCGCGCCACCGGCGCCGTCCGCTCGTGCGCTATAGCCGACAAGCAGACGTGGATAGCCCCCGGCGCCCGAGCCGCTGCGCCCGTTCCGGACGACAAGCGCAATGTCGGCTGCCTGAACTCCCGCGAAGTTCTCGACCTGTGGAAACTCGGCCTGAAGGTGATGGACCATTTCGACTCGCCGCAGGATATCGAGTGGGCCGTCGCCGGCGGGCGGGTCTACCTGCTCCAGTCGCGTTCGGTCACCACGCTGGAGGACGCCGAGACCTACGAGCAACTTCTGACGGACGTTCGCGCTGAACTCCGCGCCGCCGGCAAGGCCGGACGCGGCGACTGGGTTCGCCACAACATCGGCGAGACGCTGCCCCATCCGACCCCGCTGACCTGGAGCGTGATCCGGCAGTTCATGTCCGGCGACGGCGGGTTCGGCCGGATGTACAAGACAGTCGGATTCGCCCCTTCAAAGGCGGTCTGCGAAGAAGGGTTCCTCGACCTGATCGGCGGGCGGATATACATGGACCTGTCGCGCGCGCCTGAGATGTTCTTCGAAGGATTCTGCTGCACGTACGATTTGGATCTTCTGAGATCCAGTCCCGACGCGGCCCAGGGGCCGCCGACCGTGCCGTCGGGCTCTCTGTGGGATCAACTGGGCACGGCCCGGAAGCTCAAGGCCTCGGGCGGCAATCTCAGGGAGTTGGCTCGCGATTTCGACCGGCGCCTGACCGACGAGATCATCCCGCAGTTCGAGAAGTACGTCAGCGAGCAGAAAGCCGTCGATCCGGCTGGACTGTCGGCCTCGCAGTGGCGCGAATTATGGCGGAGTCGCCGGGCCGAAGTACTGGACAGCTTCGCGCCGGAGTCGCTCCTTCCGAGTCTAATAGTTGGAATGGCGATGGATGATCTGCGATCGTTCATCAGCGAGCATTTCTGGGACGAAGATCCCGACGCGCTTGCGGCTGAACTGTCGGCCGGCGGTCACGCCGACCTGACTGTCGCCGCCAGCCAGCACTTGTACGAGATCGCCGCCGGCGAGAGCAGCGTCGATCAGTGGCTCGAAATATACGGACACCGCGCGCCGGACGAATTCGACCTGGCCGCCCCGCGATGGCGCCGAACGCCGGAACTCGTGGCCCGACTGGCCGAACACATGAAGGGAGCCGAAGCGCCGATCGATCGTCACGACGCCAGGGCTCGCCAGGTCGCACAGCGCGTCGAGGAGCTGAAGGCGTCGCTGTCGCCGTCGCTGCGTGACGAACTCGACCGGCTTACGACGATGGTGCACCGCTACATCCGATTCCGCGAAGACGCCAAGCACTACCTGATGCTCGGCTACGATCTGCTTTGCGACATGCTGCTGGCCGCTGGCGAACGCCTGGACATCGGCGACGGGGTGTTCCTGCTGGACATCGAAGAACTCCACGACGCGCTGGAAACCGGCATCGCGCCGCTGCACCTGATCGAGAAGCGTCGCCAGCGGCGGATGGCCGAGAAACGGCTGTCGCTTCCGGACGTGATAACCCAGGCGGACCTCGAGACGCTCGGCGAAGCTCCGGCGCTGGCCGGCGGGGACAGGTTGGATGCGTTCGTACTGTCGAGCGGGGCGTGCCGCGGACCGGCGCGAATCGTTCATTCGCCGCAGGAAGCCGGCGACCTGGGCTCGGGGTACGTGTTGGTCTGCCCGAGCACCGATCCGAGCTGGACGCCGCTGTTCGTCGGCGCCTGCGGGCTGGTTCTCGAACAGGGCGGGACACTGTCGCACGGAGCGGTCGTCGCGCGCGAAATGGGTCTGCCGGCGGTCGTGCTCTCCGGCGCCGCCAGGCTGCTGGACGAGGGCGAGGAGATCACCGTCGACGGCGGTCAGGGCGCCGTGTTGCGCCGCTCGGCCGGCCGGGACGAAGCGCCCGCCGAGCCCCGGCCCGGCGACATCCGCATCGCCCGCGAAAAGACGCCTCCCATACCCGGACGAATCGAACGGCGAGGGGCTTTGATACGCAACGTCTTCCTGGCGGTCTGGACTGTCTTCTTCCTGGTCTACTACTTCGCCGGCCCCGGCCTGGAAAACGTCTCGTTCAGAATTCTCGACGCGGTGCTGCTGCCGCTTGTCGCGGCGGCGGGAAAGCCGGCAACTGTCGCCCTGATCGCCGCACTGTTCGCCTTGTTGACGATGGTGGGCCAGAAACTCCTGACCGACAACTCCCGACTTCGCGAGGCCAGGAAGCGCGCCGCGGCGCTGCGGAAAGAGGCGGGGTCTCTGCCCAGGGACTCGGCGCGATTCAAGGCCCTGACCGCACTGGCCGCTCCCGTGCAGACTCGCGTGGCGGCCGCGGCGTTCGTTCCGCTGGCCCTATTCCTCGGCCCGATGATAGTCTCGTTCCTCTGGCTGCCCCAGCGAGTGGACACCGCCGTGCGAAACGCCAAGCCCGGGTCGGAGGTCAAGGTCACCGCTGTGATCAACGGCGATTGCGACAAGCCGATCAGCCTGTCTGTCGCCTCCCCGCTGGCTCTCTCGGACGTCAGCCCGCCGGCCCGGAGCATCTTCCAGGCCAGGGGCCCGCTCCAGAAGCATCTGGGACAGCTAAGGAGAACACAAAGCGATCTTGACGGCATGTCCTGGGATGAGGCGCTGGCGGTGGAGCACAAACGCAAGGCGTATCTCGGCGAACTGGAGGCTTTTCTCGCCGGCGACATGCCCGATCAGAAGCTGTCGTGGGCTGTGGTCACGCCCGAGAAGACAGCCGGCAAGTGGCCGATAACGATCAGCACGCCGGGCGGTGAGAAAGTCACCGTTTACGCCGTCCTCGGCGAAGGCTGCGCCCCCGAGGCCAAGGAGGATATCGTCGTCACCGCGGGCAGACGCACCAGGACCGATCGCCAGGTCCAGCTCTGGCGGGCCGACTCCGCCGACGCGGCGATCAAGGAAGTCCAGGTCCGCTACCGCGATCCGAATCCTGTGGAAGGCGAGGGGATCTTCTGGGCTCCGTTGGCGTGGTTCGAACCTGACGAGAACACCGGTCCGATCAAGGCGCTGTTTGCGCCGTGGCTGGTGCTGTACATCGCGGTCTATGTAGTCGTCATGTTCGGACTCAAAGCCGCCCTGCGGGTAGTGTGATCCGGACTACTCGCTGAGAATCATCCAGATTGTCGTTTCGGGACACTTGACCGTGAGCTTGCCGCCCGCCGCGCGGACGTCGACGTCGGCGGCTTTGTGCCCGGCGGTGTCGAGCAGAGCGGCGCGCTTTACGTTCGGATTGTTCACCGCGACGCTGACCAGGGTCCTGGCGATTCGCCACGGCGGGGCGCCCACGCTGACGATCTCCCGGCCGCGGAAAACCTTCTTGCCGTCTTTGCTCTTGAAGTCCAGCTTGCGGTCGGCCCAGCCGGTCAGTCGCTGGGTTGTGCCCACCTGCACGAGCAGGCGTCGCGACGAGGCGATGGGCTTGTCATCCAAGGGCACAACCAACACTGTCGCGTAGTCGTTGGACGATTCGATAGTCACGTCGGTGAGTTTGAACTTGCCGCCGGCCTTCTTCAGGAAGCCGGTCACGCCCTGGGCCTTCGGCGCGTCGATAGTGCACAGGCCCGTTCCGTAGTCCAGGGCGATCTGTCCGGTGATGCTCTTGACGAGCTTCCGCTTGCGGTCGATGTACGGCGCAAGATTTATCGCGCGGCTCCTGGCCGGGTCGCCGCCGTATTTGACCTCCACCGGCCCGACGAGAAACGCCAGGCGGTCGATCTCCTGCTTGATCGCGGACTCCGGCGCGTAATCTCCCTTGTTGCGGTTCGGGTCGAATGTGCCGGCCTCGGAGATGATCGGAACCTTGCGCCGCCAGAGGTTGTCCAGCGAGCGTTCTTCATGGACAACGGGGCGGCCCTGTTTGAGGTAGCCCTTACGATACAGCAGCGCGCTGGCGGGGAAACTCCCCAGTATCGAAGGCGTCGAAGCGGACCACTTGAACAGCGGGTTCATGCCCCGAACTTTGGTCCAGGGGAATCTCGGGTCGGTCTGCCAGGTCGCGTCGGTCATGCTGAACCAGTAGAACGCGTCGACCCCCGTCAGCGACTGGTGCGCTGCGATCAGCAGCGGTCCCTCGCTCTGGTACAGCAGCGGAGAGACCCACGTGCTCTCGGTGACGATCATGGGATGACCGACAACCTGCTTGAGACACGTTGGAATTCGCTCGGGATTCCGCAGCGCCGACTCGTTGGTCATGCGATGGCCCGGATCGATCCGCCAGCCGCAGTTTTCGCCGGTGTGGACGCCGGTGTAGTACTTGTTGACCGCAATGACCTCGCAGGCGGTCTGCGTCCAGCGCTCCGAGTCGTTGAGCAGGACCGGGTCGGCCGATGTCCAGTTCATCGCGTTGATCAACTGTTTGCAGCCCAGCGTCTTGCGGTAGTAGTCGGCGATGTCGCTGTAGAACGAATGCATCAACTCGCTGAGGAACTGGGTCTCATCGTTGATCCGAGCGGCCTTTCCGCCTCTCTGCGGCCGGGTCATCTCCCATATGATATGCACGCCCGCGATTCCGCTTGCGAAGTCGTCATCGGCGTGCTTCGCGCCGGACCAGGCTTCTTGGGCCTTGGCGAGCGATCCGTATTTCCTTATCAGCCATGCGGCGAATCTGGCTCCGAGCAGTCGCTTCTGAGGCGCCTTGATTCCCTGCATCGTCCAGAACAGCAGGCTGTCTTCGTTCTTGATCTGGATGATCGCGACCGCCGGGTCGTCCTTCAGCGCCAGACCGGTGTAGGGGCTCTTGCGCGTGTAGAGTTCCTTCACCCAGGCCTTGTAGCCGGCCTGGAGCTTTTCGTTGAAGAACATCAGGCCCCAAGGCTGCGCGTCGGCGTAGCCCTCGATCCCCCAACTCGCCGGAGCCTTGACGTGAGCCCAGAACGGCGAGATCGTCGCGTAGATTCCCTGTTTCTTCAGGGCGGCGACCATTCTCAGGATCCCGTTGATCTCCTTGTCGTTGACGTCGGTTATCTTCGACGTCTTTGACTTGGAGTAGACCGAGGCGTGCATTCGGACCATGTTCACGCCGAGCTTGGCCAGGAAGCGAGCGTGACGCTCCATTTCCGCGGGGCTCTTGCGGTAGACGTCCGAGCCGACGGCCCAGAACCGCACCGCGCCGCCGTCGCCCAGCGCAAAGCTGTTTCCATCCTTCGTGCGGCGGACGAACCCGCTCTGGCCGGCGACCTTTTCGTTGAGATGCCGCAGGTCGAGCAGGGCGTCTTCGGCGAACTTGTCGTCCTTCGGCTCAAAGGCCCAGGTCGTCTTCGTTGCCCAGGTCTCCGCCGGCGTGTAGTCCGCCCCCGGTCGGGCCGCGCCCTGCGGGGCGAACTTGTCGGTGCTCAGCACAAATGCGTCCAGGGCGCCGTGGTTGCTGTTGTCGCTGTGCATTCGGAACGACACGCTTGCGCCGCCCTTGTTCAGCGGGATTGTCCCCACCTGAATCCAGGCGATGAAACGCAGGTCCGGCTTGCCGTCGGCGGCGACGTTGACCCTCTGGACGGCGCCGCTCATGTCGATCGGGCGCCACGGACTCTTCGAACCGAACCTGTACGAGAGCTTCGCAGCCACCGGGTTGGCGCGAACCCAGAAATCGTACTTGCCGGAGACCGGCGCCTTGAAGCGGTATTCGGCGGCGCCTTCCTTGCCTTTTGCGAAGTTGCTGATCCAATCTCCGCCGGACAGCTTGTCGCGCTTGACCTTGTCGTACCACCATCGATGACGATTCATCGTGTTGGAGGCGGGTTTCTCTCCTTCGATCCAGATGATCTCCGCTCGCCCGGCTGCAGCGCCGACCAAGACAAAGAGCGAAGCGATCAAGCCGATGCGTTTCAGGTCCATGACGGTCTCCTTACTTGTCCAAACTTGCGATGCGGGAACACTAAGTTAAGCGATTGGGCGTCTCATTTCATCGATTTGAGGAAATCGCACCAATTCTCCGCCTCCGACCCGCCCTCGAAGCTCTCCGCGCTTGTCTTGGCAAAATGATCAAATTCCTTGTAGAACTCCTCCAGCGTGACCCCGAAGTGTTTCTTGAAGGCTCCTTCCCAGCCCAGCGCCGGAACGAGAGGGAAGAACTCCATGAAGCGCTGCAGCGATCCTGCTTTCTTGAGCAGCAATACGCAGGCCGCCGAGCCTCCAGCGTAAATCACCGGGTGAACGAGCTTGTCGCGTTCGAGCCGTCCCCAATCGTCGTGAGTCACTCCTTTGCGGATGTTCGTTGCCGACTTGCGGTACATCTTCAAGTTGCCGTTTATCTCCCGACGCAGCGATTCCCATGAGTAGGGCTTCTTGAGTTTCTTGAACAGATCAGGATGTTGGTGGCAGTGAAGCGCCGCGACCAGCACCGCCGACCCCTCTGACCACCAGGCAGGGCCTCTCCATCGCGACTGTCCCATCTGGTTGCCCTCGATCGCCTCGCTGGGGTAGCCGTAGGCGGTTTGGTAAGCGTGAATGTACTCGTGGATCGGGCCGATCACGAACTGCTCGCCGTCGCGATAGGGGGACATCGTCATCGTGATCGGCAGGCATGG
>Ga0180435_10003396_pt1 | contig 15961 bp, 7 predicted proteins | sample SS_ome_3_FD_132467 | JGI IMG/M metagenome (GOLD analysis project Ga0180435, IMG submission 132467) | Hypersaline lake sediment archaeal communities from the Salton Sea, California, USA - SS_3_S_1 metaG | ecosystem: Environmental > Aquatic > Non-marine Saline and Alkaline > Hypersaline > Sediment... | reverse complement strand
GCAATATGGATGATCCTTTTATGGGAATATCCGAGTCGATTGGTTATTTTAGAGGAGTAATCGCTGCGACTCAATGACCGAGATCTTTGAAGGGATGCGGGCTCTGGATGGGAAGCTAAATCACCTGGAGTTGAAAAGTGCCCCGGCGAATCTCAAAAGCCAGGAGTTGATCTCGCATAGCAAGAAAGCGTTTTCAGTGGTAGCAGCACTTGTAAGGATGCCCTTTTTTTAGGCTATACAGAGGAATAATTACAGACTTGAGAATTTAGTTGGATAGCAGTTTAATATGAAAAATAAAACCATAACAGAATGAATAAAAGTAATGGAAATTCAAGATTAGTATTAGTGGTAATCAGCTTTTTCTTATGGATAAATTTTGCTCAGGGGCAAGAATCTTCAGCCATCAAAATTCCTTTACCTGCTGAAGTCCAGCTTCAAGTGGTTGAATCTGGTCATCCATGGCGACCTCCCTTTGGTGTGAATCGTGTTGGCCATTCTTACGATGTAATTGTAACTATCCAATCCAAAGAATTACCTGAAGGAGAATTTAGGCTGGTTGAGTATTTGAATGGTGAAAAAATAAATCAGCATACCTTACATTTGACAAATAAGACTCCACATACTGGCGATAATCATTGGGGCTCTAAAAACAGATATTATATTGCAAATCAATTATATACTGACGCGGTAGCCACAGCTTTTACCTCTAGATCAACCGTTGAAGGGGATATTGATCAAGTAGAATTAACCTTTGTTGGGAGCAGGGGAGATATTATTGAATTGGCACGACAAGCAGTAGAACTACCAGCATTTGAAGCCGAAGCAATTGCCAGACCTGACACAGTAATTAATCCTGTTGATTTAGGGGCAATTTTAGTCCCTGCCGACTGGTTGCTATTGAAAGGCGGGCAAAAGGCCCACCTAACGGTGGCAGCACTAACACGTAACAGCAGCATTTCAAATATCAGCATAACGGCCTGGTACAACTCTGCTCCAGAAAATAAGGCGACCAAAATGGTATTGCTAAATCAGAGGGACAAAGTCCAAATAGAGCTGGCACTTCCTGTGTGCTCAAAGTCTTTGAATAATGATATGCTGCATGTGTCCATTAAAGATGATGTTAACCGGGAATTATGGAGCAAACAAATTCAGGTGATGATCGTTCCCAAGCAGCCAGATTGGCCGGTTTTTGGTGCAGTAAAAACAAAGTTAAGATTTGATAATCCCATACTTAACATGGTTAATGGCATAAATGAGCCCATTAATTACGATGAGGCCTGGCCTGAAGAATTCTATGATGTGGTTGTCTTTTTACCAAATGGTGCACGATGGGTTTTTTGGAGAGGATCAAGCTACGTCCCTTTTTGGGCGGGTAAATATAATACCGGACTCTGCTATGAATGGGCTGAAAGGATTACTAACCGAGAGGGCTTCGTTGATTGTAATGAACCACTTATGGATAAGGAACTTCGGTATAGTCGAGTTGAAATTGTAGAGTCTTCAAAAGCCAGGATACATGTAAGATGGAATTACCAGGCCTGTGATTTTAACTATAAGGTCAATGGAGACTTTATGGTAGAAGACTACTATTTTTATCCAGATGGTTTCGGTACACGTGTTTTGAAAATTGTTTGCGGTCCTGAAGAAGAGTATGAAATATCTGAATTTCTCATACTTGCTTCTCAGAGCGCAGTTCCACTAAGCTTTATCCCTTTTGAACCGATAGATATTATTTCGGTCAAAACAAAAGAGAAAGTTAGTGTTCATTTTCCTGAATGGTACTCGCAAGTACAGGGTTATCAAGAATGGGAAAAGATTAGTGATCCATCCATATATCGTATTCGATCACATAAGGATGAGCAAGTGTCAGCAATTAGCTATAACCCATACCTTACCAGTAAGCCATATTATTTTGCGCCAAATTATGATAATGGATATTTGGTAGCTCCGGCATATTGGGGCGATCATTGGCCATTAAGTCGTGGACTCTTAACCAGACGCGGTATCAGTGAATCAATTTGGTCTAATCCGTCTGTTAATTGTCCAATGACCTGGGGTAACCACCTACCGAAACCCATAAAGAGTTTTATAGTAAAAACGAAAGATTCTTTCGGCATACAAAAAGACATGAAGATAGAAACATGGGCCTGGCTAATTGGGATGACTGATGCCAGCGACGATTTCCTTTTGCAGTTAGCAAAAAGTTTTGACACACCTCCCTTATTAGAATTGAGTGGTGCAAAACAAAATTCAGAATCCTATGCCATCGAACGCCGGGCTATGAGTCTTATCGTGGAGAATAAGTTAGTAAGCATAACCATCAAGCCTAAAGGATGGTGCGTAAATCCCGTATTTGAATTACAGAATGCACCAAAGAAGTTACAAGAGGTCAAAATTGGAAATAAAACTCTTGCTGTCGAAAAGTATGCGTGGGATGGATATACTCTTTGGTTGGACATGATAATTCATCAGCCTGAAATGCTCCAAGTAAGGTTCAATGAATAGTAGTGCTGCCTTAACTTTATAAAATATTTCGTTATGAGAACCAGCCAAGTTCAAATGTTGACATTGAAAAATGAAGTGGTTGAACATAATATCAATATTGATGCAAGCAGAGGCTCACCCAAGGAAAGCATACAGCTAAATTTGGTATTTGAAGAGGAAACGGAGGGGGTCAACTTGAATTTTGAAACAATGACGCCCTGTTAATAGGCTATAGAGAAGAACAATTACCAACTTGATATTTTAGTCGGATAACAGTGATTTTCAATAAATATCAATGAATATTATGGAATTTCCTAAACCTACCTTTCCTGCAATTTTCAGCCTGTGGATTGTTGTATTTGTTGTACTATTTACAATGCAGGCATGCACGGCGCAATCTGATGATTCATTAAAGGAGGCATTTACAGATCCGCCGGAATCTGCAAAGCCTGGAGTCTACTGGTATTTCATGGATGGGAATCTATCCATGGAGGAGATGACCCGTGACCTGGAATCCATGAAGGAGGTGGGGATCAATCACGTGATATTCCTGGAGGTGGGAATAGGCGTGCCCAGGGGCCCCGTTGATTTTATGTCGGAAGAATGGCAGGACCATTTTGTGCATGCGGTAAGGGAGACAGAGCGCCTGGGCATGAAAATACTCATGGGGGCAGGGCCCGGATGGTGCGGGAGCGGTGGTCCCTGGGTGAAACCTGAAGAGTCCATGAAGCACCTGGTGTTCAGTGAACTTACCATTACGGGTGGCACGATGGTGGATCTGGGACTCCCGGTTCCTGAACAGCGCAGTACGACCTGGCACAGGATGAAGAATCCCTATTATAAGGATGTGGCTGTTTATGCTATTCCTTCCGCTGTGAAGCCCCTGATACCGGATATCAATGAGAAAGCACTCTATGAGCGGGATCCATATTCTTCCAAACCCCATGTTAAACCTTATTTGCCGGCTCCCGCCACCTATGATGAAGTAAATGAGAACAAGGTCCTGGCTCAAAAGGATATCATTAATGTCAGCCCGTATTTACAATCCAATGGACATCTGGTCTGGGATGCTCCAAAAGGCAAATGGACAATTATACGTATGGGAATCCGTGTCACCGGAGCCAGTACACGGCCATCTCCGGAACCGGTCATTGGTCTGGAAGCCAATAAGCTGGATGCCGGTGATTTTGAGAACCACCTGAAACACTATACGGATATACTGCTGGAAAGAACGGCTCCCCGTAAGGAAGGTGTGGGCTGGACCGGTTTTCATATGGATAGCTGGGAGAGCGGTGCCCAGAACTGGACCGAAGACCTTGTAGAAGAATTTATAAAGCGGCGGGGCTACGATCCGGAGCCTTATTTTTTGGCTTATACCGGTCGTGCCATCGTAAGTGTGGAAATCACCGAACGCTTTTTGTGGGATCTTCGCCAGACCTGCAAGGAGTTGCTTTTGGAGAACCATGCTGAATTTGCCAGAGCCTATGCCCATAAGAACGGCCTGGAGCTGACCATCGAGCCCTATGATATGAATCCGGCCGGGGACCTGGATCTGGGTTCCGTGGCCGATGTAATCATGGCTGAATTCTGGAGCAAACGCTTTGGATTCCACACCTCTTACGCGGTGTTACAGGCCACTTCCATCTCTCATCTCAGCGGACACCCGCTTGTGGGGGCCGAGGTTTTTACATCCGACAACAGGGAGGCCTGGCAGGAATATCCCTGGTCCATGAAGGACCAGAGCGACTGGGCCCTGGCCCTGGGTGTGAACCGCTTTGCCTACCATACCTTTGCCCATAAACCCCTGGGTGAGGAGCATCGCCCGGGTATGACCATGGGGCCCTATGGGGTGCACTGGGACCGGGGACAGACCTGGTGGCCCATGGTGGGAGCCTATCACGAGTATATCAGCCGCTGTTCCCATATGATGCAGCAGGGACAGGCTGTTTCGGACATCCTTTATCTTACTCCCGAAGGCGCTCCCATGGTATTTACCCCGCCAGCCGATGCCCTGGAGGAAAACGGAGCCATTCCGGATAAGAAAGGATATGGATTCGATGGCTGTTCACCGCTTATGCTGATGGAAAGAGCCCAGGTGGAAAAGGGGAAAATCGTATTCCCCGGAGCCTCTTCCTACGAATTGCTGGTACTGCCTAACTTTGAAACAATGACCCCGCAATTGCTGTCAAAACTTGCTTCACTGGTGGAAAAAGGAGCAAGGATCGTCGGATCACCGCCCCTTAAATCACCCAGTCTGGAGGACTATCCGGATTGCGATATGCAGGTGATAACCCTTGCAGAAGAGTTATGGGGCTCAATTCAGTCCCCCGTTGAATACACTGAGAGGTCTTTCGGGGAAGGTCGTATTTACTGGGGTGGACATTTAAGCAGCTCAGCTACAGATGAACTATATCCCAGCTATAAGCATACGGCTGAGCTTTTATCGGGACAGCATATTCCGGAGGATTTTAGCTCGGCTAACAACAGCATTCGATTCGGTCATCGCCGGACTGCGGACAGAGATATCTATTTTGTAGCCAACCGAAGCGATCAGCTACAAAAAACAGTTTGTACCTTCAGGGCCTCGGGTGAAGCTGAATTATGGTCAGGCGTAGATGGAAGTTCAAGAAAACTAAAGCAGTATCGTACCGTGGATGGGTTGACAAACATCCCGCTGGAATTTGTTCCTTACGAAAGCTATTTTGTGGTTTTCGACCGTCAGAAAGCAAAAGTGAACGATCAGAAGGAGGGTGAGGCAAATTTTGCCACCTTCCATACCCTGCTTACCGTGGATGGAGCCTGGGAGCTTTCATTTGATCCGAAATTCGGAGGTCCTGAGCTTATCCAGTTTGACCAATTACAGGATTGGACAGAACATGAAATGCGTGGTATTAAATACTACTCCGGGATTGCCACCTACAGAAAAACGATACAGGTTGAGAAGCTGGAGGACAGGACATATTATTTGTACCTTGGAGAGGTAAGGGATATAGCAAGGGTGAAACTGAATGGAGAAGATCTGGGCGTGGTCTGGTGCGCCCCATGGAGGATCGATATTTCCGGCGCTCTGAAAGAAGGCGAAAATGAACTTGAGATCGAGGTGGCCAACCGCTGGATAAACCGTTTGCTGGGTGACAGCCAGGATCCGGATGCCCATGTCAGAACGGTTCAGTTTGAAAACGGGCTGATGGAGGGACTGAAATACCAGACAGGCAGGTACACCTTTACCACGAGGGCTGCCATGGGCTCCTTTAACTTTAAAGAACCGCTGCCTTCGGGATTGCTGGGCCCCGTGGAAATTTTAACAACGAATCCATATTAGATCCATGAAGAAACTATTCGCCTGTCTTCTGACAATCACTATCCTGCTACCGGCTTGTGATTCTCCCCGGGAAGAGCAGGATCTTTTTGAACTTTTCCAGAATCCCCCGGCGGATGCCCGTCCCATGGTACGCTGGTGGTGGAATGGCAATGCCGTGGAAGCCGATGAGCTCAAACGGGAGTTAAAAGTGATGAAGGAGGCAGGCATCGGAGGGGTGGAGATCAATTCCATCGCCATGCCCCCGCAGGCGGCCCCCACCGGTGCTCCTGCGCTGCAGTGGGCGGGCAGTGAATGGTGTGAGATGGTGAAGTTGGCCAGTGAGGAGGCCCGGGAACTGGGCATGATCACCGATCTTATTGTGGGATCGGGCTGGCCCTTCGGGGGCAGGTTCCTGGAGGAGGATGAGATCATGCAGCGTCTCGGGGTGAAGAAATATGAGCCTGAACCCACTGAGGAGATCGATATTGACCTGGCAGCCTTCCTGAATTTTGAGAGCCATCGTGCTCCGGGCTCGGGTTTCACCAGGGAGAACAGTGATGTGAAACTTTTTGCCGTGCAGCTGATACCCCTGGGACTGAATTCCCTGGAAGAGGTCATTGATCTGAGCCCCTTTGTCAAAGACGGACGGCTGAATTACCAGGTGGGAGACCAGGAATATGTACTGGTATTTCTCTACAATGAACGAAACTTCAAGTCTGTATATCATGGTTCTCCGGGGGCCGACGGTCCCATCATGGACCACTATAAGCAGGAAGTAGTGCGGGCTTACCTGGAAAGGCTGAAGGCTATTGAAAAGGAGACAGGCCTGCCCCTTGCCGAACTGATCAGGGCGCTTTTCTGCGACAGCATCGAACTGGGTGGTTCCAACTGGACCGACGACATGGCATCGGTGTTCCGGGAAAGAAAGGGCTATGAGATCACTCCCTATCTCCCCTTTGTGGTACAACCCCCTGATCAGCCCAATACCTACGAGACTTCGGAAGATCTGGCCGATCAGCTGCACAGGGTCCAGTATGACTTTTACCAGGTCCTGATCGATGTTTTTCTGGAAAGCTTCACCCGGGAATTCCAGCATTTCTGTACAGAAAATGGCTTGTTATGTCGCTACCAGGCCTATGGAACTCCCTATTACATGGGGCTCTTCCAGGGCAACCTGATTCCCGACATCCCGGAAAGCAACAACTGGATCTATTCCCAGGGCAGGGACGAGGCGGCTAGTGATGCCTATACCTGGAACCAGGGACATGGCTACATGCTCTGGAACAAAGCAGCTTCCACCGGGGCGCATATTAGAGGCCGGAAGATCACCAGCTGTGAGGCCATGACCAATACACAGGGGGTATTCCGTACCTCCCTGGAAACCATTAAGCAGTCGGATGATATGAACTTCATCACCGGGATCAACCATTCGGTCCTTCATGGCTTCAATTACTCCCCCCCGGAGGCGGGATTTCCGGGCTGGATCCGTTACGGGGCTTATTTTAGCGAGCAGAACACCTGGTGGAGGTACTTCCGAAACTGGGCTGACTACAACGCACGCTTATCCGCTGTTTTCCAGCACTCCGATCCTGTGGCAGATGCGGCCGTAGTGGGCCGCCTGGACGATTTCTGGGCCGAGGTGGGTCCCACGCGACCGCCCTTCAATACCCGGCCCTGGTATTATGCCAGGCTCTGGGAACCTATCAGTAACCTGGGAAGCTCCTGTGACTACCTGCACACTTCCATGCTGGAGGATGCGGAGATGGAGGGCGGAAAGCTGATCTGCGGGAACATGGCCTACAGTGCCCTGATCCTTACGGATGTGAGATCCCTTTCTCCCCGTGCAGCTGAAAAGATCAGTGCTTTTGCCCGTGCCGGGGGGAAGGTCGCTTTCATCGGGCAGTTGCCCGAACGTTCGCTTTCCCTGGTTGATGCAGTGGATAAGGACCTGGAGGTGAAAGCCCATATAAAGTCAGCAATGGAACAGGGAAATGTGCACCTGGTCCCGGCCCCCGAAGAATCTGCCGACCTGCTGGATTGGACCGCCTCCCTGTTTGAACGTTTGGAGCTGGATTCGCATATGCATATCAATCAAGCTGTCAGCCATCTCTATACCCTGATGCAAAGCAGGGGTGAGCAGGAGATCTATTTCTTCGTCAACTCCCATCGCAGCGAGGCCCTTGAATTTGAGGTAAGTTTCAAAACAGGGAATAAGACCCCGAATTTGTGGGATCCCCACAGCGGGGATCGGTATGCATTAAGCCAGGGGAAAAGCAATGAGCTACGGCTCCGACTGGATGCCCTGGAATCGGCCCTGGTGGTATTTGAACCTGAAAAGCTGGATCTGCCGGTGTATCCAAGCAGGGCAATTCCGGCAATAAGACAGCCCCTGGAGACTCTGTGGGAAGTGAAATTCGAACATAGAGATGGCAGCGTATTTATCCGGCAAATGGAGGAACTGATTGACTTCAGTACATCCGCCGACGAAACAATCCGGAATTTCTCAGGGACTGTCACCTATTCCACCGTCATCGATAATTCCGAAGGCCGGGATTTTATCTGCCTGGCAGATGTGAATGAAGGAGTGAGCGAGCTGAGAATCAACGGAGAATCCGCGGGCATGAAGTGGTACGGGAATCACCTTTATGAAGTGGGATCCCTGTGGAAGCCGGGCAGCAACCGGATCGAGATCGTGCTGACCACCACCCTGGCCAATTATTGCGGAAGTCTAAAGGAGAACCCGACAGCCAGTGCCTGGACCAGGAGCTATAGAACCCCTGTATCCAGTGGTCTTGTTGGAGTGGAATGGGGAAACCCTGGCCGGGAAAATTAAATTCAGGAAAATAGGAAGTTTAGGTTATCTAATATAGAATATCATGCGAAATAAATTAAGTATCATTTTTTCAGCTGCCGTTCTGGCCCTGCTCTTTGTTTCCTGTCAAAGCGAGAAAACGGGACCTCCCAACATCCTGATTCTTTTTGCCGATGATCTGGGATTTTCCGATCCGGGGTGCTACGGGGGGGAGATCCTGACTCCGAGCCTGGACCAGTTGGCGGCAGAGGGATTGCGCTACACCCAGTTCTACAATACAGCCAGATGCTGGCCTTCGAGGGCCGCCCTGCTGACCGGGTACTATCCCCACCAGACTGGCAGGGACAATGCCCCGGGAATCAAAGGTGGTGGTCATATGGAGAGGACCACCTGGGCCCTGGCAGCACCACGCTACCTGGAGCATGCCGGTTACCGTTCCTATCACAGCGGCAAATGGCATGTGGATGGCATGCCGGTGGAGAATGGTTTCGACCTGTCCTACTGGTTGCCCGATCATAACCGCTTTTTCAGTCCGCAGAGGCACTACCTGAACGACACGCTGCTGGAAGCTGTTCCCCGCGGTACGGAATATTACTCCACCACGGAGATTGCCAGCCGGGCCATCACCCAGTTAAAGGAGCACAAAGAAAAATATGACAACAGGCCCTTCTTCTCCTATGTGGCTTTTACCACTCCGCATTTTCCCCTGCATGCCCCGGCGGAGGATATTGCCCGGGTGGGGGACCGCTATGAATCCGGATGGGATGTCATGCGGGCTCGGCGGTGGAAACGCATTCAGGAGCTGGGGATTGCTTCAGGGAAACTTTCACCTGTAGAGGCTGATGTAGGGCCTCCCTACCACTTTCCTGAATCCCTGGAGATCCTGGGCGAGAACGAGGTGAACCGTCCATATCCCTGGGACAGCCTGAGTCCGGCCCAACAGGAATTCCAGGAGCAGAAAATGCGCATCCACGCGGCTATGGTGGAACGGCTGGATGCGGAGATCGGAAGGATCGTGGAGCAGCTCAGGGAGATGGATGCCTATGAAAATACCATTGTCCTCTTCCTGTCCGATAACGGGGCCAGCGCCGAGATCATGGTAAGGGGCGATGGGCATGATTCGCAGGCGGAACCGGGTTCGGCCGACTCCTACCTCTGCCTGGGGCCGGGCTGGTCCACCATGTGCAATACCCCGTTCCGGATGCACAAGACCTGGGTTCATGAGGGCGGGGCGTGTACCCCACTGATCATCCACTGGCCACAGGGGATCCAGGGCAGGGGGGAGCTCAGGCACGATCCCGGCCATGTGATCGACCTGCTGCCCACCCTGCTGGACCTGGCCGGTCTGGCTATTCCGGAAGACCTGGAAGTACCCTTCCCCGGAAGATCCCTGGTCCCAACTTTTGCCGGGGACACGGATTGGGAACGAGAACTCTGGTGGTACCACGAGGGCAACCGGGCCCTTCGTTACGGAGATTGGAAGATCGTGGCTGCCCGGGACAAGCCCTGGGAGTTATTCAACCTGGCAGCGGACCGCACGGAATCAAACAACCTGGCAGTGGAACAACCCGGCAGGCTCACTGAGCTGGAAGCACACTGGGTATCTATCCTGGATGAGATCCGCAAGGTGGCCCCTGTAAAGGATGAGGACTACAACTTTGATGCCCCCTCTGATTATAAGGACGGCGAATAATATGCATAATTACCAGGATTCTATTTGAAGCATTTCAAATGTGTAAAGAATTGATAAATAAGATATTAGTAGTAATTCCCATTCTTTTAGGCTTTCATCATTCAACCTTGGCCCAGAAGTACGGCGATGGCCGGCCGGAAGCACACTTGAGAATGGATGCCCGGGATTTTGGCATTGTACTCCGGTACGGGGACGGACCGGATCAATGCGATATGCTGGGGGCCCGGGACGTTTGGGTATTTGAAGCCAATGGCACTTATTACATGCATTACGATGCAGCAGGCCCTGAAGGATGGCTCAGCTCTCTGGCTGTAAGCAAGGACCTGGTTCACTGGGAAAAGAGAGGTCCGATCCTCGATTTTGGCAAAGCGGGTGAAGATGATGCAGCAGGTGCCTGCTATGGGGTCACCTTTTACGATGGAAAAGGATGGCACATGTTCTACCTGGGCACCCCCAATGCAAGCAATCCCCCGGACCTGGTTCCCTCTTTTCCCTACCTGACCTTGAAGGCCAGAGGAAGCAGTCCGGAAGGTCCCTGGATCAAACAGAAAGATGTGGTTCCTTTCCGCACAAAGCCCGGTACCTACTATTCCATTACCGCGAGCCCGGGGCATGTTCTTAGGGATGGCGATGGCTATCTCCAGTTCTTTAGCTCCACAACCCGGACTCCTGAAAGCCCCTATGTCCAGCGCACCCTGGGCATTGCCCGTACAAAGGACCTGGATGGTTCATGGGATGTGGATCCTGTTCCTCTGGTTCCCGTGGAAGAACAAATTGAGAATTCCTCGCTCTATTACGAAGAAAGCATCAAAACCTGGTTCCTGTTTACCAACCACATTGGGGTGGAGGAGGGAAGGGAATTTACCGATGCCATCTGGGTGTACTGGAGCAAAGACCTGAACCAATGGGATCCCAGAAATAAAGCCATTGTGCTTGACGGTAAAAATTGTAGCTGGTCAGAAAAGTGTATTGGTCTGCCATCTGTTGTGAAAGCCGGGCAGCGGCTGGCTCTGTTTTACGATGCTCCCGGAGGCACCAGCACCAGTCACATGAGACGTCATGTGGGCCTGGCCTGGCTGGATCTACCGCTTACCATTCCTGAAAGCCGGCCAAATGATGGGCTTATCCCACCGCAGATCAGAACTTACAAAACCCCATCAGAAACAGCGATGTTACAAGAGAAGCACCTGTATGTTTTTAACGGGAGTACTTCGGTTGGCCTGACTCCTGATCATTTAGGTTTCCACCGAATTGTAGCACCGCCTTATTTTGCATTCCCGTTTATTGCAGATGTGAACATGTTCGGGCAGGAGGTACAGGTAAAGCGCTTCGACTGGTACCCCTCGGAATGCATATTCGAAGGTGAAAAAATCAATGGTGTAAAAACCACCATGCAGCTGGTGCCCATAAAGTCGAAGCGAGGGGTACTTGTTAAGCTTAGCTTGCAGAATCTAAACCAGGAGGAAATTACCATTCCGCTTGAATGGCCTTTTTCCGGGTCTCCGGGCAAGTCCCTGAACTGGGAGTTTTCAGCGGAGACAAGATCATTGCTGACCACCCCACGTGAAGCACCGACCTCTGTTAAAACCGACGGGAACTCTCTTTCAATGGATAGATTGGAAACCCGTCTGACAGCCTCCCTTTTCGGTGCTGAAGTAAAGGCAGAAAACAACTCGATTGGTGGTGATATGATGCTTCAGGCAGGAGAGAGCAAAATACTTTCGCTACTTGTTTTAATTGATGCTAAGGATAAGCTGAGCATTTCAGATGCACACAACTACGCTACAAAGCAGGAAAACTTGATTAAAGAAACCCGTGCCTACTGGACTGAGCTGATCGACTCAGTTGGAGGACGGTTGCCGGAATTGAAGGGGGGAACGCCCCAACTACAGGCCTTTTATAATACAGGCTTAATGTCCTTTTTATCCACACGTTTCGATGTTCCTGAATTTCTGTTCAATCCCTATTATGCCACGAGCGGTATTGATGGAGGTGCAGCCAATTGCTATCTTTGGGACCTTTCTTATAACTCGTTCATTACTGCTCTACTTGACGGGGCAGTAATTCGGAATCAGATACTCCGGTTTTTTAAGGTGAATATTGACGAATGTTATGCCTTTGACCCTATTTATGGTAAAGCACAGGGTCCCAGGTATTCTTACAACTATTACAACATGGCCCGGTTGATGTATAACTATCTGACAATAACCGGAGATACCGGCATACTTGATGAAATCATTGACGGGAAGACCGCCCTTACCTGCCTGTACGAGGCATGTTTAGGTTTCGAGAACATGGAAGAAGAGGCCGACCTTATCGATTATGGGGATAATCATAACCTGCTGGAACTTAAAAAGACCGAAAACTACACCCATGTTACCCCGAGTCCCAACGGCGAAAGGGTATTGACCTATCAGTATCTCACTGAGATTTACAAACAGATGGGCCAGAAAACGCCACACGACCTGGTGAAAAGGGGCAAAGTGCTGAAAGAAAAATTCATTCGAAAGCTCTGGAATCCTGAAATGTTATGGTTAAACACGCTCGATGAGAATGGCCATCCAAGGATTTCTTATTCCATTCAAATCTTTGACATAATTCGTACAGGGATGCTGACAAGGGAGCAGGAGCATGGGATATTGACCCATTTAAAAGAGGGGGAGTTCCTGTCTGAATGGGGCGTTCACAGTCTGGCTGTTACCGACCCCGGATATGATGCCAGGGATGTGGACTGGGGTGGCCCGGGAGCCTATACAGGTGATCCGGCAGAACTGATCACCGACTTATGCCAGGCCGGCTATGCTGACCGGGGTGTGGATTTACTGGAGCGAATCCTCTGGTGGGGTGAACTTCCCTATCTTCCCCAGGCTGTCCGGGCAAATGAGAAAGGCTATCGTGAAGATGGACGAGCAAATGTAATTGCCGGCGCCGTAAGTTGCCAGGCAGTGATTAACGGGCTTTTTGGAGTAAGTTTTGAGCTGGACCGGATTAAAATAAAACCCATTAAGCATACTCTGATGAATGGACTCTCCTTAACCGGGGTGAGCGCAAGGGGGCGCACCTTTGATATTCAAATTTACGAGAATACCTTTACGGTAAGCGAAGCAGGCAGGGAAATGACAAAAGCACTGGGAGAGGAAGTGATTCTCAATCTGGATTTAGTTTATCCCTCGTCTACATCATTCCAAACAGAAAAATGAATTATTTCCCACAAGCATTTACATGCAGTTTTATGAAACCAATGATCACCATTGCTTTCGTATTCTTTTCAATAGCAAGCTTCGTTGGATGTCAAAGGGAGGCGGAGCTTCATATAATTAATTTAAGCTGCGAATATCTCACTGATCCCCAGGGTATCGATGCGAGGGAACCGCAGTTGAGCTGGCAGCTGGAATCAGACCAGCGTGGGCAGAAACAAACGGCCTATCGCCTGCTTGTGGCAAGCTCATGGGAAAGGCTGGCGAAAAATGAAGGTGATCTCTGGGATTCAGGTAAGGTAGAATCCGATCAATCAAGGCACGTTGCATACAAGGGCACCCCGCTTCATTCTCGTATGGAGTGCTTCTGGAAAGTAAGAACTTGGGACAAAGACGGTACTCCATCTGCATGGAGCGAACCGGCATACTGGTCCATGGGATTGCTGGATAAGGAAGACTGGGCTGCTCAATGGATCGGGTCACCTGACCCGGTCACCGCCCCATATTACAGGCATTCATTTCATCTGGACGATGTTCCTGAACGTGCACCCATCTACCTGGCTGCACTGGGTTACTTTGAGCTTTACATAAATGGCGAAAAAGTGGGCAAGGAAGTGCTGGCACCCGCGGTATCAAATTTCAATGAACGAAGCTACTACCAGACTTACGATGTGGCCGGCTACCTGAAAAAAGGAAAGAACAGCATGGGTATCTGGATGGGGACTGGCTGGTATTCTCCCGGATTGCCCGGTGTCGTGCACCACAGCCCGGTTGTACGGGCACAACTTGAAATTCCTGGTGAAACAAATCAACTTTTTATAACTGACACATCGTGGGAAAGCAAAGCAAGTGCACGATCCCTCCTTGGAGCATGGCGCTGGGGGAAGTTCGGGGGAGAGTTGCTGGATGCACGTTTAATCGACAGGCAATGGTGGAATGCCAAAAGCTCCGTAAATAACTGGAAGCCTGTGATAACTGTGGAAACACCCGATGTCCCGTGCACTGCCCAGCTTTGTCGGAACAACATCCAGCTGGATGAAATTGTCCCGGTATCCATGGAACTGCTGGATGATACCACTGTGCTTGTTGATTTTGGCACCAACCTGACCGGTCTGCTGAAGATGAAGTTTCGGAAGCTCGATGCAGGTCAGAAAGTCACCATTCATTATGCCGATCTGGATGGCCGGGCTCCGGAAGAAGCATGGCGCCTCCATATGGCACACAAGGGATTTGCCACCTATAATCAACGGGATGAGTTTATCTCTGCCGGAGAGGAAAATGAACAGTTTATGAATGTGTTTAACTATCATGGTTACCGTTATGCATTGATAGAAGGCTTAGGCTATGTTCCCAAAAAGGAAGACCTGGTGGCCATTCCGGTTGAAACGGAAGTGTCTGAAAGCGGTTCATTTGCGTGTTCAAACGAGCTTTTCAATCGCATTCACCATATGGTTCGATGGACCTACCGGGCCTTAAACCTGGGGGGGCAGACCGTAGATTGTCCCCATCGGGAACGATTGGGTTATGGAGACGGACAGACCGCCATGGATGTGGGTTGTTACAATTTCGATGCGTCCACCCTCTACACCAAGTGGTCACAAAACTGGTGGGACGAGCAGAAAGAAGATGGGTTTGTCCCCTTTGTTGCACCAACTCCGCATGGAACCGGTGGCGGACCGGCATGGGGGGCCATGAGTGTGGTGGTTCCGTGGAAAACCTACCTCTTCTACAGGGACACGAAGCTCCTCGAAAAAGGGTATCCGTATATGAAGCGTTATTTGGAATACCTTGGTGCACATAGTAAAGACGGAGTGCTTCAGGATATTTTTCCCGGTGAGAAATGGAACAATCTGGGCGACTGGGTACCTCCACGCAGAGGAATGGATAAAAGCGAATGGGTAGATGATAACTCCCGTCGTTTTTTTAACAACTGTTACCGGGCGCACTTGCTTCAGATTATGATGAACGTGGGAACGATTCTCCATAAGACAGACGATGTTGCAGCCTTTGAGCAAGAGTTGAACATCGTACAAAAAGCTGTTCATGAGAAGTGGTTCAATCCACAAGACTCTAGCTATGCAAACGGAGAACAGCCTTACCTTATCTTTCCCCTACAAACCGGAATTACTCCCGACGAGCTAAAAGAGGAGGTATTCGAGAAGTATGTACATACTATGCTGGTGAAGGATGAGGGGCACCTGAACACCGGAATGATTGGAACGCAGATCACCTTTGATTACCTGCTTGAGAATATGCGGAATGACCTGATAGATATTATGGTGAACCAGAAGACCTACCCGGGTTGGGGATATATGGTAGAAAAAGGTGCCACCACCTGCTGGGAGCAATGGAACGGATATTATTCACAGATTCACTCCTGCTTCCCTTACATAGGTGGCTGGTTTTACCGGGGTCTGGCCGGAATCCAATGGGATCCTGAAAATCCGGGTTTTAAGAACATCATTCTTCGTCCG
>Ga0180435_10003395_pt1 | contig 15961 bp, 13 predicted proteins | sample SS_ome_3_FD_132467 | JGI IMG/M metagenome (GOLD analysis project Ga0180435, IMG submission 132467) | Hypersaline lake sediment archaeal communities from the Salton Sea, California, USA - SS_3_S_1 metaG | ecosystem: Environmental > Aquatic > Non-marine Saline and Alkaline > Hypersaline >... | reverse complement strand
CCGCTGGAAATCTTCAGGCCGTTCCAGCGGCAATGGTCAAATTCGAGACATTTACTTACAACAACCTTTGGCCTGGTCATTTTATTTATTCTTGCCTCCATACTAATCATAACCCTTTCGGGTATACCCTTTGAGGTTACAAGCTCATCAATGATTAAAGTTTCCTGCTATCGTATGCCCAGTTTAACAACGCCTGCCGTTGTCTGGGACGACAGTTTAGATCACCTTTCCCGCAGTGCTTCTTGATTTGGGCGATATGCCTCTTCATGGCTTTCCAACGTTTAATCTGGCGCTCGTCATCAGGGCACCGTCTCCCCATGTAGTACCTGCAGTACCACTGGAACCAGCCCCGGGGATCTTCATGATAGATCCAGCCTTTCTCCCGCCAGACGGATAACGGTTGGGATGCATTGATCCCGAAATAATTCATCGCGGGATCATGCCGTTCATGGCAGAGCCTGGCATGACTGAACCAGTCGCCGGGAAATTCATTCCGGCAGTCAGTCATGTACTTGCCCCCGAATACCCCCATCTCGAGCATCTGCTTCGGGGTCAAATCCGGTAAAAAATCCGGATGAAAGTTCTTTCCCGCGGGTTCGGTGCGGTAATAGACGTAACCCTTCTGCATGATATCATTTACGATTATCTTACGGGGTTTCATACTCAAAACCTGTATCCCAACCCAATCATCCCGAAATGTAACCAGGCGAAAGTGTAGACGGTATCGTTATCAGCATCTCTTTATTTATCATCGTTTTTTACTCCTTATCTTTAATCGATCTACTCCGGCCGTGCTTCTAGTATATACAGCATTGTTGATTCATTGAATGTATTATTTACTTCTGGCAGAGGACGATCAGATATTTTTGAGAGAAGAAGATGTCAATTCATCAATGCCTTATAAGGAATATCCCCTCCCCTCTATCCATCATCCCTCCGATTCACATATTGAGCCGCCAGATTGCGAAATTGAGCATTGATGCGAAACTCAGCCACAGGATATATGGGGTAAGCAACACTCCTGCTACAATCCTGACACGCCAGAATCCGATCAGCGTTGCCAGCAGCGCGAGCCACAGCGCGGAGATCTCAAGAAACGCGAGACCCGGCCGGTGAAGTCCAAAAAAGATGTAAGTCCAGAGACTGTTAAGGAGCAGTTGGAATACGAAGAGAATCAGGGATATTTTTGCGATCAGGGAAAATCGATTTTTCCACACTGTCCAGGCGGAGATCCCCATCATGATATACAGTATGGTCCAAACCGGCCCGAAAATCCAACCGGGTGGAGTCCAGGACGGTTTGTTCAACGATGCGTACCACTCCCCGGGAAGAAACCGGGAACCAACCCATCCCGCTCCCAGGCACACGAGCAGGCAGATTCCCAAACTGGAAAGGTTGGATATTACTTTATGAGCCTCTATTATTCTCATCACAGTAAGCCTTTCATGTATTAAGGAAATCCAGAACCATTACAGTGGTTTTTCATGGGCTTGCTTTATCAGGTATAAACATCTACTCTTTGAGCAGAAGGTACCCCTTTAAAATGAAGCATAAGAATCAAGTGCTTAAAGCTCCATTTTCTGATCAAAATCGGCACTCTAAGATCAAAAATACGGCATATATTTCATGTAACTGCTTATACCGCAGAACATTATCGTGGCGAATCCACAATAACCCATATTAAGTATTGTGTCCCCGGAATTAATCGATGAGTGCCTTGCGGGTATATTTTAAAGTGGCCTGGCCGCAGTGCGGGCAATATTTCAACTCCTGAATGCCATTGATGGGCATAAAACAGCCATCACACTCGGGGCTTTTATAGAGTTCGACTATCCCCCCGGTGGCCGGATTCCAGATCCGGCAGAAGGGTTCAGGCTTATTCTCTCCCCGCCTCCACTGCAGGTATATGAATTTACCACTCTCAAGGCAGTATCCAGTGATTCTGTCGAAGGCTTTCCCCCCGCCAAATAATACCTCGCCTGTCCATCCGCAGTCCTTGTTCTCACATATCAGGTTATAGCTGCTGCCGGCAATGGTGGAAGCGACAAGTATTGCCGATAATACCGATACTCCGGTAACTGCAAGAATTATCTTATTCATCATAGCTTTCCTCCGAAATTAGTATTGTCAAAGATTGTAGAGATTATTCTATCAGAAGACCTTTATAGTGTAAAGAATATCAATATTATTAAAAAAATATTATGACATCCGCATTATTATAATCTATACTACCAATGAACTTTATGAGCCTTTTCAATTTGCTATCATCCCGGTCTCCCGATCGGAAGGAGGTACAATTGAAAAATAAGTCATCTTATCTTCCCGGTAACTTCACCCGCTCTCTCTTAATCATTCTCCATAAAAAGTGGGCAACGTTTTGTGCCGGAGCAATACTCCTGTTACTTTCCCTCTCTACTTCTTTGACAACCCCGGTTTTCTCCCAGGAAGAGGTTGATTTCGGGGGGATAGAGGAGACCGAAGTCGGATTATTCGCCGGCGGGGATGAAGAGGAATCAACGGAATTACCATTACTAACTTCTTCTCCTGCCACCCCGCTTCAAGGAGATACCGTCTCAGGAGAAGAATCGGCAAAGCCGGAAGAAGAGGGGAACCTTAACGAGCGAGGGGGACTCCCCCCCCGTGAATGGAGACCGCTTTTTCTCATATTCGACGAGACCATCTGGGATCTTCCGCTCCCGACCAGGTCACCGCCGCAGGATAAACCTATCCCAACTAAAACATTGCCTCTACCTGTGTCCGGCAGCACTACTATCACCCCATCCTTATCGACGCCACCTCCCCTCTCCCGCCGGACCCGGAGGCCACCGGTGAGATACGGGCCGCCCACTCCCTGGTTTACGGCCACGCCGAAAAAAACTCCCACGCCACGGAAGACCTGTACACCCCGGTTCATAACACCGACACCGGTAAAAACCGCTACTCCGCGGATTATCACTCCGACTCCCGCCAAAACCAGTACACCCCGGATAATCACCCCCACGCCGGAACCGAGGTATAGAGTCGACCATTCGCAACATCAGATCGTCTCCATCGCGGTGGACTACGACGTGGTGGGGGAAGGGAAACAGCAGTTCAAACAGCTGAAGAATCTCGACGGCGCCTCGGTCGTCCTCCGGACCAAGACCGATCCGCCCGAGGATACCCTTGTCTTCGGGCGGGAGAAGGTGATCGATGAGCTCTCCTGGCACGGGTACGCTTTCCAGCACCCGAAATACGGATGGGTGATGTCCACGCGTTTTGAGGCCTTCGACATTTACGGCCCCGACGTCCCCGCGCCGGCCAACCACAACCACGAGATCGTCTCCATCGTCTCCCACAGCCAAATAGTGGGGAACGATAAGAATGGAAATCCGATCAGGCAGCTCTACGACCTGGAGACGGCCTCCGTGGTCACCCGGAGAAACAACGATCCCTCCACCGACGATACCGTCTTCTACTACTCGGAGCCGTTTAACGTGGTTGACGAACTTCTCTATCACGGCCTCGCCTACCAGCACCCACGATGGGGTCTCTGCCTCAAGAAAAGCAGCGGTACCACCGGAGTCAGAACGGGAGGGGGCGGGCGCACGGGAGGGAGAAGTTCGCGCGGCGGAAAACCAACCTGGGGATCCCTCCGGAGCAAAACAGAGATCGACGCGCGCTGGGAGTGCCTCCTCCTTGAGATGGTTCTGACCCTCCATGAAAAAAGCAGCGTCGACACCAGGTCCTGGTCGGACAAAGCGAAAAAACGCCACCGGCAGCTCCTCAACCGCTACCAGAACTTCATCAAGATGGCCCGGCAGTGGAGAAGCCAGACTACATACCTTGTGAGCGATGCCAGGTACAAGTCCTTCCCTAAGCCATCTTCCGGCAGTTATGACGACCAGTTCGAGCCCCTCGCCCTTCGTCGCTATGGGTTTTACCACGATCCCAATCTCCCTGTGCCCAACTTCGTTCCGGGCAACTCCATTCAGGGCGGTTATGGGGTGGATTTAAAGGTGGTTGAACGCAATTCAAAATTAAATTTAGCGACACCCTGGAACTGGATGTTTGATGAATTACTCCCCGTATACAGAAAAAAAGGGAAGGCGCTTGGGCTATCTCTGCCTAAACAAAGTCGCTGGAGGAAGAAACCATAGCACAGAGAAGACGGCCGGGGATACTGGGAGCAAAGCGGGAAGAACGGTAGTCAACAGAAGGATAATAGCTCTTGCCAATAGTGCCGGAACCGTGCGAAAAAGTTACCATTCATTCATTCTCCTCCGGCAGTATCCTAATCACCGCCTCACTGCCCCATCCTCTCAATCAGTTTCTTTCTCCGCTCCGTTAATACGCCGTCAGGGTCTTCAAGGACGAGCAGGGCCGCGTCATAGTCGGCAAGAGCTTTTTCATTCTTGCCCAGTCGATCGTAGGCGTATCCCCGCCAGTGGAGGGCGTTGAATCGTTCTCCGTCATCTTCAGCCGCCTCAAGCTGTTTGGTAAAATCACCGACAGCCGGCTCGAACCGGCCCAGAGCCATATAAGTTCTTCCCCGTTCTCTGACCTGATCGATATGGCCCGGCTCCAGCCTGACAGCCTCGTCAAGGGATTTGAGAGCCTCCTCCAGTTTGCCTAACTGCTTGTAGGCATATCCCCTCCAGAGAAGGCAATTCGCGATAAGCGGGATGCTCACCCCCATCTTGCCCGCCTCCGTCAGTTCAGCTATCGCCTTCTCAAAATCCCCCGATCTTGTGTATGCCACTCCTTTGAGATATTGGATCTTCGGTTCTTTCAAACCAAGACCCTCGGCGTGTTCCAGAAAACCTATCGCCTCAGTATGCTTGCCCTCGTTGGTAAGTCCGAAGGCGCTGTGAACCGCCTCTGCCGCGGACCTGAGTTTTCCCGGTGTTGGTAGCCGGGTCTTCCTTTGATCAGAGGGGGCTTCTGCTATTTCGATTGTTACATTCCATGCACCCGTGTTGTCGTCAAGGTGCCAATCATTGATCCCAAGCCGCAATTCTCCACCCCGGCTCGTCACAAACTCGACCGTAGTTCCGATAGGAAAGACAGCTCCGTTACCAATCTGCCCCATCAGCGAGAGCGCCCAGATCTTCGGTTGATCTCCGCCGGGATGAAAATTTGCCCCTTCCGGAGGAACCCGGTGGAACTTCCGGTTCGGATGATCGGGTGGCGCGACTTCCACCTCACCCGTAGCCTTAATTTTCACAATCGATCCCGGTTGCGGCCGCAGCCCCGTTGACGTCCAGGCCCGGTTGGCCCGGACCCGCTTGAAGTAGACACCCGGATCGGTCCACTGATCGTTGGCTGTTGCCACGGAAACGCCGGAAGTACTTCCGGAAGAATTCCGCCCCTTGCCGCCCTGCCCGAACCCTGCGGTATTGATCAGCCCCATATCAAAAAACGGAAGAGTTATAAGTATGCAGAAGACGGCAGCACTTAAGATATTCTGATATGCTCTCTTCATCGGCTTTCCTCTGATTAAAAGTTCGGACGATCCTTGCGCCCTCTTGAGTGCCGGGGGATCTTTGATGACCGCCCCTGATTTTCGTTTATAGACGTAAAGGCGGTGAAGGTGCCATTACGCCCGATAAAACCGGTCCGACCATTCAGCACCACCTCAGCTTGCCCCCTGGAGAAGGATCGGGCCTGCTGAAAAAATGCAGGGATGACATAAGCGCCGGTTCGATCTATATAACCCCATTTTTCAAAGGTGGCGTCCGGGGCATAGCTGATTGTCTTCACCGCGGCCAATTCTTCCGAGAACGGACCGGCCCCGTCAAATTGAAACGGTATGACGATCTTCCCCCCTGTATTGATATACCCCCATTTCTTCTCTCCCCGAACCGCAGCCAATCCCTCGGAAAACCGCTTCGCGGAAAAAAAGCGGGGTGAAATGACTATATTTCCAGTTCGGTCAATGTAACCCCATCTACCCCCGATGCCGAATTCATCACCGCCAACCCGTATGGCCGCCAGTCCTTCGGAGAAGGTCCGGGCCGAAGTGAACCGCGGGGTTATAACAACCAGGTCTTTACCGTCTTTGTAACCGTATTGTCCGCCGTCGATAAAGGGAATGAGGATCGGTTCTTTCTTCTCGTTTTCCCTGTCGGAAATCAGCTCTCCTGCTGAGATCATTGGTATATTCAGAAGAAGAGCAGTAAAAATGATGATGGAGACCGATCTTCGGACCGGTGCACCGTGCTGTCGATGGCGGTTCATTTTAAATATGCGGTTTGAATAATCCCTGCCGGGTCCGGGAATAATCGGATTATTATTCCGATGCGCCCCGGGTTCTCAATATCTCCGCGATCTCGATTTTTCCTACTGAATCTGCGATCTTGAGAGGAGTATCGCCATGGGGGGTCTTCGCGTTCACGTCCGCCCCGGCTTCCAGCAAAAGTTCAACCATCTCTCTGCCCGACATGAAGATAGCGACCATCAAAGGGCTGTATCCTTCCTTGTCCCGGGCGTTCACGTCGGCCCCGGATTTCAGGAGAAACCTGACGATTTCAGTGTGCCCGTCCCGTACGGCGATCGCCAACGCGGTATAACCGTCCCGGCTGGCTATGTTCACGTCGGCGCCGGAGGCAACCAGCCGTTCGCTCAGCTCACGGTTCCCGTTTTTCGCCGCCCACATGAGAGCGGTGTAACCCCAGTCGTTCTTAGCGTCCCTGTTCGCGCCGGCATCGAGAAGCAATTCGGCGGCTTTCGTCTGATCTTTGTAGGCGGCCGCCATCAGAGCGGTGAATCCACGGGAGGTACTTTTCTCAAGGTCGGCGCCCCCGTCGATAAGAGATTTCAATATATCCAGATCCCCTTTTGAAGCTGCCTCGACTATTCGGGGATTACTCGATGGATTGGCAGGTGTGGGAAGAGTTGGATCCGCAGGTGATAGCTGCGGTGATCCCGCTAGGATAGAACCACAACAGATAACTGATATAAATACTGAGAGGACACTGATAGACAGTATTTTCATTATACTCTCCTCCGGGACTTGATAAAGTGGAGTGAACAGCTTTTTTACAGAAAGAATGGAAGCGGATGCCGGTATGTATTATACCATAACTTCAATGCCGGGGGCTAATTTGCTACCCGGTACCAGACGCCGCCATTACTCCATCTGATTGTGCGTCCCCCATCATCTGACCCACCCCGGCAGCAACCGGGATCATCCGTAAAATTCACCGTGAATTTACCACGTCCCGTACAGCTTCCAGTGTACTCACCACGGCCTTGCAGCCACGCGAAAACCTGTCCACTGGGTAAAAATTTCAAAGTTGCCGTCCATTTCCCGGTCGGCGTGCCGGCATATTTTCCTCCCACCAGTCCGCTGCAATTATTGGCTTCTACGACACCCGCTAACAATACAATCACAAGACAACTACCAAGACACAACATAACTGCTTTCCTCATTTTTTCCCTCCCTGATTTGAGATTAGCGCCAATAAGATCTATGTCTTCAGAACCTTCTGGATTGTTCAGGCTATTCAACCCGGGTTAGTTTAATCAAATATAGACGACTGGTGCTTGAATATAGTCTACTCTTTCTTTCAAGTTATTGGAATATAAATTTTTAATTAAATTTTTAATTCCGGGGACATCATACTTAACTTATTTGTGCAATTCTATATACTGTACCTGAAATTTGAATGGAGGCGCAATCCGCCTCTATTACTCAGTTAGTTGAGTTAACTTAAAAGAAAAAGGCGGCTCCGGATGGAACCGCCCGACCCTTCCCGTTGAAGGAATCATATATTACAAGTGGAGCAAAGACTTCCTGGAAGCCGGGGAGAAATGGCTTCAGGGCGACATTAAAAGACAGGCCTCCAGAAGCGAAGTGGGAGATCTCCGTAAGGAGAACGAAGCGATAATATAATTAATTTTTCATCTTTCGTTTGGCAGTCCACGTACTACTCTCATTAGTTGAACTTACTGTAGACCCAGAAGAACTTTTAATAACATTACCTCCTTGGCCAAACACTCCAGTGTAGTCACCATGCATAGAACCATATTGTATTCTGAATGAAACCTGACTGCCTTTAATTTTGCCTTTTATTATTTGTCCACTTAATTTTCTACCACTGCTTTGATGTGTCCAATCGGCGTTTCCTTTGAATTTCCCATTTCCGAGATCAGTAATGTTTAGGGTTCCGCTATAACCATTTGCCTGTGAAATTGACCAACTTCCAGAAATAGTGTATTCGGGCTCTGGGTCTGGGGATAGATTCTCGGGACAGTATTTTTCAATATATCGTTTAGTCCTCTGAATTTTATCTTCCAGGTCATAAATTTCTTTTTTAGTGAGCTCGACCTGGTCTTCCCATTTCTTTACTCGTTCATAGGCGTCCTTAAACGCAGATTGTATTTTTGCACAGTTGGCATATTCAAATTTTCCCCTAAGTTCTTCAATTTCACAGATTGCCGCGGCTGTTGGCAATGAATATGATACTAATTCATTTGAATTATAGTGGTGAAAAAAATATTTTTTTTCATATACTTCGAATTTTGTCTCCTTCAACATCAATTTATAGGTCGTAAGAGATTTCTCACGTGCCTTTTTTTGGCTTTTGAATCTTTTTAGTTCTTTCTGTTTTTTATCGCAATCAGTGGCATAAGTCGGTCGATCGAGTAGAATAAAAACCCCGGATGAAAACACCACAACGATCATTAAAGCTGTTAATCTTGACATTAACGATTTGAAATGATTCCTGTTTCTGATTGATTGTGTCATTCCTTCCTCCTGGTTACAATAGCTGTAATTCTTTTCAAAGCTCAACTGAGATATCATATTTTAATCTATAGTTTAACGCGACTCAATAACTTTATAAGTTTATAAGTGGCTTATCAAGAAAATATCTGGATCTCTCAACCCTAACTCAAGGTCAAACTCAATACCCCCCTAAGGCAGTTACTTTGCACCTCACTGTGACACAGTAACGTAGATAGCACTGTGGTGCGGATTAATCGACATGACATTACGTATATTCGTTAGCTGGCCGGTTCAATATTCCTCTACCGTGCCTCGGCACCGGGGGGTTTTCGATTCCGATCCATGTTGGTGATTTTGACTGTAACCATTTTGTTACCACTCCGGCGACAAACTACGACACCTGGCGACAGAATATGACCCTAATTCGTGCTTAAACGGGAAATTCGTGGGTAAATGAGCGCCCCTTGGTTCAACTCTCCCCGCCGTCCACATATCCATTGACAGATGCTCCTTCGTACTGTATCTTTTTCAGAAATCATAACTCAGTATAATGCGGGAGGATCCAAATGAAATCTATCTACTCCATATTGTTAGCCGGCCTTCTCTTAATGATCGTATGCGGCACATATTCCTTCGGCGCCGCCGATTTGGCAAAGAACGCTGATCTCTCTCCTCAACTTTCTGCCGGTAAACAGACGGCCGTATCGTCTCCCGGAGTAACGAAAACATCAAAGGAACTCCCGATACCGGATTTGAATCTGACCTACATTGGAGAAGCGGTCGGCCCGGACGAAAAATTGACCTATTTCCTGCAGGGCCCTCCCCGGGGAGAGACGGTTGTTTTACTCCCGGGCCTCGGGCGCGGGGCGGACGAGTTCCGTGAACTCGCCGGCGCCCTGAACAAGGCCGGGTACCGTACTGTCGCGATCCAGTCGCGAGGCATCGGCAGAAGCGGCCCAGTCCTCGCGAATCCGACTTATAATAAATTCGCGGACGATGTCGCACTCGTCCTGAATGATATTCCCGGAGGGATCGCGGGAGGAAAAGCACACGTGCTCGGTTATGAATTTGGGAATCGTATTGCCAGGATGTATGCGGTAAAATATCCGGAACATGTTGGATCGCTCGTTCTCCTCGCCTGCGGGGGACAGGAAGTCTCTCCTTCGCCGTCACCCGCAGATGCTTCGGGGACCACTCAGAGCGATTCCGGCGCACCGAAGTCTGTCCCCACCCCCGGCATCTCAACAGAAAAGGCCTCGAGTGTTGAGGTCCCCGGGCCTACCCCCTCGACTATAACAGAGGGGATTGATTCATTCTTCAGCGATCTTGCCGCGACGACAGCGGAGACGGATCCTCAGCATATTACTCTCTCCGGCATGATTTCAGTCTTTGTTTACTGGCTTCCACCATCCGAACGAGAGCCCTATGTCAAACATGCTTTCTTCGCCCCCATGTCGCAGGTTCCCTTTTACTGGGTTACGGGATGGTATCGGGACGCGGCCTGGATGCAGGAGGCGCTGGATGTAGACCACTCATCATCATCAGCGGATTGGGTAAGCGGCGGCAACGCGCCCATGTTGATTCTTCAGGGCGAATATGACGTGGCAGCGCCTGTATCGAACGGCACCTACATGAAGAAAACATACCCGGAGAGGGTTACCCTCGGTGTGGTGCCCGATGCCGGCCACGCCATGCTGGCGGAGCAGCCCGCGTATATTACCAAACATGTGATATCCTATCTTGGCCAGCATCCGATCGTCAGGTAAAGACAACCGCACTATACCCGTTACGGCCATAGTAGACGCGGGTGGCTCCCCTAATCGCCCTGATTCCTATCGAGGGACGGAAAAAGAATCAATCCGAACTGAGCTGATTGTCTGCATTTCAACCGATAACTGACAACTGCCAACTTTTCTCTATCTCACCCCTCCTCCTGGCCTCCTGCATATCGCCTCAATCGCCCCACCATAGTGTTTTGGCTCTCAGGGAGGTTGGGATGCGAAGGGAAAGGGAATTGTTTTTTAGGGGACGTATATTCCCCGGGGTTTCACCCCGGGCTTTAATGTAAAACCCCTTCGGGGTTCATTCTCCCCTCTTATTCGCACCCGTATTTCAGATGATCTTCCCTGACCTTGAGCGTCTTGCTCAAGCGTCTGGCCATAGCATCGGAATAGGTCCGCCGGCCACGTTCATAGTCGCTGACCATGTTCTGACGGATGCCGAGCTTCTTGGCAAGTTGAGCCTGTGTCAGTCCCTCCTTCAGGCGGGCGCCGGCAAGCAGATTGCCGACACGATTCTTCTCCATCTCCATCCAGTACTCGGTACTCTCGATGGAGATGAACTCCTCCTCAGGTTCCTCGGCCAAAACGGCAACGTCATATTTTTTCCTGATCCATTCAACGAATTCGGAGACGTTCTCGCCGTGTATCGACAGTTCAATATGGGGCTTTTTCACGAGAGCCAACATAGTACACCTCGATTTGGAAGTTGGTGCCTGGATATTCATTCTCCCCCCTCGCCTGTTTTTTTCAAGTCCCGGCATTACTTTTTTCATCCAGAATCACTTGAGCGTCTTCCTGGGTGCCAAGCATGATCGCGATCCAGCGGGTTCGCGGGTTCTGCTGGAGGATAATCTTCATTGTCATGGTCAGGGGGACGGACAGAAACATCCCTACGGTTCCTAAGACAAAACCCCAGACCACCAGGGCCAGGAAGACAACCAGGGTGGAGAGACCCATCCCTTTCCCCATAATCTTGGGCTCAACAACATTCCCGATGATCATATTAACCGCCACGTATCCTCCCCCCGTCCAGAGCGCTCCTCCCGGACCGAGTTGTACCAGGGCGAAGAGCACAGTCGGGAGTCCGGCGATGATTGAGCCGATATTGGGGATGTAATTGAGAAGAAAGGCCAGGAGCACCCAGAGGCCATTCTGTTCCCGGAATAGCCCCATATCCCCGGACCACCCTGAGGGAGCAGACGGGTTTATCCGGTATAGTTTGAGGCGCAGAAGAATCCTTCCGTACAGATGAATTCATTGGCCGAACAGGTAAAGTTGCCCATCTCCCCGCACTCGTAATTCGCGGTGCAGCCGAAGTCATTACAGTCATACGCTTGCGGATTGCTGAACGCCCCGCAGCCGGCTTTGATACTCCCCTCCCCCGCCTGGCTGAATGAACCGACTACCCCCCGGGCTATCTTTTCGATATCCTGTGGTCTCATAGATAAAATAAGTGCCTAAAGTGCACTAAAGTGCCTAAAGTTAAAAGTTATCGCTATCTCCTGGCTTTTTACCCCATAAGCTTCGGGGCTTTTCTTTCGACGTTCAGCTTTAAAGCCTCCCTAAAGCTAACTGTCGATTGCCTCCTGTCCGTTGAACGTTCAGCCTTCAATCCGCTTCCGCCGAGCCACTCCCTCCTTATCCCTGCTCTTCCCTGCTACTCCCTCATCATCCCTGCTGCTCCCTGCTTTCAGTTCACCGGTATATTGTTCAAGCCTCCCCAGTACTGGCGGGTGAATTCCCGGATCGCCCAGAGGCTGGAGGCGGGACGGTAGATCGCGATCCCGGCGGTTCCGGCTCCCCGGAAATCGGCCGGCTGGGGGACATCATTAATTGTACCGAAATAGACCCGGGTCTTCCCGGAGATAGCCCATAAACCGGCCGGAGCGCGGTAGATCCCGATATCCCGGGTTTCATCCCCGTCAGAATCGGCCGGAGCCGGATAATCTCCATAATCCCCGAAGTAGCGCCGGGTCACTCCCCGGATCGCCCAGAGGTTGGACTCCGGTCGGAATATCCCGATCCGGGCGGTCCCGCTTCCTTCGTAGTCTCCCGGAATCGGGATATCCTGGTCCGTTCCATAATAGTGACGGCTGATCCCCCGGATCGCCCAGAGTCCTGTCGCTCCCCGGTAGATCCCCGGATCGGCGATCCCGTCGCCATTATAATCTCCCGGAACGGGGATGTCATCTCCGTTCCCGAAATAAAGCCGGGTCACACCCCGGGCCGCCCAGAGACCGGTCGCCGGACGGAATATCGTCAGGTCGGTCGTCCCGTCACCGTCATAGTCACCGGAAGCTATCACATCGCCCCGGGCACCGAAGTAAGCCACTTCGGGGAGTTCTCCATCCGCCCGCTTCAGACGCCAGTGGCCGGTCGCGAAATCCCAGGTTCCGGGATACGCGATTCCATCCCCATTATAGTCATTCCCCGCTATGACCATCCAGGCCTCTACCATGGCGTCATCGAAAGCGGTGACCGGTACGCCGGCGGCGGTCGAGCTGGCCCAACCGGTATTCAGATGAAGGATCCCGATTGACCGGGTGGTCTGAAGGGTGAACTCGGCGCCCGGGAGAACCGGTCCGGCAACCGCGCCCACGATAAAATCATCGCTCGGGTCAAAAGGGGTACCATTGTCGTCACTGACCACGATCTCATCCAGACTGTCATACCAGGTGTTGGTCACCCGGTAATAGAAAGTGATCTCCTCACCGATCCGGGCAATATAAATATCACCATCCGGGATGTCCCCGATTGTCTTAACCAGGGCAAGCGGAACAGGAGTCGACGATGGAGTCGGAGAAGGAGTCACACTGGGGGTCGGGGGCGGTGTCGACATCGGAGTTGCTGTCGCCATCGGCGTCGTAGTCGGCGCTGGTGACGGAGTCATTGTCGGTGTGGCGGTCGCCATCGGCGTCGTAGTCGGTACCATCGATGGAGTCGGGCTCGGTGTCGGTGCGCACGCACGATCCCAGGCGAAACCTCCGCCGGCTCCGCCGCTCGTCCAGCTCGTACAGAGGATATCGACGTAGATATTCTCCGTGATCAGATGAACCACGCCGGGCGTCCCCACGATATAGTCGCCGACATTGACGTTAAGCGCCCGCGCAAAGCTGTCGAATGTTAAAGCAGCATACTGGTCGGCGCCCGAACCCGCGGTAAACGCGGCGCAGCCGTTCAAGCCCGAGAAGGCCCATTCCGTATCCATAGGACTGGTATCCCAACCCTGGTAGCCCGATTCGAGCAAGATGTTAAAAATTCCTTGATTGTTTTTGCGCGTGATATGGACGCCTGCTGAGATCCGATCCTGATTCTCAGGCGCCGTCCACCCCGCGAAATCCGCCTTGGAGAAAGAACAATCGAGACCGGACCAGATTTGAGGGACGGAAGTCGGTGTTGGCGTCGCGCTGGGGATCGGCGTAACACTGGGAGACGGTGTCGGCGTAACAGATGGTGTTGCCGTCGGCGGTGGGGTTGGGGTCACCGATGGTGTCGGAGTTGCGGTTGGCGGCGGTGTCACCGAGGGCGTGGGTGTCACTGACGGCGTCGGAGTCACCGAGGGAGTCGGGGTGACAGAAGGCGTGGGGGAGAGGCTGGGAGTCGGAGTCGGTTCGTCGGGCGTCAGTGTCGGGACCGGTCCGAACCGGCTGTAGAACGCAGTGTTGTTGGGACCAACGGGCCACTCGGTCTGGACGGCGAACTCGGTCGTGGGGAAGAGGACGGCGGTGGACGACTTGGTGATGCCGGTCAGATAGGTCGAGTCGTTATCATCGAGAGCGATGCCGTAGGCAGAGTCTTTGCCATCGCCCCCGAGGTAGGTGGAGAAGATGAGGGTCGACCCGGAGGAGTCGAGGCGGGTGGCGAAACAGGACGAATTTCCGACAACTTCCAGCGAGGACTGATAGGGATTGACGGTTGGGAAGTCGGTCGCAGTCGTTCCCCCGCAGACGGTCGCTTCCCCGGAGGAGGTGACAGCCAGGTTGTAGAGGTAGTCGGAGTCCTTCCCCCCCAGGTAGGTGGAGTAGACGAGTGCCGACCCGGTGGAGTCGAACCGGCTGATCCATCCCAGGTTGGTGGCCCACTGCTTGGTCCCCTGGTAGGGGTTGAGGGTGGGGAAGTCGGTCGAGCCGAGCCTCCCGGCGATGAAGACATCCCCCGAGGAGATCACGTCCACCGCATATGCCTCGTCATCCTGCGACCCTCCGAGGTAGGTGGAGAAGACGAGTGCCGACCCGGTGGGGTCAAGCCTGGCCAGGAACGCGTTATCACTGGCGGCACTACTGTTCGAGGCCTGGTAGGGGTTCACTGTGGGGAAATCAGCGGAGTTGGTGTATCCGGTGATATACGCGCTCTCCGCCATGGCATCCAGGCTGTTACCTATATGGTATAGATAATCGGAGCCGCTGCCGCCGAGGTAGGTGGAGTAGACGAGGGTTGAATCGCCGGGGGTGAAACGGGCTATGAATACATCGGTGGTGCCGTTCAGGATGGCCTGGTAGGGGTTCACCGTCGGGAAGTCGGTGGACCCGGTACGCCCGGCAAGGTAGGGGTTGCCGCTCTCGTCGAGGACGATACCATACCCCTGTTCGGCATTGCTTCCCCCGAGAAAGGACGAGTAGAGCAAGGCGGTGCCGGAGGAGGAGATATGGCAGAGAAACGCGTCGTAGTTACTTAGCGCTGATGCATTTGAGGCCTGGTAAGGATTCACTGTCGGGAAGTCGGTGGAATAGGTTGATCCTCCCACCCAGCAGGTCCCGTCGGTCCCGGCCCTGACACTGAAGGCTATATCCTCGTTATCCCCCCCCAAGTACGTGGAGAAGACGAGGGCGGATCCCGAGGGGCTGAAACAGGTAACAAAACAGTCGGTCCCGGAATCCCGGGTTGCCTGGTACGGGTTGACGGTGGGAAAGTCAAGCGACGATGTGGATCCCGTTACATAGGCGGCACCGGAGCTGTCCGCGTCGATGGCGTAACCAATATCCATATTTGTTCCGCCGAGGAAGGTGGAGTAGTTGAGGGTTAATGGCTGCGAGAAGAGTGTAGTAGGAACCTGTAACCCAATGATAAAAATGGCAACTGACGAGATTGAAATAAGAAAATTTTTCATAGGACGACCTCTTGTAAGGATTTGTACGTTGTTCGCCGGAAATTTAACGGTTTGGTAATTTGAATATAGTTAGAAATATAGGTATTGTTCAAGATAATTTGATATAGAGGGGCAAAAAGATTTTACAGAGATGGTACCCACTTTATAATAATCAGTAATCAGAGGCCGTTTAATCCGATGGCGGATAATGGCCGTATAAACCATCTATAACATCCATAACACCTTGCTATTTCTGGTCCTTTAAATTAGCTCACTTCGTTCGCAAATTTATGTAGGATCACTTCCCGACTCTGTCGGGAAGGTTTGTAGTATCGGCTTCGCCTTGTGGGAAATGTAGTATCGCCCCCCGGATTCATCCGGGGG